>Ga0315331_10000091_pt1 | contig 49810 bp, 40 predicted proteins | sample M160m34915metaG_FD_203456 | JGI IMG/M metagenome (GOLD analysis project Ga0315331, IMG submission 203456) | Ammonia-oxidizing marine archaeal communities from Monterey Bay, California, United States - M1 60m 34915 | ecosystem: Environmental > Aquatic > Marine > Intertidal zone | place: USA...
CGATCAGCGCGAACGTGGAGAGCAGGAGCATGCTCACCAAACGCCCAGGTCTCGAGGGGGCTTTCAGCGAGTCCACGGGGGTTTCGTCACGCGGCCGGAAGATCCGTAGGGTCATGTCTGATCGTTGTTCCTGATAGGTGCTTGTCCACCGATAGCGTGGGGCATTTCGATGGCGCGGGCCCGAGTGCAAACGGGGGAGCGGCGTTGCTGCCGCTCCCCCTCAAGGAAGTCATTCAAACTCGGGTCAGGGTGCTTCGCACCCGGGAACTAGCGGCGCCGCCGTGCTCCAGCGCAGGCGAGGACGAGCGCCGATGCCGCGAGGCCCAGACCCATTCCGGGCTCCGGGACACCCAGCTGAAGCGAAACCCAGACGCGGTTCGTGCTCGCGCCCGAGAGGCTCCGATTCGCCATGTTGCCCGAGACCATCGAGATGTAGCCGTCGCCGGTCACCGCGTTGCGCTGGTCCGAACCGGTCAAGACGAACTCCTCCGGCGGAATCAGGCCGGGGACGCTGTGCTCGAGTCGGCCCGTGGTGAACGGTCCGGCGATCGTGGTCGCCGTCTGCACGATGGGCGGGTTGATGCTGGCGATGGGTGGCGTGGGGTTCCCGATGGAGAACACCGTCCCCCCGGCCCCGATGCTCCCCGTGTAGACGCCGAAGCCTGTCGGCGAGACCGGAGCCATGACCGAGGTCACGCCGAACGCGCCCCCCCAGATCTGGTTCGTGCTGTCGCCCGGATAGATGATGCCCATCACGCAGCCGGGGCCGTTACAGGGCAGGGCCGTGATGCCGGCGACGTTCAGATGGATCGTGCCACCGCGGCTCGTGCCGAAGTTGGGCCATCGCTGGGTCGCCGGTCCGCCGAACTGATTGGCCGTCTTCGTGTATCGCATCAGGCCGGGGAAATCGGTCGGTCCACCCAACCCGGTCGTGTTGGCTCCGAGACAGCCGGGGTTGTAGGAAGCGGTGGGAAACGGAGCACCCGGGCAGAAGGTCACCGTCGAAGGACCCGTTCGGCCGCCCGCGGCGAAGGTCGCGCCGCCATTCGGCCAGGCGTTGGCGAGCTTCGTCTTGATCGAGAAGAGCGCCGGGTTGATCGGAAAGATCTGGACGGAGAGCGTCGGCGGGACAGGCAGGCCCCACGTGAGCTGGGCGTCGGGCACCATGATCGATCGCGGGTGAGCGCCGGTACCGATCGTGGCCTGGGCGCTGGGTGTGGGGAGGACCGCGCCGCCCGCGTTGTTGAAATAACTCACCTTGCCGGTCGGGCCAGACCCGCCATTTGCAAGTGCGGCGATCGGGAAAGGCAGGCCACGGCTGACCTGAGTACGTTGGCTTCCGCCGACGATGGGGCAGGCACCGCCGTCACATGCGGCTTGTGCCGAACTCGCGACCAGGCTGCCTGCCAGAGCAAGCGCTCCCGCGAGCCCGAGGCTTCGTCTGAATCTCATGGTTCGACTCCTTCAGCTTACAGCGTTGTCCAGTCAGGCGGAGTTAGGGCCGGACTCTTGGTTAACATGTTAAGATTGTTCTAAGCGATCGGGCTCAGAAGGTCAAGCTGGAAAATTTGCTCCCGCGGGGCGGCGGTGAATGGGCGCGCTACCAGTCGAGCGCGACGGTCACGCCGTAAGTCCGCGGTGTGCCAACAAAATGGACCGTAGTGCGCTGGAATGAGTTGAAGTCCAGCGAGAAGCTTTTGTAGGCCTCGTCGGTCAGGTTGCGGACCCAGCCCGAAATCCGGATCCCTTCGCGGACGGGTCGCCAATCGACGCCGACCCCGTGCAGCCAATACGCTTTCTGGCCGATCGTGAATTCGGTGAGTCGGGCGCGGCCCTGATCGTCCGTGACGCCGATCCCTTCGGACGCGTCGAAGTACATGTCGTCTTTCCAGCTGCCGTTATAACGGAGGGTGAGGATGCCGAGCCGTCCGAGGTCGAAGTCCTGGGACGCGATGATGCTCAGGCTGTATTGCGGGGAGTTGAGGAGCCGATTCCCGGAGTAATCGATGTCCGTGATGCTCAGGAACTGCTCGCGGCCGACCTGTCCCTGTTGGAGCTGCTGCTGTGTGAAGTCGATGAATTCGCTTTCGAGCCAACCCAGCCGCACCTCGTATTGTGCCCCTTCGAAGGGGCGCAGGATCGCCTCGACCTCGGCGCCGTAGTTCTGTGCGTTGCCTGCGTTGATGGTGACGAGCTCTGGTACGGAGCCGTAATTATTGTCGCCGATGAAGATCTGGTAGTTCTTGTAGTCGTAGAAGAACAGATTCGCGGTCAGTTCGAGCAAGCCTTCGAAGGCTTGCAGGTCCATCCCGATCTCGTAGGAGTCGATCGTTTCGGGATCCGCCGCGAAGATCCCGCGGTCGGCGTTTCCCGTCGCGTTGAAAGTTCCCGCCTTCCAACCCCGCGTGTATTTGCCAAAGAAGGTGAGGTCCTCGGTGGGCCGATAGTTCAACTGGAGTAGCCCCGTTGGGGCATCCCACGTCGTGGTTCGGTGGGCGAGGACCGACCGACCGGTCCTCTGCAGGAAGTAGTCGATCTCCTTGCGTTCGAGGTTGTAGCGGACCCCAGCCACGATCGAATAGGACTCCGACAGTTCGAGCTCGGCTTCCAGATAGGCTGAGAGGCTGAGTAGTTTCTGCGTGTAGAGGCGGCGCCCAACGCTGAAGCGGCTGGCGTCTCCGAAATTGTTCTCGACGTCGACGTCGACGTTCTCGAAGAGGACCAGACCGCCGGCGCTCCAGGACAGGGGCAGAGCCAATTCATCCAAGCGGCTCGTCAATTCGAGCTCCTGGGAAAGTTGGTAGCCCTCGTCTTCGGTTCTCAAGTGGAAGGCCGTATTCGGTGTCATGTCCAGATCGAGGTCAAATAGACGCTTCCAATGCTCGTACCCCGTGATGGTCTTGAAGACGAGGCTGGGCCCCAACTCCACGGTTCCCGTGATCGAGGTCCCGAAAACGTCCTTTCGGGTGGCACCGACGTGGTTGAAGGCCCCAACGAAGGGTTCGTCGTCCAGCCCGTCGAGCGACCGTCCGAGTCGTCGATTCCTCTCGAAGTTGGCGGTCCGCCGAGCCTCCTGAGAGCCCGGTCCCTCACAGGCGGTCCCACATTCTCTCAGTAACGCTTCCAGGATCGCGTCCGATCGCTCCGTGATGTCCAGATCGCGATAGCGAAAGGGGTCGTACCCACCCGAGCCAGCGGGAACCAATTCGCCGCCGGCGACGTTGGGGCTTCGCTCGAAGAGCAGGCCTGCGCCGATCGATTGTCCCAGCGCCGAGTCGTCTCGGCGCCGCTCGCCGTGCAAGTTCAGGAACCATTCGGTTTCGAGCGGGAGGTCCGGGGTGAAAGAGATGATCGAACGTGCCGCGAAATCCTGCTCCGCATTGATGTCGTCGGGGAGTCCGACCGGGATGGGAGAGACCTCGTTTCGTCCGACCTCCTCGCCGCAGATGCTGGCGGGTCCGACCGCGTTGGAACCCACGCGGGGATCGCGCTCGGAGAGCGGCGGTGCGCTGCCGCAGCGATTTCGGAGCCAGCCCTCGCGATCCGTGAAGCCGAAAGAGACGCGCGCAGCGAGCAGATCCTCGACGATGGGTGCCTCGAAGGCCCCCTCGACGTCGACGTAGCCGTAATTTCCGTACGAGGCGCTCAGCATTGCGCTGAATTCGCCCGAGGGTTTGCGCGGCAGGATCTTGATCGAACCTGCCGACGCGTTGCGAAAGGATCCCGTGCCCTGAGGTCCTCGATAGATGGCGACGGATTCCACGTCGTAGATGCGGCCCAGTACGATGGCCGAGGCGTTCCGCGGTACGCCGTCTTCGTAGACGGAAATCGCAGGGGTGGCGATGGGACTGAAGTCGTTGAGGCCGACGCCCCGGATGAAGAGTGTCGGTGAGCTGGTGCCGGCGGTGACGATCTCGAGATTCGGCGTGAAGGCCGAGAGGTCCGAGATGTCTTCGATGCCGAGCGCGCCGAGGGTCTCCGCGTCGAAGGAGGTCGCAGAGGTCGTTTCGAGGTCGACGAAGCCTGCACGCGACCCGAAGACGATCATCTCTTCCGCTTCGGCCCAGGGGTCGATCTCGTCGGAATCGTTCGAGGAAGGGGCCGCGGATGCGATCCCCGATGCGATGCCGCATGCGAGGCCGGTCCAAGCGAACAGGAAGAAAGTGAATGAGCGTTGATTTCGCGACAACGGAGGGCGACGGGGTGTCTTTCGTAACCGCAGGCGTTCCTGCTCCCGAAGAGCGGGTGGGATCCTGTCGGAAAGTTCACACATTAAGTAATCTTATGGGGTGATCAGTGAACTCGCTACGCAGAGGCGTCGTATTCGACTCGCTCTTCGGTGTGCCGTGGCCCTCTCGATCGGGATATCGGCGACCTCCGCTCCCGCGGAAGACACCAAGGCGGTGGGTACGCGTTACGCGCTCTTCGGCGTCACGCCGTCGATTGGCGTCGGCCTCGGATTCCTGACGACGGAGGCCAACGGCTCCGTCTCGTCGGTCGATCGCTCGGGGGCCCCGATTCGTCCCGCCGACACCGGGGAGACTGCCGCCGTCACCCCTCTGGCGCATCTATCGCTCGGCCTGGAGAGTTCGGCGCTCGAGTTCCTTCCCGGGCGGCCGAGTCTCTTTGCGCAATTCGACTATTTCCCCTCGTTTTCGCTCACGCGCAACGTCGCGAGTGAGGGCGGCGGCCAGGGTTTTCGCCCGCCGGACGCCGAGAATTTTCCGGAAGGCGCGATCGCCGGCCAGGGCAGCAAGACGACGATCGAGGCGGACGTCAGCACCTTCGGCCTGAGCGCCGGTTTGTCTTTCCCGGTCGAGCTTCTGGGCGTGCCATTCCGGGTCAGGCCGGGCGTTTCGTGGATGCATTACACCTGGGACGTGGAGGGTCGCGTGCTCCGGGCCGTCAAGCCCTCGACGATTGGGTCGGATTTTCGCGGCGTCGATCTGTCTGCGAAGGATTCTTTCGATGCGCATGGCGTGGGCCCCTATCTCGGCCTGGAGTTCGAGCCGACCGCCTTCGGGCCTTTGCTCGCGTCGACCTACATCGAGGCGGCCGTCTATCGCGTGCTGAGTGATCAGAGCGAGTCGCTCGACGACATGGAGTCGTTCGACGACGAGTTCGGCGTCGAGACCTATGAAGCGAATTGGAGCGCGGAGTTCGACGACTGGACCTACCGCGCGACGGCAGGGGTGCGGATCTATCTCGCGCCGTGAAAGAGTCGGCCGTGACGACAAAAAGACCTCGGCGAAGTTCGTGCCCCAGCGCGGGGTGGGGCACCTGGGGACGAGAGAATGGACGGGCAACCCGGGGCGTTCTCAGCCGTGAGGCTTCTCTCGAGAATCTGGATGAGGGCAGGGGAGGGGCAGGATGGGCTTCGAATTTTCGTCGGCGGGAGAGTTGGCGAGGGCGATTCGCGAGGGCGTCATCAGCTCGCGGGAGTTGACGGACTTCTTCATCGCGCGGATCGAGCGCTTCGACGTGGATCTCAACGCCGTGGTGGTCAGAGACTTCGACCGAGCGCGAGCCGCGGCGGACAGCGCCGATGAGGCGCTGGCGGCTGGCCGCGAGGTGGGACCTCTTCACGGGGTTCCGATGACGATCAAGGAGGCCTACGACATCGAGGGCCTGCCGACGACCTGGGGGATGCCTCCTTTCAAGGACAACGTGGCGGCGCGTGACTCGGAGAGCGTGCGGCGCTTCAAGGCGGCGGGGGCACTCTTTCTCGGCAAGACGAACGTGCCGGTCCAGTTGACCGACTTCCAGAGCTACAACGAGATCTACGGCACGACCGGCAATCCGTGGGATCCGGCTCGGAGTCCGGGCGGCTCCTCGGGAGGTTCCGCGGTCGCGGCGGCGGCGGGGCTCTCGGGTTTGGAGAGTGGCTCGGATGTGGGCGGCTCGATCCGAAATCCGGCGCATTATTGCGGCGTCTACGGCCACAAGCCCACCTGGAACATCGTCCCACAGCAGGGGCACGCGCTACCCGGGATGTTGACGACACCGGATATCGCGGTGGTCGGCCCCATCGCGCGGAGCGCGGAAGACCTCGCCCTCTGCCTCGAAGTGGTCTCGGGTCCCGACCCGTTGGTCGAGCACGGCTGGAGCCTGGACCTCCCCCCGCCGCGACATCGGCAGCTGAGCGAGTATCGGGTCGCGCTCTGGCCGACCGACGACCTGGCCCCCGTCTCCGGCGAGATCGCCGACCGCGTGCAGCGAGTCGGGGATCATCTCGCGTCGCTGGGAGCGAAGGTCTCCGATTCCGCGCGCCCTGCGTTCGAGCCCGCCATGGGGCACGAGACCTATCTCTACATGCTCGGCGGCATGATGTCGGGGAGCCTCCCCCCCGAAGCGCTCGCCGGAATGGAAGCGATGGTTGCGAACCTGGATCCGCTCGACCGCGGCTATGACGCGATGCTCGCTCGAGCGGCCGTTCAAAAGCATGGAGAGTGGCTGATGCGGAATACCCAACGCGAGAGGATGCGCCTGGCGTGGCGCGACTTCTTCGAAGATTGGGACATCCTGCTCTGCCCGCAGGTCGCGACGACCGCTTTCGAGCACGACCATCGCCCCATCGATGCGCGCACGCTGAAGGTCGACGGAGTGGACCAGCCGTTTTTTCAGCAGATCTTCTGGTCCGGCCTGGCGACGGCTTCTTATCTGCCGAGCACGGTCTTTCCGACGGGTCTCTCCGAAGGGGGGCTGCCGATCGGCCTTCAAGCGGTCGGGGGAGCGTACGCCGACCACACCTGCATCGAGTTCGCCCGGCTGATGGCCGAGGAACTCGGCGGGTTCGTTCCGCCGCCGGGCTTTTGAAGCGTGGAGAGCCTGCCGCGCAGTCAGCGACCGGGACCCGGTCGTGATCCGGCCGCCCGGCCTCGCCGATCGCGGGCGCGGCGCTTTCGGGAGTCGGGCGGATGAGCCAGACCGCAGATCTTCGAATCCGAAGGAGTCGACCCTTGCTCCGACCGTCTCGGTTGGAGGAGGAGATCCCGATCGCGCCCGAGAGCGCGACGGCCATTCGGGATTACCGCCGCCAGATCTCCGACATCGTCCATGGGCGGGACCCGCGATTGCTCGTGATCGTGGGCCCCTGCTCGATCCATGATCCGGTCTCGGCCCGAGAGTACTGCGAGAAGCTGGTCCCGGTGGCGAAGTCCGTGTCGCAGTCGGCCCTCGTCGTGATGCGAGTCTATTTCGAGAAGCCGCGAACGACCGTCGGTTGGAAGGGATATCTCAACGACCCGGGACTCGACGGAAGCTTCGAGGTCAACGCCGGTCTGCGCGGAGCCCGGCGTTTGCTGGCCGACGTCGCGGGGATGGGGATGCCCGCCGCGAGCGAGTTCCTCGACACGACCTTCGGCCAGTACTACTCGGATTTGATCAGTTGGGGCGCGATCGGGGCGCGCACCGTGGAGAGTCAGGTGCATCGTCAACTGGCCTCGGGGCTCTCGATGCCCGTCGGGATCAAGAATCGAACGGACGGGAACGTGGAGGTCGCTTTCGACGCACTGGTCGCCGCGCGGGGTAGCCATCATTTCCCTTCCCTGACGAAGGAAGGGGAGCCAGCTCTGCTCGAGACGACCGGCAACGAAGATGTGCATCTCGTACTTCGAGGCGGATCGCGCCCCAACTACGATGAAACCGCCGTGGGCGCGGTCGTGAGTGCGTCGGCGGCTCGGGGTCTCGATACCGGCATCGTCGTGGACTGCAGCCATGGCAACAGTGGTAAGGACCCCGACCGCCAGGCGGATTGTCTGGAGAGCGTGCTGGCCCAGAGGAGGAGCGGGCAGGAGCGACTCGTCGGGGTGATGCTCGAGAGTCACCTGGTCGCGGGGCGACAGGACGAGGCGATCACCTACGGCCAGAGCATCACGGACGCCTGCCTGGGGTGGGATGAGACGGTGCGGCTGCTCGAGATCCTCGCCGCGCAATGAGCGGAGGGGCGTCTTCTCTCGCCACGCCCGATGCCGGCTCGGATGTCGAGGAGCGCGTCCTGTTTCGGACCTGCCCCCTATGCGAGGCGGCCTGCGGGCTGGAGATCACGGTTCAGGGTGAACGGGTCGAAAAGATTCGCGGGGATCGATCGCATGTCCTGAGTCGTGGATTCGTGTGCCCGAAGGCGTTTGCCCTCGCGGAGCTGCATGAGGATCCCGACCGTTTGCGCCGTCCCCTCGTCAAGCGGGGAGGGCATCACGTCGAGGTCGGCTGGGAAGAGGCCTATGCCGAGGTCGAGAGCGGTCTGATGCCGCTCGTGGAAGAGTATGGGCGCGACTCGATCGGCGTCTATCTCGGGAATCCGAACGTTCACAATCATGGTGCCTTCCTCTATCTACCGGCCGTCCTCGAATCCCTGGGCACGACGAATCGCTATTCCTCGAGCACGGTGGATCAGATGCCGCGGCACGTCTCGGCCGGACTGATGTTCGGCTCGCCCTTCGCGATGGCCGTACCGGATCTGGACCACACGGATTTCCTGCTGCTGCTGGGGACGAATCCCTTCGAGTCGAACGGCAGTCTGTGTACGGCACCGGATTTTCCTCGCAGGATGCGCGCCATCCGAGAACGGGGAGGGCGGGTGGTGGTGGTCGATCCGAGGAGGACCCGAACGGCTCGAGCCGCGGACGAACATGTCTCCATTCGCCCCGGAGCGGACGCGCTCCTCCTCGTCGCGATGATCCAGGTCGTTTTGGAGGCGGACCTCTGCGATTGGAGTCGCCTCGGCGCCTTCGTGAAGGACCTCGAGGTCATGGCTGAAGCGGTGTCGGCGTTTCGGCCCGAGCAGGTGGCGGATCGGTGTGGCGTGACGGCTGCCCGCATTCGGGCATTGGCAGTGGGTTTCGCGAGTGCCGAGCGCGCCGCCATCCATGGCCGGATGGGGATTCATGCCTCGGCGTTCGGCACGCTCGCCTCCTGGGCCGTGGACGTCCTGAGCATCGTGACCGGGAATCTCGACCGACCGGGCGGCACGCTCTTCCCGAGTGCCGCGCATTCGGTGCCGATGGGAGGACCGAGCGGGCCTGGCTTCGAGACGGGGCGCTGGAAGAGCCGGGTCCGCGGACTGCCGGAGACGCTTGGAGAGTTTCCCGTTTCCACCCTCGCCGATGAAATCCTGATACCCGGGGCCGGGCAGGTTCGGGGTCTCTTGACCGTGGCGGGGAACCCGGCCCTGTCGACGCCGCATGCCGGTCGGCTCGAGACCGCGCTCGAGGCTCTGGATTTCATGGTCAGCGTCGACATCTATCTGAACGAGACGACGCGGCATGCAGACGTGATCCTGCCGCCCCCCTCGGCATTGGAGCGGAGTCATTACGACGTCGTCTATACGAGCCTCGCGGTCAGAAATTTTGCGCATTATGCGGGCGCGACCTTCGAAGCCAAGGGCCCTGCCGAGTCGGAGATCCTGGCCAAGCTCGCGCTGATCTTCGGGGGAGACGGAGCGACGGCGGATCCTTCGAGAGTGGACGAGATGCTGATCCAGAGGGTGCTCGAGGGCTATGTGTCCGACGCGAGCTCCCCGGTCTACGGTCGCGCGGTGCAGGATCTCCGGGCCGAGACGGGAGGCCGAGGTGGGCCCGACGATCTGCTCGACGTGATGCTGCGGATGGGTCCCTACGGTGACGCTTTCGGGAGACGCGCCGGGGGTCTTTCCCTGGCGCGGTTGGAAGCGCATCCACACGGGATCGATCTCGGCCCGCTCGCTCCGCGCCTCCCCGAGCTGCTCGCGACACCCTCGTCGCGGATCGAATTAGCGCCTCCGACGATCCTGTCCGACCTCGAGCGGTTGGAGGGAGAACGGGTGGAGCGCGTTGGCAGCGGACTGCTCCTGGTGGGGAGGCGCGATATTCGGTCGAATAACTCGTGGATGCACAACCTCCCGTCCCTGGTTTCCGGCGCGTCGCGCTCCGTTTTGCACGTGCATCCGGAGGACGCAGCACGGGTCGGTGTGGAGGACGGCGAAGAGGTGATCGTCGCTTCTCGGGTGGGGCGTGTTAGGGTCGTTGCGAAACTGACGGACGAGGTGATGCCCGGGGTCGTGAGTCTTCCGCACGGCTGGGGGCACGATCGGTCGTATATGCGAATGGACGTCGCACGGTCGCACGCGGGCGTGAACGCGAATCTCCTCACCGACTGTCGATTGATCGATCCCAGTTCAGGCAATGGTGTACTCAACGGGATCTCCGTTTCCCTGCTACCCGCGCGCGAGTCCAGCCGGGCGTGATTCGACCGACTGGCATCTCGGGGACGGTTCCGCCGAGACCGGCGCAGTTTGAAGCTAAGGTTTTTCAATGACCACTTCCGACGACGTTCCTTCTGAGCGACATGCGGGCGGCGCTGACCGGCTCGTCGAACTCGATCGTGACCATCCCGGTTTTCGGGACTCGGGGTATCGCCAACGTCGGCAGACGATCGCCCGGTTGGCCCTGGACTATCGGCCCGGAGATCCCGCGCCGGTCGCCGTGTATTCCGAGGAGGAGCATGAGCTTTGGCGAGAGGTCCATTCGGTCTTGATTCCGCTGCATCGCGAACGGGCTTGCCGCGAAATCATCGATTTGCAAAGCGTTTTGCCCCTGGACCCGGAGCGGATTCCGCAGCTCGAAGACTTGAACGCGGTTCTGGTAGCAACTTCGGGCTTTCGAATGTTGCCCGTCGCGGGACTCGTCGTCGCTCAGACCTTTCTTCGCTACCTCGGACGTCAGATCTTTCTATCGACCCAATATGTTCGCCATCACAGTCGGCCTCTCTATACGCCCGAACCCGATGTGATTCACGAACTCGTCGGACATGCCGCGACCCTCGTGCATCCAGCGATCGCGGAGTTGAGTCGAGTGCTCGGCGCCGCGGCCGAATCGGCCACCGAAGAGGAGATGATCCGGTTGGATCGAGTGTATTGGTACACGCTGGAGTTCGGGCTCGTCGAGGAGTGGGGCGAGGTCAAAGCTTTCGGGGCGGGCCTGTTGAGCAGCGCGGGAGAGTTGGCCGAATTCGATGCCCACGCGGAAATCCAAGGCTGGGATCTGGATCAGATCTCGCGTACGCCCTTCGATCCGACGGACTTGCAGCGGACGCTCTTCGTCGCGCCCTCGTTCACTCGTTTGATCTGCGACGTGACCGCGTGGGTGCGGCGTGGGCTCTGGAGAAAAGGGTAGATCGTATGTCCGAGTACCTCCGGGCGCGTCTCCAAAGTGATCCCGGAGCGCCTCTCGCCGCACGTTCGGAGGCGTTCGGATTGGTTGACTCCAGATGCCCATCACTGTACGGTTAACACGTTAAGTAAATGCTCCGACGAGGTCGGCTCGGGCGAGGCTACGAGTCCGCTGGAAGCGATCGGGCGGCGGTCGACATGCGAAGGCATTCGCGTGCCGCGGTTCGAGGCGGGCCCAAGAATCGACCAGCGCATTGGCACCAGCCAGGTAGGGACGGAAAGATGCTCATCAATCAAGAACGCGTTTATCAGCAGCCGCCTTATGCAGTCTTCCCCCGATCCGAGTACGAACATCGGATTCGTCGCATCAAGGAAGAGATGGCCGCTGCGCAGATCGACGTCCTCGTGATGTGGGATGAGATCAACATCCGCTATTTCACGGGTTTCCTCTCCAATCACTGGCCTCCGGTCACGGTCTGTCCGGCGGTGCTGCTCGTCGCGGTCGACAAGGAGCCGGTGATGGTCGTCCCCGACTTCTTCCAGGGCGTCGTGGAGGGCTACACGTACATCAAAGACATCCGATGTCATCACCATCCTCACGTCACGGCCCATTTGCGTGATTTGCCGAGACTGGTCGGCGAGGTGGCCAAGGAGCTCATGGGCAGCAGCAAGGGCCGGGTCGGAATCGAAGGCGGCCTGACCGGCGGCATGACGATTCCCAGGCCGATCAACGACATCGACACCTTTCGCGCTTCTCTGCCGGATGTCGAGTTCGTCTACGCTGCGGATCAGATCTGGAACGTCAGGATGATCAAATCGCCGCTCGAGGTCGAGGCGATCAAGGTCGCCTGCGAGGCGGACGTCAAGGCCTACCACGATCTCGTCGCGAACTTCCAATGGGGTTGGACGGAGAAGGACGTCGGCGTCTTTCTCCGCCAACGACTTCTCGAGTACGCGGACGAGTGCAAACCGTGCCTCTGTATGGCGAGTCGACGTGAGATCTTCATGGCGGACATCCCGGCCTGGGACGAGGGGATTCCGCTCATGCCGGGGGATCGTCTCGTCGTCGAGCCCTTGCCCGAGGTCAAGGGTTATTGGGGAAGCTCGGGGCGGACTTTTCATCTCGGCCCGGCTCCGGAAGAAGAGCTGCGCAAGCAAAGCGTGCTGGATCGAGGCCGCGCCGTGGCGGCCGAGGTGACGCGCCCCGGCATCACCACCGGCGAGATCATGGACGCGATCAACGACGCGCTGCAGGAAGGCGGGCTCGAGTGTTCGCTGGATCAGGGCGGACATGGGGTCGGGCTGTGCGGCCAGGAGCCGCCGGCGATCGCGCTCGGTGAGAAGTTCGTGGTCGAAGAGGGGCTCGTTCTCGCGGTCGAGTGTTGGCTCTTCGATACGGACCAGAACGGTCATCATCGAGTCTACGGCGGTGAGGACTACGTCTACGTCACCGAATCCGGCTGTGACCTCTTCCCTGTCTTCCCCACGGATATCACGTGTCTGGGTCTCTAGTGGCCGGACCGCGATCTCGAAGCGGGATCCCCGCGGTCTGTTAGGAGCTTTCAAGTCATGAAAAAAGCCGTGCTCGTATCCCCCACGATTTTCGAGTACTCCGACCCGGCGAATCTCGTCGATCTCGCCCAGGTGACGGAGGGCGCGGGTTGGGACGGGTATTTCATCTGTGACCATCTGCTTCTCGATCCAGAGGGCATGCTGCCCCTGGCCGATCCGAGCATCGTTCTTGGAGCGATCGCGGCCGTCACGAATCGGGTCATCATCGGCTCGATGGTGACTCCGGTCTCCCGGCGCCGTCCCTGGAAGCTGGCGAAGGAATTCGCCAGCCTCGACCAACTGTCGAATGGACGAATCCGGATCGGTGTTGGGTTGGGCGGGCTCGATCAGGAATTCTCGAATTTCGGGGAGGATCCCGACAAGAAGGTGCTGGCAAAAAAGACCGACGAAGGCCTCGCGATCATGGAGCAGCTACATCGGGGCGAGGTCGTCAACTTCGACGGTGAGATGTATCAGGTCGAGAACGCGAGGCTCCTGCCGGGCCCGGTACAGCATCCTCGAATCCCGGTCTGGGTTGGTGCGATGCTCCCAGCAAAGCCGGGGCAGAGGCGAGCGGCCCGCTGGGACGGGGTGATGCCGCACGTGATGCCAGCGAATCTGGAGGAGAACCAGGACATCTCCGGTGTGGACATGAGAGTCTTGATGTCGCCGAGCCCGGAGCAGATTCGAGAGGTGGTCGAGTTTACCTCCTCATTGAGGGAGACGGACGAGCCTTTCGACGTCGTGGCTTGTGGAATCACGGAGGGGCTGACGCCCGACGAGGTTCGTCAGAAGATGGATGCCTTCGAAGAGGCAGGTGCGACGTGGTGGCTCGAATGGCTGGACTGTGGCCGACCGGAAACATTCAAACAGGTGCGTGAACAGGTCGAGTCCGGTCCGCCGCGTTAAGCGATCGGCGCTGGCTCAAGAAAACCGAGGAAAGTCGATGCCCATTCTCTCCTACGCGGTTCCGATTCCTCCCGGGAAGACGGAAGCGCTACAGCAGCACATCGAAGAGGCGGCGAAGCGCGCGGATCTCGACGAGACCTTTCGGGGCTTCGGGATTTCACGCGAGACATGGCACCTTCAGGAGACGCCCCAGGGCGACCTGGTCGTGCTCGTCTTCGACGCCGAGGATCCATCGGCGATGCTCGCAGAATTCGCGACGTCCGAAGCCGAACTCCCGACGTGGCAGCGGAAATGCCTCAAGGAGATCCTTGGGATCGATTTGTCGGAGCCGCCGCCGGGGCCGCCGTCGCGACTCATCTTCGAGTGGCCCTAGGTCTTCTTTTTTCCGGAGAGTGGCCGCCCGGAACAATACGCTCCTGACGTCGTGGCACTGTCAGATCGATCGCCGAGGCGCCTTCGCGATGCCTCTGGCGAGGGGGGGTCCGGATCATGAACTGGAAAGTCGTTCAGGACTTCGTAGTTCCGAAATGCAGCGGGAAGACGGTCCGCGTCGACGAGGGGCAGCGGCTTCGTGTGATCGAACACGAAGGCAAACAAGTCCTGGATCTCACCTTCCTGAACGCGCACAACTACAAAGAGCAATTCGCAGCTGAGTTCTCCGCCGTGATGAATAGCCTCCAGGGGCTCGGGGGCTATTACAGGCTGCGTAAGCTCTACTCGAAGCCGCCCTACGAAAACGTCATGGTGAGCGTCGCCGAGGACAAGATCGGCGACGGCGGTCGGGGCGGCGAGCGGGCCGGCCATTTCCTGTTGTGTCATTGCTCGAAGCGGCTCGTCGAGCATTTGGGGGCGCCCCCCGGAACCCGGACGTGCAGCGATAATTTCGCTGACGCTTTCGCCGAGATTGGACTCGAGCAAACCGACGTCTACGACGAGAGCATCTTCAACGTCTGGATGCAATCTTGGCTCGAGGAGGACGGCAGCGTGAACTTCGCCCCGCCCCTGGCCGAGACCGGGGATCATATGGACTTCCTCGCGGAGATGGATGTCGTGGCGGTTCTCTCGGTTTGTCCGGACGAGTCGAGTCCATGCAATGATTTCGTGGCGAAGGCCTTGCGCTTTCAGGTCCTGGCACCGGCCTAGCCGTAGGCCGGGGCGCAGGCCTCCGATCGGCCTCTCCGCCGACAGGTCGTCGAACCGGCCGGGTCTCCAAGACCGGCCTCTCAATAAGGATGTCCTCATGTCTTCGAGCGGAAGTCAGACCTTCATCGTCCCGAAATGCACCGGGAAGGCCTTCCGGCTGGACCGAGGTCGGAGCTTCCGTGTGGTGGAATGCGAGGGGAAGCAGGTCGCCAGCCTCATGTTCTTCAACGCGCGAAATCACAAGGAACAATTCATGGCCGAGTTCTCTGGGGGGTTGAATTTCGCTCACCCCGAGCGAGTCGGATCTCATTACCGGGTCAGTCGGCTCTACTCGAAGGTGCCCTACGAGAACGTGATGTTGACCGTGACCGAGAACGACCTGGGGGATCATTTCCTGGGAACGCATTGCACGCGGACGATGATGGAAGTCCTCGGGGAACCCGGTCACCGGAGTTGTAGTGATAACTTCACGGACGCGCTGGCCGAGTTCGGGATCGAGCTTGCCGACGTCTATAGCCCGAGCGTCCTCAACGCGTTCGCGAACGTGAAGATCGATCCGAAGGGCGAAGGCGAGGTGCGAATCGCACCGCCCCGGAGCTCGAAGGGCGATTTCATGGAGTTCCGGGCCGAGATGGACGTGCTCGTTGCTGTCTCCGCATGCCCGGACGACCTGACTGCGATGAATGATCACGCGTGTAAAGCCCTGGAGATTCAGATTCTCGACTGAGGATGGGGCGCTCGGCGGGAGCCGCGCTCTGGCCGGCCCGAGCGAGTCGAGCGCCGCGCGACGCGCCGGTGGGCGATCTTTTAGCGTCGGTCGTGATGCCCACGAACTCGGTGCTAGTCGCCGCTGTCTTCATTCTCCATGGATTCGGCCTTGGTGAGGAGCCTCTCCTCGACCTCTCCGAGTACGTTGTAGAGCCCCGTGAGCCGATCTGATCCCAGCTCGCTCGCGATCTGTGCATAAATCGCACTCGAGAGTGGGCGCACCATCGAGAAAAGTTTTTGCCCTTCGTCAGACAGGGAGATTAAGGTGCGTCGCTGGTCGGCCTCGTCGGCTCTGCGCTGGATCAGACCTCGGTTCTCCAGTCGCTGTAGGATCCGCGTCAGGCTCGGAGAAAGGATGTAGCTGACCTTGGCGAGTTCGCCTGCGTCATGCTCGCCAACTTCGGAAAGCGCTCGGATCACGCGCCATTGTTGCTCGGTGAGGCCGACCTCACGGAGCATCGGACGAAAGCGCGTCATCACGGCCTCACGCGCCTTGAGGAGAAGCATCGGAAGGGAGTGCTCGAAGTCGGGAAACGCGGCCTTGGATGAGTCAGCCATCCGTCGGGCTCTCGTCGGATACTTCGTTGTGGAGGATCCCGACGCCGGGGACCTCGACCTCGACGCGGTCGCCCGCCGCCAGGAAGCGCGGCGGGTCGAAGCGTGCGCCGGCGCCGTTGGGCGTGCCCGTGGAGATCAGGTCTCCTGGGTTGAGTCGCATGAACGTCGAAAGATAATGGATCAGGTAGCGGAACGAGAAGAGCAGATTGTCCGTCGTGTCGTTCTGGCGAACTTCGCCGTTGACGCGTGTCGTGACCCGGAGATTTTCGTAGTCATGACCGATTTCGTCGCTGGTCGTCATCCACGGGCCTGAAGCCCCTGTACTTTCGAAGTTCTTGCCCTGGGTGACGTTGAACTTTCCGTGCCGCATCCAGTCCCGTACCGACCCTTCGTTCACGACCGTCAGGCCCGCGACGTGCTCGTGTGCATCTCGTTCGGAGATGCGGCGGCCTTGCTTCCCGATGACGATCGCGATCTCGCCCTCGTAGTCGAGATGGGTACTCTCATGCGGCCGTATGATCGGCCTGGCGTGCCCCACCAGCGATTCTCGCGTTCGCAAGAAGACGGAGGGATATTTAGGCAAGTCTGAATTGTCTCGATACTCGGCGTTCCGATTGACGTAGTTCACGCCGATGCAGATGATGCGCTCCGGATCGGGCACGGGAGGCAAGTATTGGATGTCTTCCAGTCCATGATCGGCCGGGGCGGCTGCGGCGATCTCGGCGAGTCGGGGCAGGGCCCCTTGGCGAAGGATCTCGCGCAAGCTTCGCAAGTCCGGATCCCGCGCCGTGATGTCGACGACTCCATCGTCGCGAGCGACCCCAAGGCGGGTTTCGCTCACGCCCCCTTGCCGCGATTCGAATGATAGGACGCGCATCGTCTCCTCAGCCCACGAGGCCGGCGCGCTCGAGGACGTCGTCCAGACGCCTCTCGAGTGTAGGGCTGGCCGGTACCATCGGAAGTCTATGTTGGTTGTCTTCGAGAATGCCCAGGCGTTTCATCATGTACTTCATGGGAATGGGGTTGGTGTCGAAAAAGACCGCTTGATTGATTTCGAAGAGGCGGTGGTGAAGGTCTCTGGCGAGCATGAGGTCGTTCTTCCAGACGGCTTCGCAGAGGTCGGACAGAGCGCGGGGCCTCAGGTTTCCGACGGCGTTCATGAGTCCGCAGGCGCCGACTGCCATCATAGGAAAAGAGAGGTCTTCGAGGCCGACGAATATCTTGAAATCCTCGCCGAGCGCGCTGAAGCATTGGCTCACGAATCCCAGATCGTTGACTGCGTGCTTCATGCCAACGAAATGAGGTGAGCCTTCTCGGAGCTCCTCTAGGGACTCGATCTGCAGGCTGACCGCCGTGCGACCCGGGATATGGTAGATCATCCAGGGTGTGTCGTGACGAGAGGCCAGCTCGAGATAATATTGGACGAGCCCCCGCTGTGGCGGACGGATGTAATAGGGGGTGACGATCAAGAGTGCGTCTACGCCGGCGCGGACGGCATGATCCGTTAGCGTTTCCGTCTCGGCCATCGACTGCGATCCCGTCGCGGCGACGATGGGAACTCGCCCGGCCGTGGTCTCGATGGCCACGTCGACGAGTGCATTACGCTCGTCGATCGTGAGGGTTGAGGGCTCGGCGGTGGTTCCGTTCACCAGGACGCCGTGGCTCCCGTGCTCGACCTGGTAGTCGACGAGCCGGGCGTATGCCTCGAAGTCGACCGCGCCATCGTGAAAGGGCGTGACCACGGGCGGGAATGAGCCCCGGAGTTGGCTGAGATCGGACGGTATCATGCGTGTCTCTCCAGGGAGGCGATGGGATGGCTGCTTGACTCCCGCAAACGTTCCTTATATGTTTAACAAGTTAAGCAAAGGAGGGACAGGGCGAATTGGTCGGGACCGAGGGACAATGCCGCATCTGACGATCGAGCACTCTGCCAATCTAGGCAGCCGGGTCGATCTGGCAGCGCTCGTGCGGCAACTCCATGAGGCTGTCCTCGCGACGGGGATTTTCCCAGAGAAGGGGCTGAGGACGCGTGTCGCCTCGAGGGATGAGTATCGCATTGCGGACGGAGATGCCGAAAATGCGTTCCTTCATCTCGTCCTTCGCATCGGCTCCGGCCGTGAAGAAGTCGCCCTCAAGCGCGCCGGCGATGGAATTTTCGCAGCGCTATGCGAGGCGACGGCGACCGACCAGAGTCGCAACCCCCTCGCGCTTTCCTTCGAGATTCAGGAGATCGACCCGAATCTGACCTGGAAGCAGAACAATCTCGCGGAGTGGATGGCGCGGCGGTCTCGGGAGTCCAAATGAGTCTGAAGAGTAATCTCGAAAAAACGAACGAATACATGGCTCGGTTCCGGTCCGAGACGCTGCCGCATTTGATCGCAGGGCGGCATGATCTCGGTTCGTCCGGCAGGTCTTTCGTGAATACGACGCCGGTCGATGGAAGCCGGCTGGGTGAATGCGCCGAGGGCGGGCGAGATGACATCGACGCCGCGGTGGGCGTCGCGCTGCGGGCCTTCGAGACTTGGAAGTCGGTCCCTGCGAAGGAGCGGCAGCGATTGCTCCATCGACTCGCCGATCTAATCGTGGCACGGCAGGAGGAGATCGCGGTCGTCGAAAGCATGGACTGTGGTCAGCCCATCCGTTTCATGGCCAAGGCGGCGCTGCGGGGCGCAGAGAATTTTCGATTCTACGCCGATCAATGCGGCGGCGCGCGTGACGGACTCTCGTTGCCGGCGCAGGAGCACGTCAATTACACGCTCCGGCAGCCGCTCGGTCCAGTCGGGGTGATCACGCCCTGGAATACGCCCTTCATGCTGTCTACCTGGAAGATCGCTCCTGCGCTCGCGGCGGGCTGTACGGTGGTCCACAAACCGGCGGAGTGGAGCCCCTATAGCGCGATGCTCCTGGCGGAGCTGGCCATCGAAGCGGGGATTCCGGATGGGGTGCTGAACACGGTTCAGGGTTCGGGGGAAGTCGCGGGTAGGGCCTTGACCGAGCATCCCGATATTCGCGCGATCGCCTTCGTGGGCGAGAGCGCGACGGGCAGTGCGATACAGGCCCAGGGGGCGGCGACGCTGAAGCGCCTCCATTTCGAGCTGGGTGGAAAGAATCCGGTCCTCGTCTTCGACGACGCCGATCTCGAGCGCGCCGTCGACGCGGTCGTCTTCATGATCTTCAGTCTCAATGGCGAGCGATGCACTTCATCGAGCCGTTTGTTGATCCAAAGCGGCGTTCACGACGAATTCATCGATCGCATCGTCGACCGGATCGCGCGGATCCAGGTGGGGCATCCGCTCGACCCGGAGACGGAGATCGGCCCCTTGATCCATCGCCGCCACCTGGAAAAGGTGCTGGGCTATTTCGAGATCGCACGAAGCGAGGGGCTCGACATACGCGCTGGCGGTCGTGCTGCGGCTGCCGAAGGGGCTGGGAATTTCGTCGAGCCGACGCTGATTTGCGATGTCCCACCGGAGAGTCGGCTGGCGCGCGAGGAGATCTTCGGCCCCGTCCTGACCGCGACGCGCTTCGAAGACGAGGAAGAGGCCATTCGGTTGGCCAACGACATCGACTACGGGTTGGCCGGTTATGTCTGGACGCAGGACGTCGGACGGGCGCATCGCGTCGCGGGCGCGATCGACGCCGGCATGATCTGGGTGAACTCCGAGAACAATCGTCATTTGCCAGCGCCTTTCGGCGGAATGAAGCGAAGCGGAGTCGGACGCGACGGCGGTGATTGGAGCTTCGAGTTCTACACCGAGACCAAAAACGTTTGCGTCGCGCTCGGGACCCACTCCGTGCCCGAGTTGGGTAAAGGTCCCCGGCGGAGCGATTCGTGACGACCTCCTCGTCGCCGCTCAGGGGGGCGGCGCTCGACGATGAAACGGGTCTGCATGGGAGGGGGAGAGCCGAGCTCGATGCCGGCTATGAGGCCCTCGAAGAAGCAGAGCGGATTTGGATCGCCGAGGGGCGCACTCCGAGCGGATGGAAGATCGGGCTGACGAGCCGGCCGGCTCAGCAGCGGTTCGGCGCCGCGCGGCCTTGTTTCGGTCGACTCTTCGCCGACATGTCGGCGGCCGCCGGCTCGACGATCGGGAGCGATCGATTCGAGAAGCCTCGGGTCGAAGCGGAGGTCGCCTTCGAGATTGGGCGCGACCTAAGCCCCGGGCAGCCGCTGGTCGAGGCAGTCGTGGCGGTGATGCCCGCGATCGAGATCGTCGACTCTCGTCATCCGAAGGGCCCTCCGAGTTTGGGGGCCCTCATCGCCGACAACGTGAGCGCCGCAGGGTACGTGCTCGGTCCTGCGACCGAGTTCGACGCGGATCTAGACCTTGCTCGCTGCAGCGCGAACATCCTCCGCAACGGAGCCTTCGAATGCGCGGGCAGCGGGGCCGAGTGCCTGGGGAGCCCTCTCCGCGCCCTGGACTGGCTGGCCCGAGAGCTCGATCGGCGAGGGCGCCGCTTGCGTGCCGGGGAGATCGTGCTCAGCGGCAGCTTGATCGTCCCGTTTGCGGCGTTCCCTGGAGACACGGTCGAGGTCGGCTTGGAGTCGATCGGGACCGTCTCGATTTCCTTCTCGGGGGAAGCGTGAGTCTCTACGCCCTTCAGAAACTCCTGTACGAGTTGAATCGCGATCAGGCGGTTCAGCGGCGGTTCAGCACCGAGCGAGAATCCGTGATCCGTGGATACGAACTCGATTCGGAGGAAGAGGAAGCCATCCTGACGGAAGATGTTGGGCTGCTCTACGTCCTCGGCGTGAACGGTCAGATCCTGATGCATTATGCCGCCTGGTGCGGTCTCGAATGGCAAGAGTATCTAGAGGCCATGCGCGAGGGTCTGAGGCGCCACGGACCGGTTCGACGCGGGCTCTATTCGACGGTGTGGGAGTAGCGATGCCGCTCGTATTCGCTGGAGTTTGCAGTCATGGCCCAGGGATCACGGGGCGTTCGGACCAGGCCGAACCGAAGGTCCGAGACGCCTTCTATGCGAGCCTGGACGAGATGCGGGTGTCGCTCGAGGCCGCTCGGCCCGACGCGCTCGTCGTCGTGGCGGCTGAACATTTTGCGAATTTCTTCATGAACAACATGCCCTCGCTGGCCGTCGGGATGGCTGAGCATTACGAGGGGCCGATCGAAGACGAGGCGTGGCTGGGGATCGAGCGGCGTCGGATTCCGGGAGACGCGGACCTCTCGAGGCGTCTCATCGAAGAGATCATGCAGACCAGCGACGTCGCTTTCTCCGAAGAATGGCTCTTCGATCATGGCGTCATGGTCCCGCTCCACTTTCTCACGCCGAAATACGACCTGCCGATCATTCCGATGAACATCAACTGCCAGGGACCGCCGCTGATTCCGCTCGAGCGGACCTGGGAGTTTGGTCGATCCCTGCGCCGAGCCTTCGATCGTGTCCCCGAGCGAATCGCGTTAGTCGGTACGGGTGGCCTCTCTCACTGGCCGGCGACGCCCGATAGCGGCGTGATCAATGAAGCCTGGGACCGCACCTTTCTGGAACATTGGTGCGAGACGGACCGAGAAGCCCTCTGCAATTACACGGATGGGGAAACCTATCGAGAGGCAGGGCAGGGTGGTTTCGAGATCCGGACCTATATCTCGGTGGCGGCAGCCTGCGCGGGCTCGAAGGGGCGCGTCTGGTTCTATGAACCGATCCCGATCTTCGCGGTGGGGTGTACGGTCGCGACCTTCGAGATCGCCTCGTCCGGCGCGACCTCATTGGAGAGTCCCTGATGAACACGACGGAGACCGGGGTCCCCATCCGAGAGGATTGGGATCCTCTCAGCGACGATTATCTGCGTGACCCGTACGAAATCTCCCGGAAGCTGCGCGACGAGACGCCCGTCTTCTACGCACCATCGATCGGCTATTACGTCGTGAACCGGATGTCCGACCTGTTGGCGGTCTTCGAGGACCACGAGACCTTCGCGTCCGTGATCGTCCAGGACCCGGTCTTCCCGCTCGACGAACGGGCGTCCGAAGTCTTGGCCGCGGGCTTCGAGCCGCTCGCCGTGATGTCGAATCGACCGGAACCCGATCACTCGCGCATTCGAGTCCACACCCGTCGCGGCTTCTCCAATCGACGCTTGAAGACCCTCGAACCCTTCATCCGCGGCCGATGTCATGAACTCCTCGACCACATGTTGGCAGGCGGGAACTCCTCCGAGTTCGTGGAGGCGCTCGCCTTTCCGCTTCCGGGTGAGACCGTGTTTCGGTTCATCGGCTTTCCAGAGGGAGACGACGAGCTGTTGAAGAGCTGGTGCGGAGATCGCAAGGCGTTCAGCTGGGGTCGCCCCTCCGTCGATCAGCAGGTCAGCGTTGCGGAGAAAATGCTCGCCTATTGGGAATATTGCCGAGCCTTCACGGCGCGGAAGCGGGTCGAGCGAGGAGATGATTTCACCTCCGAGCTGCTCGCGGCCTGGGAGGCGAATCCGGAGGATCTGACCTACCACGAGGTCGAGAGCATCGTGTATGGGTTGAGCTTCGCCGGACACGAGGCCGTCACGGCGCTGATCTGCAACGCGCTGATGTGTCTGCTCCCGAGGAGGGCTGCCTGGGAAGAGATCGTCGCGGACCCCGGGTTGATTCGGAACGCGGTCGAGGAGGTGCTGCGTTTCGATTCGAGCCAGATCGCCTGGCGCCGAATCACGACGCGACCCACCGAGGTGGGTGGATTCCGGCTGCCCGCGGATGCGAAGCTCTTCCTGAACTTCGCCGCCGCGAACCGCGACGACTCTCTCTTCGAAGAGCCCGATTCTTTCGACATTCATCGGCCGAATGCGAATAAGCACATCTCGTTCGGCAAGGGGGTCCATTTCTGCCTGGGCGTCCATCTTGCGCGATTGGAGGTTGCGATCGTGCTTGAAGCCCTCGCGGAGCGTATTCCCTCCCTCGCACTGGTTCCGGACCAGGCGTTTCGGTTCTTTCCCAACGTGACGTTTCGGGGGCCTGAGAAGATGCGGGTCCAGTGGGACCCTTCGTGAAGAAAACGGCGGTTCGTCGGATTCGTTCTCCTCGAACCGCCATGACAGGAGCAGGGCCATGAGTAGGCAAGCAGGGGACGCGTCCGATGGAGCGGCCGAGCCGGAGTGGGCCGAGATCACGAGCATCGCCGTGGGACTGGACGATCACCGTCTGCCCTCGAGCCAGGCTCTGGCCGGCCAGGCGTTGGTCCTGACCGCTGCGGGCCAGTCGCCGCTCTCACTCCGCTTCGTGGACGAATCGAATTTGCTGTGGGCGCAAGGTGGAGACGAGGCCGAGGAGGTCTACGACGCGGTCGAGTCGGCCCCTGCGCTCTTCGTCGTGAGTGTCTGCCATCGCCGGGACGCTCGTCTCTCGTCGACGCTCGTGCTGGACCTGGAAGGCGGCCGCGCGACTCGCGTCGTGGGGTGCCTTCCCACGGTCGCCGACGCCGACCAGAGTCTGCTGGCGCGCGTTCACGCGGACGAGGGTTTGAGCCCCGTGCACGTCGACTTCGAGCAATGGGAGCTACGGCCCGAGGGCTCGGGAGCGTCGCCGACGGCTCCCGCACACCACCGAACGGAAGAGCTGATCGGCAAGCGCATCCGCTACGAGTACGGAGACGGGGGCGTCTACGAACATATCTACCTGAACGAGCAGAAATTCACTTGGCATTGCCTTCGAGGTCCGGAAACGGGACTCGCGGACACGGAGCGATGTGATTTCTTTCACGTCAGGCCGGATGTCTACCTGTTCAGCTGGCGCGAGAAGATCATTCCGACGCTCGGCGTGGTGGTCGTGAACAAGGACCAGATGCGGAGCAATGGAATCATCACGGGCATCGATACCCGGACGGGAGAGGTCAGCCATTTCCCAGTCGGCGCCAAGGGAATCCTCGTGAACGTGACGGAGAAGTTCTGATGAGCGGTCGACTCGACGGGAAATGCGCCTTGATCACGGGAGGCGGGACCGGGATCGGCGCCTCGATCGCACGTCGTTTCGCCGCGAGCGGAGCGAAGGTGGTCTTGACGGGTCGCCGCGAAGCGCAGCTCGAATGGGTGAAGAGCGAGCTCCAGGGGATCGCGGTCCCCGGCGACACCACGGTTGAGCAGGATTGCGCGGAGGCAGTCGCCAAGGCGATCGACGCGCACGGTCGTCTCGATATCGTCGTGGCCAATGCGGGCGTGATGAGCGGGGGGTCGTGTACGGACCTGGAGTCGGCGGAGTGGGACGAGACGCTTCGCATCAACGTCTCCGGTGTGATGCAGATCTGTCGCGCCGCGATTCCGGCGATGGTCGAGGGAGGGGGGGGCGCGATCGTGACCGTCGGGTCGGTCGCCGGGCTCTCCGCGATGCGCGACACCGCGGCCTACGTCACGTCGAAGCATGCGTTGATCGGCTTCACGAAATCGTTGGCGATCGATTATGGCGCCGCCGGGATTCGAGCGAATACGCTCTGTCCGGGCTGGGTGAGGACGCCGATGAGCGACGACGAGATGGTCGAGCTCGGGACGCGGATCGGGGTGACACCCGAAGAGGCGCTCGCTCGGACCGTCGCGCCTCTCCCCCTCGGACGCATGGCGGAGCCCGACGAAATCGCGGCCTGCGCCGAATTTCTGGCGAGCAGCGATGCCGGCTTCGTGACGGGGGCCGCCTTGGTCGCCGACGGAGGGGGGGAAGTCGTCGACGTTGGGGCGATCGCGGGCTGACGAGATGGGTTCGTGACGGGCTCGAGCGCGGTCGAGCAGCGCCGGCCGATGTTTCCGCGTGGCCCGGCGCGTGGGGCGCTATTCGCTCCGCGTGATCGATAAGCCTTCGCGTTCCCCGACCTGGACTCGCACTCTTGTGAGGGTCGCCTTCTCGGGCACCATTCACTGCTTCCTGGCTGATCGAGTTTCCCATGGAGTCGTCCGCTTGCGAGGGGCCGGAGGAGACGGCTCGCGCGGAGGGCAGGAGCCGCCGAAGGAAAACGTCGTTGCAAGAGCGCCGCTCGACGGGGAATTTGTCTCTCGACGGCCGTCCAAGGATGTTCGAGGATGGGGTCAAGCCCTGGATATCGAGGAGGCAGCGGATGGAAACGAATGATTTGCTCTTGGTTGGGACCGAAGTCAGTGTGGCGCTTGCCGGGTTCGCAGGCATCGTCGCGACATTTCAATTTCGCGACGATGAAAGTATCAAGCGTGGTGACGTCGTGGCACTCACGATGATTGTCCAGCTCTCCTTGGGGTGTGCGTTGCTTACGATCATCCCGATACTTCTCTCGATCATTGGCTTCGATGAAGAGAGGCTGTGGGTTGTTTGCAGTCTCATTGGAGCCGCTTGGGGCGCCTACCATATGTACATCGTCGACAGGGGGATGAGGGGTGCCGTACGGAGGACTTCTCTGCGGATATTGTTTGGAGGGTTTCAAGGCGTATTTGGCATCATCGTCGCTTCGTTACTCTTGAATACCGTGGATATCTTCTTCCATAAGGGGCCAGGTCCGTACCTGATCGGGATTGTTTTGTGCTTGAGCCTCGTTGGTTATATGTTCACGCGCTTGCTCGTTCATCCCCTCTGGCAGACCATTGGGATGCGGGAGCGAGCGGAGGCGGGGACTGCCGAGATGAGTGGGCGGCCGGGCGTGTCGTAAACCGAAGCTCTCTCGTTTACGGCGGGCAAGACCGCGCGGTTGGCTCCTCGCTCCGATTCTTTGCTTCGCCAACCGGACTGCGCCTCGAAGCTCGACGATGGGTACGTCGCGGTGCACGGTGGTGGCCGGGTTCGCTCGAGGGCTCTGCATTTCGGTAGGAATCTCACGAATTTCCTCGCCCGGCTGTGTGATTCGGGTGAAGCACGAGGACTCGGTCGCGCTCCCCGCGATCTTCGGCGAGCCCTCCCGCGTCGACGTGTACCGCCAGCTCGATTTCGCCGAGCCGCTCGCTGGCCGTATCGCGTGCCCCGGCGCGTAGGGCGCTATTCGCTCCTCATGATCGAAAAGCCTGCGCGGTCGAGTTTCGCCTGGGTCGAAGCATCGAACTTCGAGACGCAAATCATCAATGAGAAGGCGAGGGCGACCGACCAGAGGGCGGGATAGGCCTCGGGGAAGATCGGCTCTTCGTGTCCCAGGACGTTCACCCAGACCCCGGGACCGAGAACCGTGAGGACGATCGCCGAGACGAGGCCCGCGCACCCGCCGACGAGAGCACCCCGGGTCGTGAGGCCGGGCCAATAGATCGTCAGGATCAGCAGGGGGAAGTTGGTAGAGGCTCCGATCGCCAGTGTGAGCGAGACCAGATAGGCGATGTTCTGTCGCTCGAAGAGGAGGCCGAGTCCCGCGACGACGATCCCGAGGGCGACCGCCGTGATGCGAGAGACGCGGAGTTGCTCCGCGCTGGTGGCGTGTCCAGATCGGAAGACCTTTGCATAGAGGTCGTGGGCGACGGCGGACACGGAGGCCAGGGCGAGGCCCGCGACCACGGCGAGAATCGTGGCGAAGGCGACCGCGGAGATGATCCCGAAAAAGGCCTCGCCGCCGACGGCGCGCGAGAGGTGGATGCTGACCATGTTGGCGCCACCCGCGATCGAGCCGTTGGCATCCAGATAGTCGGGATTGGCCTTGACGAGCGCGACCGCCCCCGGCCCGATGACGAAGAAGATCAAGAGGTTCACGAATGAGATCAGGCTGAGTGCGACGACCGCCGATTGGCGGGCGGTTGCGGCGTCAGGGACCGTGAAGAAGCGCATGATCAGGTGGGGTGAACCCACGAGTCCGAAACAGAGGCCCGTGGCCAGGGACACGGCGGACAAGAGGCTCAGGTCGAGGCCGCCGCCCCGGGCGAGGAACCCATCACCTCCGTGTTTCGCGTCGGCGAGGGCCCGGAGGGTCGAGAAATCGAAGTCGAAATGAGCGAGGGTCAGGGTTGCGAGCACGGCGAGGCCGACCAACAACATCACGGCCTTGACGATTTGCACCCAGGTCGTCGCCAGCATTCCGCCCGCTGCGACGTAGAGAATCATGAGTCCCGAGACGATCAAGACGGCCACGGCATAATCGATTTGAAACAGGACCTCGATCAGGGAGCCTGCCCCCACGATCTGAACCATGAGGTACATGATCGAGAAGGCCAGGGTCGTCGAGGCAGACAGGATGCGCATCGGCCGCTCGGCGAGTCGGGCACAGACGATGTCGGCCATGGTATAGCGGCCGAGTTCTTTGAGTTTGTCTGTGAGGAGGAAGATCAGGACGCCGAACGCGGCGATCGGCGCACCGAGGTAGATCACCGCGTCGTAGCCGGCGTTGAAGAGGATGGCGGAGATGCCGAGCAGCGTCGCGGCCGACATGAAATCGCCCGCGATGGCAAAGCCGTTGGTGATCCCGCCGATGGAGCCGGCGGCGACGAAATAGTCTGCAGCGCTTCGGGTGCGACGTGCCGCGACGATCGTGATGCCGATCGTGATCAGGACGACGAGGAGAAAGAAGCCGATCGCCACTAGCGTTCGCCCCGCCGTCGCAGCAGGTAGATGAAGGCCAAGGTCGGTCCCGCGATGTGGAGGACGAGGAAGAGGAACATCCCCCGGTTCAGCCAGCCGAGGATCGGTCTCGCCATGAAGTCCGGAGACAAGGGGATCGCCAAGACGAGCGAGTAGAAGAGCGCCAAAACCACGAACGTGTAGATCCATTTGGCGCGCATTGGATACCTTCTCGGCTTCCCGGGTGTGAGGGGGTCGCTTCCGAGGACGGAAGCTTAGCTCGATTCCGATGGCTGCCGGGGGGTGGGGACTGGAGCGGGAAGGTCGCGAGGCGATCGTTCTCCCCCGAGTCTCCGATTGCTAGGATCGTTCCGCTTGTTCTCGAGGGTTGGGTGTACCGGAAGGAGATTTCGTGGTGAAACATTCTTTGACGGTTGCGACGCGGTCGAGGACGCTTGGGCTTCTCCCCTTTCTGGCGATCGCGGTCCTCTCGTGTCGCGCCGATGCGCCGCCTCTGGCCTCGGATGCACATCGAAGCCTACCGCTCGGAGAGGTCGTCGGCGTCGCCATCGAAGACGGAGCGGTCCATGCCTGGCGGGGACTCCCTTTCGCGATGCCGCCCGTGGGCGTGCGACGGTGGCGCGCCCCAGCGCTCGCAGAGCCCTGGGCCGGGGTTCGGGAGGCGCGTTTCTCAGGTTCGGCCTGCGCGCAGCTCGGCGGAGACCCGATCATGGGAAGCGAGGACTGCCTCTATCTCGACGTGTTCGCGCCGGCGAGGAGCGCGGCGTCTTTGCTCGCCGATGAGGATGCCCTGCCCGTGATGGTCTGGATCCACGGTGGGGGGAATAGCATGGGAGCGGGGGATCAGCTTCCGCCTTCGGCGTTGGTCAGGGACGGCAACGTGATCTTGGTGACGATCAACTATCGACTGGGTGTCTTCGGCTGGTTTGCCCACCCGGCCTTGCGGAATGGGGCGGTCGATTCCGAGGACGCGTCCGGCAATTTTGGCACGCTCGACATCATCCGGGCACTGGAGTGGGTCGGGGAGAACATCGCGGCTTTCGGGGGGGACCCGGGGCGGGTGACGATCTTCGGTGAGTCGGCGGGGGGGATGAACGTCTTTTCGCTGCTTGTATCGCCGCGCGCGAAGGGGCTTTTTCACGCCGCGATCAGCGAGAGCGGAGTGCCGACGGCCGTGACCCGGGCCGAGGCGGAGCACTATACCGACGACCCCGTCGCGCCCGGACTTCCCGGGTCGTCGGGTGAGTTGCTCGTTGCGCTCTTGCGCCAAAGCGGTCGTGCCGAGGATCGGGCCGCTGCAAAACAGTGGCTGGCCACTCAGCCGCCGGCAGAGATCGAGCGCTTCCTTCGCGGGCTCGAGACGGAGGAAATTCTCCAACCCTTCGTCGAGATCATGGGCGACTCGGGGATGCCTCTCTATTTTTCGCCCAACATCTTTCAGGACGGTCAGGTCGTCAGCCTGGGCGAGCCGATCGAGCTGCTCGGAACGCCGGGTGCGTACAACGCCGTGCCTTTCATCGCGGGCACGAACCGCGAGGAGACGAAGCTCTTTCTTGCGATGGGTTCGCCGCATGTTCGGCGCCGCTTCGGGCTGCCGACGGGCTTCGTGAACGAACGACTCTACGATCTGGAGGGTGAGTACGGGGGGCTGATGTGGCGGGCGACGGGCGCGGACGAGCCGGTCTCCGCGATGAGAGCGGTCCAGGGGCCATCGGTCTGGGCCTATCGCTTCGATTGGGACGAGGAGCCGACCGTGCTCGGACTGGACCTCTCGAAGCTGCTTGGGGCGGCTCACGGGGTCGAGATGCTTTTCGTCTTCGGTCTCACGGATCTGGGTTGGGCCAATCGGGTCGTCTTCGAAGATCCACCCTCGGCGGAACGCCTGTCTCGACAGATGCGGTCGTATTGGACGCATTTCGCCCACGACCATAGGCCCGGCCGCGGGCGATCGGGCGATGAGCCGGAATGGGCGCCTTGGGGGCTCGAAGCGGGGTCTTCGAAATATCTCATCTTCGATTCGGAGCGAGACGGCGGGGTGCGCGCGGATCGCGACCGGGTCGATCGGCACGACGTGCTCGAAAGGGTTTCGAAGGATTCGCGCCTGCTCGGCGATGACGAGCGCTGCCAGATCTATCGCGGCTTTGCGCAGTCGAGCGACGCGCTCAGCGCCGAAGGGTATGCCACGATCGACGGCGGGATCTGCGGGGCGTGGCCGCTGGAGTCCCGCCTCTTCCTGCCTGCGCTCTCACACGAGAACTGATCTTCCGCGGCGCGGCCGCTCAGGCGCCTTCACGCGCGGCCGCTTGTCGCCCGGCCTGGCGGCCGAAGAAGGTCACGTCGCCCACCGACATGCCGCTGCCGTATCCCTCCGCCGTCCTCGGCATGCCGCAGGTGGCCCGGCCTGCCGCATAGAGCCCGGGGATCACGTCGCCGTCCATCGTCAGCACTTCGCCCGTGGGCCGCGTCTCCAGGCCGCCCAGGGTGAAGCCGACGTAGAGGCCGTGCTCGCCCGGCGTGATGTCGACCGCGGCGATTACGGGCTCGATCGGCTCGAGCCAATCGGACTGTTTGTGGAAGAGCGGATCTTCGCCCCGGGCGGCGTGTTCGTTGTAGTGGTGGAAGGTATGCGCGAGGTTGTCGACCGGCAGGCCGATCTCCTCGGCGATCTCCTCGATCGAGTCACCGGCCGTCACGACCTCGCCGCCAAGCATATTCGGCTGCTTCCAATGCTTCTCGCCGATGATCAGATAGACCTTGTCTCCGGTCTGGAGCTGCCGAAGGTTGTTGATCGCGATGCGGGCGTGGTAGACGTCCTCGTTGATGAAGCGTTGGCCCTGACTGTTCACGAGGATGCCGAAGGTGTGGGTGGCCGGCGGGTAGAAGGGGATCGTCACGAAGCTCTGGTTCATGTGCAAGGTCGCCCCTCCCGCGCCCTGACCCATGCGAATCCCGGCGCCGTCGTCGAAGGGGTTCCCGATTGGATGAGCTCGCTTGGCGACCTCGGGGCTGTAGTGGCGCCACATCTCCGAGTTCATTGCGAAGCCGCCTGAGCAGAGAATCACGCCTCTTCGAGCGCGGATGTTTCGCTCTTCGTTGTCGATGCGAACGACCAGACCATGGATCGCGCCGGCTTCGTCGCTGATCAGCCGCAGCCCTCTCGCGTTGTACTCGATCTGAACGCCGTGGGACTCGACCTGGCGAGTCACGATGTCCATGAACAGGGGGCCGCCGTTGTCGCCTTCGACCTCGAGGTTGTGGCCGCGGGGGCAGGGCGGCGCGACGTTCCGGAAGGGCCAGGCCTTCTCGTTTCCCGTATAGAGAAGGCAGTCATCGGTCAGAGCGACGATCGCCTTCTCCTTGTGTTCGCTGTCCTTGTAGGGGACGCCGAGCCCGACGATCCATTCGAAGTGCTCTGAGCTGCCCTCGGCGTAGAGTCGGATCTTCTCTTCATCTCCGATTTCCCCTTGGCAGAGCTTGAGATATTCGAAGAGCGCTTCGGTCGTGTCGTCGTAGCCGCAGGCGCGTTGGACGCGCGTGCCGCCGCCGCCGCCCATGTAGATTTCCGCGCTGGAGAGCGCCGTGGAGCCCCCGCTGGCCGAAGCGACCTCGAAGATCGTGACCTGGGCGCCGCGGTCCGCCGCTTCGATCGCCGCGCAGCCGCCGGCCCCGCCGAAGCCTACGACCGCGACGTCGGTCTCGGCGTGCCACGTGTCGACGTCTACCAATCGGCGGGGGTGGGTCGGGCTGATCTCGCTCATGATTTCTCTCACTCCTCGGGCTGCGCTCGCCGCCGGGCGCGGAACATAGACGAATACGGCGGGTCCGGGCACGGTCTCTTGGGATGAGACATGCTTCGGGGATGCCGCCTGGAGAGCCCGTCGAACCCGACCCGCAAGTCCTCCTGGACATTGCGCGGCAGAAGATGCCCTTTGGCCGCTACGCGGGGAGGAGGCTGATTGATCTGCCCGAGCCCTATCTCGTCTGGTTTCGCGAGCGTGGCTATCCGCGGGGGCGGCTCGGTGAGCTTCTGGCGACCCTCTACGAGATCAAGGCGAACGGGCTGGAGCCATTACTCGCGGCTCTTCGGGACCCAACGGATCCTCGCTACCGCAAAGACGCGGACCCGCGTCGCTTCCGTGAAGGCGACCATTAGAGTGAGAGTTCGGACTCGGCGGGGAGTGCCCCGGAATGGCAGGCCTAGAGAGTGCCGGTGAGAGCGATGCTCAGGGGCAGGCGTAGAGAACATCCGTGAAGGTGAGGATCCCGACGAGTTCGTCGCGTTCGACGACCGGTGCGGTCCGCACGCCGGCATTCCGCATCAGCCGGATGCAATCCATCACGCACATGCTTGCGGGTACCGTGATTGCGGGCCGCGTCATCGCGTCGCTCACGGTCAGGTCGTCGAGCCCGTCGTCACCGGCGTCGCAGAGAACGTCGATGCAATCCTTGCCGGTGATGATGGAATAACCCCGATCGGGTCCCTCGGGCTTGACGAGGAGACCATGAATCGAGCGCTCTCGCATCCGCGAGACCGCGGTACGGAGCGATTCATGGGGCTCGGCGAGCGCCACGTCGGCGGACATCAGGTCACGGGCACAACATTCTTCGATGGGCATATCAGAGCTCCTCCGAGATGATCTCGTCTCGGTCGATGTCAAAACGCAGTCGCCGGCTCGAGATCGGGGCCTCGAGGACCAGCGGCCGTCCTCCGAACTCGAAGCGGCAACCGGCATGGGCCGTCCCCGTGATCTCGATGGACGCTTCGCGTTGGAGTTTGCGTTCTCGGCGGCGGAAGTCCAGCAATTCGTCGAGGGCCGCGCGATCCGACGAGTTCGGCGTGCGTGCTCCGTGGCGGCCGCCGCGGTTGCTCGCATTCGCCTTGCTCTTTGCATTCTTCTTGCCGGAGCCCGATTCACGCAGGGGGTCGCGACGTTTCCGGCCACGCGAGCCGGAGCGCGCGCCGGATGCGGGGTGTCCCCCTCGCGGAATCGCCGCACGCAGGGTGCATTGTCCGCCGCCTGGGCTTCCGGCGTCTTTGACGCAGATCCTTCGTTCCGCCTCGATGAGGTTGCCGAGCATACGGCCCTCGACGATCACCTCGTGGGCGTAGAGACGGCTACCCGACACGCTTCGCGCGATGTGGAGGGTCTCGCCGCACTCGATGCGCATGTCGAGGGCGTGGCGTAGACGGACGTTTGCCCCTGCCTTCAAGCGTCCGTGGTCGCGACCGATCGCCCCGCCGGTCACTTCGATGGACCCGCCGGCCAAGGCGACGCCTCCGTCCAAGTTGCCGCCGATCGAGATGTCGTTTTCTGCCTCGACGGTCATTCCAAAACCGACATCGCGTGCGACCGACAGGCTTCCTGAGGATTGAAGATCCCCCGACACCATGTCGACCGCAGCAGGGTGGATGTACAACGCGACGACGTCGACGACGCCGTCGCGTTCGATGGCGCGGGCACCCGTGCGGAGTGCGACGATGGCGCCATCGTCACGGATCTCCACGCCGTCGCCGTGCCGCCAGTCGAGCTCAGGGAGGTCGTCGGGCTCGATGGCCTCGCCGTAGACGTCTTCCCCGGCCTTGCCGGCGATCGCAGGTTTGACGCGACCGAGCACCTCTTCCACTTCGACGGGTAAGATCGTACCTCTGAGGCGATAGTCGAGGCTTCCGTCCTCGCGGAGTGTTCCCGGGATCGGCCCGATGGGGCTCATCAGCTCCACGGAGGGAGGCGTCGGAGGTTCTGGCGAGCGGCCTCGGGCGATCAGGTGCTCGTCGGCCTGGCCCGCTTCCACCTCGAGTGCACGGCCGATTCGTTCGATGGCGTTCTCGTCCAGCCCGGCGCTGATGCCCATGGCTTCGAGTCGCTCCTGGATGGCCGAAGGCTCCTGGCATGGGCCGGCACCGACCTGGGCATAGGCTTCCAGGCGATCGTCGCTGACGCGGATCTTGAGGCGAGCTTCGTCTTCCATCCCTCAGGCGTTTTCGGCCGTCCGCAACCGGCGATTGAGGAGCAGGAAGGCCGTCATCCGTTTGCAGGGTCGGCGTGGGGGGATCATCCGACCGGACCTGGGGTAATGACCCCGGCTAGCCCTGGGTCTCTGCCCGAGCCGAGACCTCAGCGCAGCTCGACGAGCCCCGCTTTGAATTGGGCCGGTCGGCCGCAGGCTTCCTCGTCCGCGAGCAAAGCGGTCATCAGATCGGGGTCGTGTGAGCGCCCCCAGACGCGATGTCCGTCGTCGTCGAGAGCAGCGAAGGAGACCTGGTAGGGACCCTCGTGGGTCACGACCACGGAGTAGGTCTCGACCGTCGCTTCCCCCTGGAAGCCCTCGCAGACCGGGCGGCGAGGGAGTGCGGCCAACTCCGGGCTCAGGTCTTCGATGAGGGGGGCAGGGGCATCGCTCGGTTCGGTCGAGTACAGCCCGAAGGCGAAGTGGGCGAAGCTGCCGCCGACAGACCCGATGGCGCCGGTCGTTCCGGGGGCGTTTCTGAGCCGTTCGACCATGCTCGCTTTGCTGTGTAGGACGTAGTTACCGAAGGGCCCCCCGAAAAAGGTCATGCCCCCGGTGAGACTCGGCACGGGGTCGGTGTCGATCCCGAGCGCGGCCGCTCCCGCCTGGATCGCGAAAGGGAAGCACGAGTAGAGATCGACGTGGTCGAGGGACTCGGCGGTCTTGCCGGCGAGTTCGAGCGCTCTGCTGGCCGCGAGTTCCTGGCCGGGGTGGCGGTGGAGAACGTCGCGCTCCGAGAGCAGGATCGTATGGCTCATCTCGGTCGCGGCGTTCAAGTAGACACGCCGCTCGTCCGGGACGCCGAAGCGCGTCGCGGCCTCGTTGGAGCATACGATCAGCGCGGCGCTCTGGTCGACGGAGAGATTCGACGTCATCAGCTTGGTGTAGGGATAGTTGACCATCCGATTTCCAGGGCCGGGGTTGCGGATCTCCTCCGCGCTCCGCTCGTTCTGGATCCATGCATAGGGATTCGCTGCGGCGACTCGGCTCATGCGAGCAGCAAGGGCTGCGATGCGATCACGATGAGCGGAGGGAGTCTCACCGAGGGAGCTCCGCAGGGAGGTCTCGCACATGGAAAATATGGAGGTGGCGTTGAGTACGCCGGCGGCTTGCTCGTCCGGGGTACGGGCGAAGGTCATGTGGCCGACATGTTCATCGGGCTCGCCCGGGATCTCGTCGTCCCAGTGCAGCGGTCGGTCCGAGCGCTGGAGTCGCCGCTTGCTGTTCTCGCTCTCGCCGCCGACGATCGCGATCACGTCGGCTCGGCCGGCTGCGATCTCGGCGCAGGCGCGGTTCACGAGGATCTGCACGATATGGCCCGAGATCGCGCCGACGATCGTGTGCGCACCGGGCGATCCGAGCCGCTCCGCCAGGAGTCGGCCAGGGTCGCCGTATCGCCATAGACCACGCGGCACATAGATCGCGTCCAGCGCTCCGACGAGTTTGGGAGCCCCTGCGTCCTCGGCCGCGGCGCGAATGGCTCGCTCCATCAGCTCGATCGGCTCGGCCGCGTCGCCCGGGTCCTCCACGCGCTGGACGATTTGGGCGACGCCGGCGATCGTGGGCCGGCGGGTTGCGTCGGAAGGCATGGGGGCTCCTGTGTCGAGCGTGGGACTCGGGGGTGGGGGGAGGGCCGCCGGCGGACTGGCCGGTGTCGTGACCGGCCATTGGATAGCACCTCGATCGCAAGCGGGGCGACCAGAGTGAGGGGCAGTTCGGCCCGCGCAAGCGGGGCGACCAGAGTGAGGGGCAGTTCGGCCCGCGCAAGCAGGGCGACCAGAGTGAGGAGCAGTTCGGCCCGCGCAAGCGGGGCGACCCGGGTGAGGGTCAGTTCGGCCAGTACTGAAACGTCTCGCCGAGGACGAAGGGCCTCTGGCCCTGGCGGTCGACCGGGACCGGCGCTTCAACCAGCGGCGGAAAGATGGCCGGTCCGAGCACACGGTCCTGCTCGTCGAGTCGGCGTTGGAGGGACGCGAGGCGCTCGGGCGCCGAGGTCGAGAGGTCGTGTTCTTCGTTCGGGTCGGTGTTCAGGTCGAAGAGCCAGCGTTTCTGCTGTCGCTCATCAACTTGCAGCTTCCAGCCTTCTGCCTGGACTGCTTTGAGTCCGTGGGACCGCCAGAAAAGCGCGTCGCGGGCCGTTCCTGCCTGGTGTTCGTCCACGACAGCGAGCAGGTCGAGACCGTCGATCACGCGATCCGAGGGCAGCGTCACCCTCGCTGCTGCGGCGGCGGTCGTGAAGAGGTCGGCGTGGAAGACGGGGGTCTCCTCGCGATGGCCCGCCGGCAGCCCTGCTGGCCATTTCAGGAAGAAGGGCGAGCGCAGACCGCCCTCGAAGAAGGTCATCTTCCAGCCCCGGAAGGGCGCGTTCAGCGCGGGCACCCCGATGTAATGCGCGCCCCCGTTGTCGCTGGCGAAGACCACGAGCGTATTCTCTTCGAGGCCGTTTCGTCGGAGTGCGTCGAGGACCTCGCCTACCCCCCGGTCGAGGCTGCGGATCATCGCGGCGTAGACGCGGGTGCTGTGGTCCTCGATCTCGGCGAGGGCCTCGTAATCGGAGCGGGTGGCCTGGAGCGGATTATGCGGCGCGTTATAGGCGAGGTAGAGGAAGAAGGGCCGATGTCGGTTGGCTTCGATCGCGCGCACGGCTTCGCGCGATAGATAGTCGGTCATGTAGGCGTCGGGCTCGAAGCGGGGCGCGTCGTTTTTGCGTACGGCGAAAGAGAGCACGGACCAGACGAGTCGGTCGATGGGGTCCGACTCGTTCCGGACCGAGACGATTTCGGGGTCGTCCTCTCGCCCAAAGAGCGAGGCGCCTGCAGTGAAGCCCAGGAACTCGTCGAAGCCCTGCTCCGAGGGGCGCTGGTCGCCTCGGTCACCGAGGTGCCATTTGCCCAGCATCAAGGTGCGATAGCCGGCTGAGCCGAGCAGCTCCGCAAGGGTGATTTCGGTCGCGGGCATGCCCTGCTCCTCCATCGGTGGGACCTCGGGCATGCGGCTCTCGTGGAAGAGCGTCTCGGGCTCGCCGGAAACGAGGCGCTGGTTGTTCATCCGAGCGCTGAGGTCACCCATCGCGGGGGGCGCGGGGGTCGATTCGAAGCCGAAGCGCTGGGGGTAACGACCCGTGAGGAGGGCCGCTCGGGAGGGGGCACAGGTCGCATTTCCGGCATAGCCCCGCCTGAAGTCGACGCCGTCGCGCGCGAGGGAGTCGATATGCGGCGTGGGGACGGCGCCGTCGGCCACGCCGCCTCCATTCCAGGTCAGGTCGTTCCAGCCGAGATCGTCGACGAGGATGACGACCACATTGGGCGGTCGCGCGTCTGGGGAAGCGGAGGGGGTATCCGGTCCTGGCTGCCAGCGGACGGGCTGATGGGCGCCGACGGGGTCGCGCATCCGGCTCACGACCTTGATCAGGGCGGGGAAGCGAAGGAGGAGCTTCGGCCCCTGGCTGGCGACGAGGCCAATCGCGAGGAACACGACGACCAGCACTCCGATTGCCCCTTTCGTTCCACGTCTCATCGCTCGTCGCTCTCCTGCCATCAATCGTTTGCTAGTCGGTCGCCCACGATACCGGAAGGCACGCGTGCTCGGCGACGAATTCGAGGAGTCGCTCGGTTAGATTTGGCGCGTGCCAAGCGCGCTCGAGGATATACGCGCGAACGGCTTCGGCTTCGGCTGCACTCACGACGTCGGCGAAGCTCGGCATACCGTTGGCCGTGCGGGTGCCGCCTCGGACGATCTCGTCCCAGCGGGTGTGGGTCTCGGGAGAGGCCGTCCGAAGATCGGGATAGAGGCCGCTGGCATGCGCGCCCATGCCGTGACAAGTGAAACAATGTTCGGCGTAGACGCGGCGGCCCTGGTCGACGATCTCTTCAGAAACCGCGAGTTCGGGGACGCGGCGCTCGCGCTCGGGGCGTTTTTGGACCGCGGGCAGGGGGGCCTGCCCGTCGAGTTTGAAGGCGAGCAATCGTCCCGCATTGTCGTGATCGAACTGGCTGGCATGGTTGCCGTGGACGCCGCCCACGCCGGCGAGCACGGCGATATATTGCTCGCCGTCGACCGCGTAGCTGATGGGCGGTGCCATCACATCGATTCCGAGTTCGACGGACCAACGTATTTGCCCGTTGAGTGCATCGTAGGCCGAGAATCGGCCCTTTCCGCTGCCCTGGAAGACGAGCCCGCCCGCGGTTGCCAGGGTGCCACCGGGGACGCCGGCGTCGTGCAGCACTTCCCAGGCCTTTTTTCCTTTGAGTGGGTCCCAGGCGACCAGGCGCGTGAGGCCACAGGGCAGGAAGCGGGTCGCGGCCCGGTCCTCCATCGCCGCGTGGAGCGCGTGGAAGTCTTCGCCCGTGTTCCAGCGGCCGGGTTGAAAGCGGAAGTCGGCATCGGGGTAGAAGGCGTAGATCGACTCGCTCACTGGGATGTAGACGAGACCCGTCTGCGGGTGAAAGCTCATGGGGTGCCAGTTGTGGGCCCCGGGCGGGGGTGGGGAGACGAAGCGTGGGGTCTCGGACCAGGTGGCTTCGGGGCGCTCGACGGGCCGGCCCGTCTGGAGGTCGACGTGGCTGGCCCAGCTCGCGTGGGCGAATTTCTCGGCCGAGAGGAGCTCGCCGTTCGTCCGGTCCAGGACGTAGAAGAAGCCGTTCTTGGGCGCCTGCATCAGGACCTTGCGGGTCACGCCCCTCCAATTCAGATCGGTCAGGATCATGTGTTGTGTCGCGGTGTAGTCCCAGTGCTCGCCGGGGGTCGTCTGGTAGTGCCAGACGAGGCGTCCCGTGTCCGGGCGGAGCGCGAGGATCGAGGCGAGGTAGAGGTTGTCGCCGCCGCCCGGGCTGCGCTTGGCGCGGTCGTAGACGCTCGCATTTCCCGTGCCCACGTAGAGGAGATCGAGCTCCGGGTCGTAGGCCATCGCGTCCCAGGCGGTGCCGCCGAGCCCGGACTCCCAGAGCGCATCGGCGGGCCAGGTTTCCGCGGCCCCGTCGAGCTCGGGGTGCTCGTGGGGGCCGTCCTTGCTGCCCGGCACGGTGTAGAAGCGCCACGCTTCGGACCCATCCTTCACGTGATAGGCAGAGAAGTAGCCGCGTACCCCGTACTCCGCGCCGCCATTGCCGATCACGACGAGGTCTTTGACGATTCGGGGCGCCCCCGTGATCGTGTAGGGCTGACTGATCTCGGTCGTGCGTACGCTCCAGACGAGTTCTCCCGTGCGCGCGTCGAGGGCCTGAAGGCGGCCATCGAGGGTCGCTGCGTAGATGCGTGGCTGGCCCTCGTGTTGGGCGTAGGCCACGCCGCGGTTGACGACGCCGCAGCAGGCGTGTCGGGCTTTCCAGCGCGGGACCTGGGGGTCGTGTCGCCAGAGCAGGCGGCCGCTTTTGGCGTCGACGGCGAAGACGACGCTCCAACTCGCCGTGGCGTAGAGCACGCCCTCGACCACCAAGGGGGTGGCCTCCAGACCTCGCTTGGACCCGGTCGGAAAGGACCAGGCGGGGCCGAGCCGTGCGACGTTGTTGCGATCGATCTGATCGAGTGGGCTGAAGCGTTCCTCGCTCGCCGTCCGCCCGTGCTGTGGCCAGTCGGGAGAGGTCCCGGCGGCGGTGTGAGCATCCGCGGGCGGAGAGGCCCCTGTGTCCGCCTGAGAATCTGCGGGCGGAGAGGTGCCTGTGTCCGCCTGAGAATCCGCGGGGGGGGCGGCAGGGTTGGCCGCCGTGCTGATCGAGAGCAAAGAGACGAGCAAGATGGAGAGGAACAGGCGGCGCGGAGAAGACAGAGGGAACCCCCGGTGCGGCGGGCCATGAGGCACCGCGGCATAATCTGCACGCCGCGAGCATGCCACATGGAGCGGACGCGGAGGCGACTGGGGGTGCCGCTTTCGATCCACTGCGGGGTGGATTCGCCCGTCAAGGAGAATTCGATGAGTGATGAGGTCCGTTACGCGCTGGCCGGGGTGGGCGCTGGCCTGGAGCGCGCCCGCCTGGAAAAGCTGCAGGCGATCCAAGATCCAGCGACCCACGCTCGCCTGGACGAGATCGGGATCGGTCGGGGCCAGCGCTGCCTCGAGGTCGGGGCCGGAGCGGGCTCGATCGCCTGGGCGCTCGCCGAGCGAGTGGGAGAGGAGGGAGAGGTCGTGGCCGCGGATCGGGACCCACGCTTCCTTGGCGATTTCGAAGGGCCCGGACGGCGTGTCGTGACGCACGACCTGTCTGCGGGGCCCGTGGCGCCGGCGGATTTCGATTTCGCGCATTGTCGTGCCTTGCTGGCGCACGTGGAGGATCTGCCGGCCGCGGTGGGCCACCTCGTGGAGTCCGTCCGGCCGGGGGGCGTCGTGCTCTGCGAAGAGCCGGACTACGGAGCGTGTGAGGCCTGCGACCCGTCCCATCCCCACACGGGCGTCTTCGACTTCTATCTCGAAGGCGTGCTCGCCGGAGAGCGGATGGATCCCTTTGCCGGGCGCCACGTCTACACGGCGATGCGCCATGCGGGGCTCGAAGAGCTGCGTTCGAGCGCGATTACCCAGGTCGTGCAGGGAGGCAGCTTCCCGGCGCGCTATCGCAAGGAAACGATGGAGAATGTGCGTGACAGCGCGGTGAAATATGGGAGCTACACGGAGGAGCGCTTCCAGGCGCTCATGGACTGCTTCGACGACCCGAGCTTCGAATACGTCGACGTGCTCTGGATCGGCGCCTGGGGTCGACGCCCCTCCACCTGAGGCGTTCGGGAGAAACGATGGGGAGGGTTAGGCGGGCGCGCGTCGCGAGAGATCCTTTTCAGCGCGCCGTTTCGGTCGGCGCGCGCCCGCGCGCCCACTCCCACCGGACGAGCGCTGCCTCGAAGGCCCGGCGTCGGTCGCGGGGGAGCATCCAGCCGGCTTCGACGAGCGCGTCGATTTGGGCCACGACGCGGGTCTCGTAGGCATCCCGCGTCGGATAGAGCCCGTCCAGGGGCGGCCGTTGGTCGCCCGTTCGTCGCCCCTGCGCGTCGAGGGCGAGCGGGAGGAAGGAGCCGATATAGCCCGCCATCTCGTTGCTGCTCCCCGGTCGGCCGTGGCGGAGTGACCAAGGGAGGTAGGTGGCGATCGGAGCGCGCAGCTCGAGTGCGCGGAGGCCACCGACCTCATTGCCCAGTCGGTCGATCGCCGGTACCCGAATCGCGTAGGGCTTGCCGAGGGGCGGGGGTTGGGGGGCCACGATGCCTTGGGACCAGCCGGGTCCGTAGTCGTTTCGGTAGGCGAGGTGGGGCGTGCGCGGGACGCGGAGGTCGGCGATCGGATAGCGGAGCGCCGCGGGGGCGACGAGACTGCCCGCGGCGATCGTCGGAATCGCGGAGGGAGGCGGGGCCACGTCACGCTCGACCCAGTCGAGGAGGTGGATCAGCAGCGCGCGCTGGAAGGGGCTGGTGTCGATCGAGCTCCCGGTGAAGAGGCCCGGGCGGACCTCGCTTCGCGGATCGGGCGGGAAGGGCAGGGAAAAATGAGGCGCCGAGGCGATGTGGTAGAGGCGCTCGTTGGGGTGGGGAGCGACATCGGCCGAGCCGTCCGGACTCATCTGCACGAGCGATGCGCCGCGCCCCCAATACTCGTACCCCGTGTTGATCTGGAAGACCCGGGGCAGCGTCTCGCTCGCGACCGCGCGATCGAAGAGACCCTCGTTTCGGTCCCCGTCGGTCTGGGGCCGGCTGGTAAAGGGGAAGTCGTCGCCCGGGTAGAAGAAGTTCGCGTAGGGGTTCCCGACGCGGCCCGGGTGGGAGAAGCGATGGTTGAAGCCGCCCCGCCCGCCGCCGCCGATCTGGATCATCATGGCGTCGAAGACGCGGCGACCCGCCTCGTCCTGGTTGAATCCCTCGTAGAGCAGGTGGCGCAGGAAACGGCCCGATTGCGAAAGGCCGTGGGCGACGCTCCGCTTGGCCGGGAAGGGGCAGTCGGGATCGTTCTCGACCCAGGACGCGAAATCCCGGAAAGCCGCGAAGCCGAGCCCGACGAGCGGCGGTCCTTCGGCCGCGTAGACGAGCTCGTAGATCCAGCCGGGCTCGAAAGGCGTGCCGGTCGCCTCGATCGCTTCACGCGACTCGTCGAAGCGCCAGGCCGCGCGGTCGACCGGCTCTCGCGTCGCTTCGCGTCCGCGTCGGCGCGTGAGCTGGTCCAACGCCGAGCCCGGTTCCGCCGCGCGGTGGGGCGTATGTCCGAGCGCGGCGAGTTCGAGCCGCTGCTGAGGGGCGTCGACCACCCAATCCGACCGGGCCCGACCCCGGACCGGCGTGCCGTCCGCCTCGACCGCGGTGGGCACGCGTAGCCCGATCGCGCCGGGGAAGGCCGGGACGTCCGCCTGCCAGCCGACCCACATCACGCTGAGGCCGCGGGACATCAGGAATTCGTCTCCCCAGTCCAGGGCCGAGTCCGGGTCGAGGGTGGCCCGCGCGTTGAAGCCCTTTTGTACCCGGTTCATTCCGGACAGCACGAGCCGCCGTCCACGGTTCGGGACATCGATGAGGGCGGTGCCACTGCGCCGTTTGGCCTCGAGCGGTTGGAGCACGACGAAGTCTGCTTCGGCCTCCACCTGGCCCCGGGCATTGCGGGGTGCGAGGCGGATGTCGGTTACGCGTGCGTTGGCGCGGTGATCGGGGTCGAACTCGAAGAGTACGCGGCCCTCGATCAACTCGTAGGCCGCGCCGGCGGCATCCGCCCCGTCGTGCGGCTGGCCCGCGCCCTTCGCGTCGGTCTCACCCAGTGGCTGGCCCGCGCCCTTCGCGTCCGTCTCTCCCAGTGGCTGGCCCGCGAGGATCGGGACCCTTCGGTCGATCTCGTAAGACAAAACGCGTGCAGACGCATGCTCGGCACCGAGGAGGAGCGCGGGCATGAGAAAGAGGAGCGCCGTGATCTTGCGGGACATCGCCACGAGTCGCTGGGACGCGGCGAGACAGGGGGCGAGTGGGAAGTCTTTTAGGCGCATGGCGCGATTGTAGGACCTGGCGCTCGCCCCGCCCCCTGTGTGCAGCGGTGCGCTCAGGGTCCGGAGAGTCGCTGGCCGGCGAAGACCTCTTCGACCAGGACGCCGCGGTCGACGGCGACGTCCCCTGCGACGATCACGTAGTCGATCCCGGCTGAGGGCTGGAAAGGGTCGCCGTAGGTCGCGCGGTCGAGGATCGATTCAGGGTCGAAGATCGTCAGGTCGGCGTCGGTCCCGGGCGCGATGCGGCCCTTGCGCTCGAAGGCCGGAAAGAAGGCGGCGAGGCGCGCTGCGGGGAGGGCGGTCATTTTGGCGAGCGCCGTTCCGAGGTCGAGCACGCCCGCCTCACGGACATAACGTCCGAGCACTCGGGAGAAAGCGCCGTTATGAGGAGCCACAGCGCGCGCCTCGTCGACCATCGGGAGCAGGTCGCTAACGACGAGGACCCCAGGTTCGGCCAGAGCGGCGCGCGTCCAAGCCTCCTCGACGTAGTGGTGGACGACCTGGCCCTGCGGAAAACGTTCGCGATAATCGTGCCAGGTCGCTTCGTCGAAACGCTGCCCGGTCGCCGCCCATTCGACGTCGGCGTAGTCGATGGCGAAGATCTGCTGCCAGTCGCGGCCGAAGACCGCGGAAGAGATGGGTGCCGAGCCGGCGTTGTAGGGGAGGAGCTCGGTCGTGACGTCGACACCGGCGGCGCGGGCCTCGCGGATCTCGCGCAGAAAGAGCTCGGTGTTGCGCATGGCGTTGTGCTGGATGTGGCAGACGTGCAGGGCCGCGCCCGTTTGCGACGCGAGGCGAAGGGCCTCGCGCAGGCCGGTCGGGTCTCCGTTTACGCCCCGCCGCACGTGGATGAAGAGCAGCGTCTCGTGCTGGCCGGCCACCTCGAAAATCATTCGCAGTTCATCTTCGTCGACCGCCTCGCTGAAATAGTCCAACGGCACGCCGATTCCGAGGGCGCCCTCGTCGAGCGCTTCTTCGAGCAGCGTGCGAAGGCGCGTCCGGTCCGCGGCGGTCGCGCGCTGGACGAAGACGGCGTCGGCGCGCGCGCCCAAGAGCATCCGGAGCATGTTCCACGCGCCGCGCAGCCCGATGGGACGGGGTCGTGAGAGGAGTAGGTTGGATTGGCGCAGGCCGAAGAGCGCTTCGAGCCGGGCGGAGGCCCAGCCGGCGGAGGCGCCGTAGTGGAGGCGTGCGCCTTCCGAGAGCGCGTCGCCGATGCTCTCGACCGGATATGCGCCGGCCTCGAGCTCGAGGGCCGTCGTCACGCCGTCGAGCAGCTGGTAGCGCTGGCCCAGCGGGGTGGGGGAGTGGGTGTGGAGGTCGATGAAGCCCGGGGACACGACCCGGTCGGTCGCGTCGATCACACGGGTGCCGGCGAGGCGGCCCGCCTGGATGGTCTGGATGGTCCCATCGCGAATCCCGATCGATCGGATGGCGTCCAGACCCGAGGCCGGGTCGATCACCCGGCCGCCTATGATCACGAGGTCGAAGGCGTCTGCCTGCTCGCGGGTCTCACCCTGTGCCAGTCCGGATGGGTCTGGCTCTGCGTGGAGCTCTTCCCCGGCGAGCCCGATTACGAAAAGAATCAGGCTGAAGAGGAGGGCGAGCCGGTCTACGGCTCGCCCTCGGTGATTGCGTCTCAACTCGGATGCACCCCGGCATCGGCGAGGATCGGGGCGTTCGTCCAGCGATCGCCTTCGAGGCGGTAGAAGCCTGCGGCGGTGAGTGCGCCGCCGTCGACGGGGAGCGTGACGCCCGTTACCCAAGCCGAGAGATCCGAGGCGAGGAAGAGGGCCGCGCCTGCGTGGTCGTCGGGCTGACCGAATCGGCCGAGCGGGATCATGTTCGGGATCTTCGAGCGATATTGCTCGGGGACCCAGCGCGAGACGGGGACCTGGCTCGTGTCGGTCGTCTCGGGCGCGATGGCGTTTACGCGCACGCCGTGGGGGGCGACCTCGAGGGCGAAGCAGCGAGTGAAAGCCGTGATGCCAGTCTTGAAGGCCGCGTAGATCGAGTTCCCCGGGATGCCACGTAGGGTCTCGACCGTCGAGATGTTGATGATCGAGCCGGATCCGCGCTCGACCATCTGGGGCGCCAGCGCCTTGGTGCAGCGGAACACGTGCTTGAGGTTGATATCGTAGAGGCCCTCCCAGTCTGCCTCTTCGCTGGCGAGGAAGGGACCCGCTCCGGGCATGAAGTTGCCGACGTTGTTGACCAGAACGTCGACCCGACCGAAATGGTCGAGCGCGTTCCGGGCGAGCCGGTCCACGTCCTCGGCGAGGGTGACGTCTGCGATACAGGCGAGCGCCTCGCCGCCGCGCCCTTCGATCGCGTGAGCGACCTCTTCGGTGAGAGTGGACTCGCGGTCGACGACGACCACGCGCGCGCCGTGCGCGGCGAAAGTTTCGGCGATCGAGCGGCCGATGCCACTCCCGGAACCGGTGACGACGGCGACCTGGCCGTCGAGGGAAGTAGCTTTACGATCGAGCATGGGCGGATCCTCCTCGGATGGGGCGAGCCTTCGAGCATAGCGACGGCCGCTGCTATAGGTGGGGGTGATCCCCGATGAGGAGACCCCGCATGGAAATTGGCGCCATCTTCCCCACCAGCGAAATCGGCAACGACCCGGTCGTGATCCGCGACTGGGCACAGGCGGCCGAAGAACTTGGCTACGACTACGTCGTCGTGTTCGACCACGTGCTCGGAGCCCAGCACGAGGACCGCCAGGAGCGGCTCCTGGGGCCCTATACCGAACACGACGCGTTTCACGAGCCGATGACGCTGCTCGCCTATCTGGCGGGCGTGACGCAGCGCATCGGTCTCGCGACGGGAGTGTTGATCCTGCCCCAGCGCCAGACGGCGCTCGCGGCGAAGCAGGCCACGGAGATCGATCTGCTTTCGGGGGGCCGACTTCGCTTGGGTGTCGGCACGGGCTGGAACTACGTGGAATACGAGTCGCTCGGACTTCCCTTCCGCAAGCGCGGCCGCATGCTCGACGAGCAGGTCGAACTGATGCGGAAGCTCTGGAGCGAACCCGTGCTCGACTACACGGGCGAGTTTCACCGCGTGGACAGGGCGGGACTCCTGCCGCGTCCGGAGCGTGAGATCCCGATCTGGTTCGGTGCCGTCTCGCCGATCCCCATCGCGCGGGCCGTGCGCGAGGGCGAAGGGGTCGTCTTTGGTTCCCCCCCCTCGGTGATCCAGCGCCTCTTCGACAAGACACTCCGGGCGTTGGAAGAGGTGGGGCGCGATCGCGCGAGCTTTGGGGCCGAGGCGATGGTCGATTTCAGTCAAGGCGCCGACGCCTGGGCAGGGGAGTTAGAGGCTTGGCGGGCTGCCGGGGGGAGCCACCTGAGCATGCGCGCGATGGATACCGCGGTGGAGGTCGTAGGGGGTCATCATATGGGTTACTCCGGTCCACAGGCTTTCATCGAGACCCTGCGTACCTTCCGGGAGAGCGTCGACTGGGGCTGAGAGGGGCGCCGCAGGGGGCGGTGAAGAGTGGCAGCGGGGTCGATTCGCTGAGTTAACTTGAGCGTGGGTCGGCGAGTCCTGGTGTGGGCAACGCGACGCCGAGCGGGTAAGAGGTCAAGGAGGCGGTATGGCGGTCGTGGATGGAGGGGAGCTACTCGTACGCGCGTTGGTGCACGCCGGCGTGGAAGAGCTCTTCGTGTTGTCCGGGGGCCATCTCGATCCAATCTTCATCTCGGCGGCCGATCATGGCCTGAGGATCACGGACACCCGACACGAGGCCGCGGCGACCCATATGGCCGACGGCTACGCCCGCGCGACGGGCAAGCTGGGTGTGGCCGTGATTACGGCCGGTCCGGGCGTCACGAACGGAATTACGGGTGTGGCCACGGCGTACGCGGATGCGAGCCCCATCCTGGTGATCGGCGGTCGCTTCCCCCTGCGAGACGAGGATCGGCTTGCCCTTCAGTCGATGGACCAGCTGGCCGTGATGAAGCCCATCACGAAATTCGCGCGGACCATCCTGCATACGGACCGGATTCCCGAGATCGCGTCGATGGCGGTCCGGCACGCGGTGAGTGGTCGACCGGGTCCCGCCTTCCTCGATATCCCGCTGGACATTCTCTTTACGCCGGTCGAGGAGGGCGAGGTTCCGACGTTTCAGCACTACGTGCCCCAGGGTCTGCCGACGCCGAACACGCAGGCGATCGATCGTGCTCTCGAGGCACTTGCAGGGGCCGAGCGTCCGGCGATCTTCGCCGGTGGCGGCGTGCGCTTCTCGAACGCTCAGGCAGAATTGCGTCGCTTCGCCGAGCGGGCCCAGATCCCCGTCTTCGCTTCTTCGAAGGCGCGCGGCTGCGTGTCGGAGCGGACCCCGCTGGGCTTCGGCGGCTTCGGGCTATCGGCCTCGCGCGGGATCCACAAGCAGGTCGGGGGGCCGCCCGACGTGGTCATGTTGCTCGGCGCGCGGGTTGGGATGTTCACGGGCTCCTCGGGTGGAGCGCGCTCGATGCTCCCGCCGGACGCGACGATCATTCAGGTGGATGTGGTCGCCGAAGAGATCGGCCGCAATCACGATGTGCACATCGGCCTCGTGGGAGACGTGAACGAGACCCTGAAGGTCATGAATGAGCGCAGCGAGGGGGCGAGCTTCCAGGATCATCGCGCCTGGATCGACGCGCTGGTGAGCGGGCGGGAAGCCTTTCGGAAGACGCACGAGAGTCTGATGTTCCGCGAAGAGGGGCCGATCCACCAGGCTCGGGTCATGCGCGAGATCGCCGAGTTCATGGAGGACGACGACATCCTCGTGGCAGATGGTGGGGACACGGCGAACTGGATGGCCGAGCAGGTGATCGTGGATCAAATGGGTCATTTTATCAGCCACGGCTATCTGGGCACGCTCGGGATCGGCATGCCCTTTGGGCTGGCGGCACAGGCGGCCTTCCCCGACCGGCGCGTGGTGATCCTGCTCGGGGACGGCGCCGCGGGTTTCAACTTCGCCGAATTCGAGACCGCGGTGCGGCATGGCCTGAACGCGGTGGTCGTGATCAATAACGACCAGGGCTGGGGCATGATCCGCCACGATCAGCTCAAACGCTATGGTCGCGTGGTCGGCGCGGAGCTCGGCCTGGTGCACTACGAGCGTGCTGCGGCGGGATTCGGCTGCCATGCCGAGTTCGTGGACGAGGCGGAAGAGATCAAGCCGGCGCTCGAGCGCGCATTCGCCAGCGGCAAGGCAGCTTGTATCAATGTGATCAGCGATCATACCCAGCCCCACGCCCCGCCCGGAAAAGGCAAATATACGGAGGCCGTCCCCGCGTCGGCTCCCGTGGTGGGCGACGAAGTCGCGCTTCCCTATTACGGGAAACGGAAACTCAAGAACTAGCATCCCAACGGAAGGGGAGGACGAAGTATGGAATTCCGCAATCTCGGAGATTCGGGTCTCAAGGTTTCGGTGGCCGGAATCGGCTGCAATAACTTCGGTATGACCATCGAGTACGAAGCGAGCGAGAAAGTCGTCCGTGCGGCGCTCGACGCAGGCATCAACTTCTTCGACACCGCCGATTGTTATGGCGGAGGTGGCTCTGAGCAGCATCTCGGTCGGGCACTCGGCGCGGAGCGGCAGAACGTCGTGATCTCGACCAAATTTGGCGTGCCGATGGGTCGCGGACCGCTCATGGGCGGAGCTTCGCGCCGCTATGTGATGCAGGCCTGCGAGGCGAGCCTGAAGCGCCTCGGTACGGATTATATCGATGTCTACATCCTGCATACGCCGGACCCGGATACGCCGATCGGCGAGACCCTGGACGCGCTGAATACGCTGATCGATCAGGGGAAGATCCGTTACGCCGGATGTTCGAACCTGGCGGGATGGCAGGTTTCGGACGCGACCTGGGAGGCGGAGAGCGCGGGGCTGCGTGGCTTCGTGACGGCGCAAAATGAGTGGAGCCTGCTCGAGCGGGGGATCGAGGCCGAGGTGGTGCCCGCCTGTGAGCATCACGGACTCGGGATCATGCCCTATTTTCCGCTGGCCTCCGGCGCGCTGACGGGCAAGTACAAGCGCGGCGAGACCTTCGACTCAGCCAGTCGCTATGGCGGTGGGGAGGGCCGTGAGATGTTCACGCAGATGTACGGCCATTTCGTCTCCGACCAGAACCTCGAGAAGGTCGAGCGGTTGGAGGAGGTTGCCTCGGGTGCGGGCCTCTCGATCATCGAGTTGGCGCTGTCCTGGCTCGCGAGCCAGCCGAGTGTCTCAAGCGTGATCGCCGGCGCGACCAAGCCCGAGCAGGTCGAGTCGAATGCCAAGCTGACCCACGGCGGCCTGGGGGCGGATGTGCTCGAAGCGGTCGATAAGGCCCTGGCCTAGCGCGATCGGCGGGACCCCATCATGAGTGAACTTTCAGAACGCTTGCTCGGAGCCTGGCAGGGGCGGGTCTCGGGCTGCATGCTCGGCAAGGCCGTCGAGGCCTACTCGATGACCACGGGATACGAGGCCCTGACCGCATATCTCGAGGGCGTGGGGGCGCTGCCGCTTCGAGATTACATACCGCTCGCGGAAGAAGCACCGCCGCTCCTGCTGACGAGCTGTTGTCGTGGCCGTTTCGAGACGAGCCAGCCGGACGACGACATCAACTACTCCGTGCTCGCGCTCGAGATGCTCGAGAATCATGGGGCGTCGCTCAGTACGGAAGACGTCGCGCGGGCCTGGATGAACAAGCTGCCGGTCGGGATGACGTTTACGGCTGAGCGGGCTGCCTATCGGACGCTGCTGCTGCAGGCGCACGAGTGGTTTTCGATGGGCGCCGAGCCGGGCTTCGACCTCGCTGAATGCTCCGATAACGAATATAACGACTGGATCGGCGCGCAGATCCGTGCCGACGTTTATGGCTGGGTTGCCCCCGGCGCTCCCGCTCTGGCGGCGCAGCTTGCGACGGCGGATGCGGCACTCTCGCATCGAGGTGATGGGGTCCACGGCGCGGTCGTCGTGGCGGCCTGGGGCGCGGCGATTCCCGTTGCGGCTTCGCTGGAAGCGGCGCTGGACGCAGCCCTCGAAGAAATTCCGGCGGATTCAGGCGCGGCGGAAGCCGTGGCTCTCGGACGTCGACTGGCGAGCGCGGGAGAGGGCGCGGCCTCGATTCGAGAGGCCTACGCCTCGCTCTCTCCGGTTCATACGAATAATAACCTCGCACTCGTCGTGTGGGCTCTGCTCTCATACGACGACGATTTCGGCGCCGCCGTGGGTGAGGTGGTGGCAGCGGGTTGGGACACCGACTGCAACGGCGCGACGGTCGGCGCGCTCTGGGGTCTCCAGGGCAAGCCCGTGCCAGAGGCCTGGACGGCACCCTGGCAGGGCCGGATTCGCGTGTCTCTGGCGG
>Ga0315331_10000092_pt1 | contig 49568 bp, 72 predicted proteins | sample M160m34915metaG_FD_203456 | JGI IMG/M metagenome (GOLD analysis project Ga0315331, IMG submission 203456) | Ammonia-oxidizing marine archaeal communities from Monterey Bay, California, United States - M1 60m 34915 | ecosystem: Environmental > Aquatic > Marine > Intertidal zone | place: USA...
CCTGCGGCAAGGGCATGAATGAAGGCTATGTCGCAGAGATGGACGGGCAATATGCCTGCTCCGATAAATGCTGGTTCACCGCTGGCTACACGCCAGCAATGTATGCAATCGACTACGAAGAGGGCGATGCATACCACACCACATGGGGCGAAGGCGATGAAGTAGATGTCGCTTACACAAAGGAGGGGGAGACCATCGACCTTTGTTTCAAGTGCCGCGCCCCGCAATTCACTGACTCGCCATTCTGCGACCAGTGCCTAACGCATCTATAGGGGGACATCATGGAAAATTGAGACACGGAGACCAGGCGCAAGCCTGGTCTTTTTCCATGCGGCGCGATCTATACAAACACGCAACCCGCAAGGATACGCAACCAGCAAGCCGCAAGATTCGCGAAACTCGGGGCTTGCATCTAGAACATAAAAAGGCTAATCTTTTTACTGTCAATTATTAACGGGAGTTTATGACATGGACAAAGCAATTATATACAAAGGGCCAAGCCTTATAGACAATAGCCCCATTGTGGTGATCGCGACCTATTCGGATCGCAACACCAAAACGGGCGGCATGGTGCAAACGTACATCTTAGCCGACAACGGCAAGTCACCAATTGAGAACAACCGCACGGGCGGAGACTTCTCAATTTGTGGCAATTGTAAACACCGCGGCAAGGCCGATCCCGACGCGACGCAAGGCCTAGCGAAAGAGCGGTCATGCTATGTGAATCTCGGGCAAGGTGTACGCGTAGTTTGGGAAGCGTACCAGCGGGGCGTTTATCCAATGGCAACACACCGCGCCGCCGAGATAGGCGAGGGCCGCATGGTAAGGCTCGGCACCTATGGCGACCCCGCGGCCGTGCCCTATGCAGTTTGGAAACGGCTCTTGATTTGGGCAAAGGGCTGGACGGGCTACACTCATCAAAATGGGCTGATCGATATCCGGCCCGACTTGTGCATGATTAGCGCGGACACAGAAGCCGAGGCACGTGAAGCTTGGGCTCAAGGCAAGCGGACTTTTCGGATCGTTAAAAGCTACTCGGATCTAGTGGGCGGGAAAGAGATCCCATGCCCCGCCGATACAAAAGGCATTCAATGCGCCGCTTGCGGATTGTGCAAAGGCACTTCATCCGCTGGTAAGTCCATAGCAATCACGGCGCACGGACCAGGCAAGAAATACGCGGTATAACTTAGGAGGAACACCATGACAGAAGATGAAAACTTTGAGCCGATCCCGTATTGCGATACATGCGGCGAACCATTAGACAATGAACACGATATCGAAACGGGCTTTTGTCCCGATTGCCATAAATACGAGGCATAACTCCCGGCCCCGTCACCCCTAAAAAGGTGGCGGGGTTTGGCGTTTCGCGCTACTATTCACTATCCGCAAGCCGCAAGATGCAAGACACGCAAGCCGCAAGGCTCGTGCCGTGAAACACGGGGCTACATTCAGGGTCACTCAACCCGCAAGCCGCAAGATGCAACGATTTTCCACCCTCAAATAAAAATAGATCGCCCTTCGAGGGGCGTGATACTAGGATAAAACTAATACCGCCAGCCGCAGAATAAGCCATATTCCACGCAATTTGGGATGGTCTTATGTTTACCGCGTTAGCTTTTGCTATTTTTAACTCAACCCAAACGGCGACCCCGTCATGCACCAGATGCACATCAGGCACGCCCGACCCTGCGCGGTTTTCAATCCTCGTCGCGTGCGTCTTCGGTGGTAAGTTCTGCCTCAATCGCTTCCACAGGTTTTGTTCTGGTTTCGACATCAGTCGCCTCGCTATATTCGCCCTCGATAAATGCCGCGGGATATTTGTCTTGCAGCTTTGCCAGCCTCGCCGTGATTTCTTCGCGGCTGAGTTCATCATACTTATGCACGTTGGTTGTCTCGCGCCTGTCGATTGTCAGGCCACCAAGTGACGAGCGGATTTTCTCCGCGTTGATTGCAGCGGAAAACTGTCCCGCCTCTTCCGCGTTGTGGGATAATTCGTCGAAGCGTTTAAGCTGATTGATTAGCGTCACCCCATACTTGCGCTCCCGCGCCTCGCGTTCTTCCGCGATGTACTCGACCACCAGCGGGAAGTCTCGCCCGTTCAAAAGTTTTGAGGCTTGGACATTGGCACTGTCCTCGGCATAGCCAGCCTTTCGCGCACACTCGGCATTTGAATAACGCCCCTCAATGTAGTGCCTTGCAAATTCCTTTTGGCGATTGGTCAATCGGCGGGTCGGTTCGGCTGTTTCGATGGCTGTTTTGCTGTCAGTTTTCTCTGTTTTTTCAGTCAAGTTTCCGCTCCAATAGGCTTTTCTCATGAGATATATACATTAAAAAATCAAAAATCATAAGTCCCGACAACGTTAAAAAAGGTCAAAATATGCGTTTGAAGTGTTACAACGTAACAGAAGTGTTACAGCTAGACCCTCTGTAAGGCGCATAAAACCTAGCTTTTTGTGATGCTGTAACAGTGTAACACTTGTAACACCTATATTCTGCGAAGTTTTTGAAAAACTTTTTTCGTGGGAGATTACTACTGTTACAGCGGTCATTTTAGTGCTTTTTTCCCTGACAGTTTTATGCTAATAATTAAGGGTATCCCATGTGGTTTGGGACACACGATTATAACAGATTACAGGAGTTTATCTATGTCGTTTGAAATGAAACTAAGTAATGGGGTAGCTACTATCACCCATGAATACAAAACCAAAGCGCACTGCTATCGCGCTTTTATGGTCGAGCATCTTATGCGTAACAATAAGGTATTTGAAAACTGTGAACAGGAAGACTTGCAGGATGCGTTTCAGGAATTGATCCTGACCAACCGCACCAAGATCCGAGTTCCGCGGCACGAGGGTGCTGATTTAACGAACGAGTTTGAGCGTGTCGTTTACACCATCGAGATCATTGATACTGATGGCGCGGACAAAGAAACTTGGACGCATGACTTCACCATCAACTTTTCTTTTTCGGGTATGCCATTCGATTGGGAAGGTGAACTATCACCCGCAGACTTTCGCTACAAGATCCAAGAGACCCTCCACAACTTAGATGGTGACGATATCTTGCAGCGGATCGAGTGCTACAATTCTTTTGAGGAGACTTATTAAAATGGCTATTGAACACAAAAACCCAACGGGCAGTCACCGCGACATCACGCCAGATATGCTTATCCAGTTTATGGGTGGCGAGGGCAATGTTTCGATGGACAATATTGCCAATGACTTTTGCGATGTTTTGAACGGCATCTGGGAAGACGCTGCCCTCGAAATTCGCGAGTATATTTTTCAGTTTGAGGAGAGCGCATAATGGCTACGCAAGTTTATTTGATTGACCCGTTTGCCAAGACTGTGACCGAGACGAGTATCGATCGGCGCATTGGCTTGAAGGACATTTATCGCCTGATGGACTGCCGCTTGATTGACGCGGTTCGGTTTCGCGATACCAGTGACGTGATCTATGTCGATGACGAAGGCTTGTATGCCGACGATCAGCGGTTCTTCAAGGTCGATGGTGTGCCGCAGCCGCTGGCAGGCAAAGCATTGTATGTCGGCACGACAGACGATGGCGATGACTGCGCCCCGACTCGGACATTGGAACAGGTTGAGTTCATGATCGAGTTCATGCCCGACAGCACCGAGTCGCAAGATCCGAGTTTCGAGATCCGCAGCTACAGCAGCGATGAAGAACTGAAGGAACTGCTCGAGGAGTTGATGTCATGATGGACGCAGAGGACATTCACGAATTTCATTATGAGGATGGTCACCATCGCAAGACGTATCGCGTCAGCTTCATACCCGTTGAAACACTTGAGTATGAATATGTTGTCGAAGCTGAAAGCGAGGATGATGCCTATGACGCAGCCGAAGAACAGTTGCAAGAAGCCATTGGGTGGGACGCGGCGAAGGATTTCCAGCTAAACGATTTAGAGGAGCAAACGTCATGAGAGGTGAATTGACAGTGTATTTGTGCATCGGGGACAAGATCTCCCCGATTGCATACCTCGACAGGGATGAGATGTATCCGCATCTGATCGAGGGTTTTGAGGCTTACGCCAAGTCGCAAGGCGGCATGATCATGGAGCGCATGAACGATGAGCGCGAGATCTGCACGGGCGACGTTGATATGTGGTCGGGCGGGGATCTCGCCCAATCATACGCGGAACTAGCCGAGGTGGTCGTGGATGTGGCGAACTTTAATTATCTACCGCATCGCCTCCGCCTCGACATAATTGAAACAGTAGACCAATAGGAGATTATTATGGGACTTGATATGTACTTACAGGCGCGGAAGTTTATCCGCACACAATACAAAGGCACGGGCGACGAGTTTCGCGCTTTGCCGAAAGAGAAGATGGATGACGTGTTCGAGATTTCGCACATGACAGCAGATGTTCTCTACTGGCGCAAGAACCACTGGGTTCATGGCTTCATCGTCGAGAACTTTACCGACGATGGTGAAGACAACTGCGAAGAAATCCACATGGATTGCGAGAGGTTGGAAGAACTTGCCAAGACGCTGGAAGCGTGGGCGGAGAACCCGAATTATTTGGATGCCACCGAAGGATTTTTCTTTGGCACGAATGACGAGGAGTGGAAGGCCATGTGCCGTGAGCGCATACCCGAAGACATTCTGGCAATTCGCAGGGCATTGCTGTGGTTAGAAGAAGAGGACTTCGACAAAGAGTGGCGCGAAGTCTTCTATCAGGCCAGTTGGTAGGAGGAGAGCATGGCATATAAAACAGTATACTGGGACTGGCGCGAGGCGTTCAGCAAGTTTGGTTTCGATGATGGCGATGGCTGGAACGGGACAGATCTGGTTTCCAGTTTTATGAGCGAAGAGTTTGGGCTCAACATCTACTGCGAAACGTGGGGCTGTCACAACTACATGATCATGGAGGTCTGCAAGAAGACAGACAAGAAAGGCAAGAAGGTCAACCTGATCCCGCAGGATACCGACTTCACGCATGGCTACGATGAGCCAGACGAGTGGATGCCGCAGGAGTGGATCGACAAACTTGATGATCACTTCAATGATGACTATCAGGTCGGGATTTGTTGATCATGGTTACTTATCACGACAATACCGAGTTCCCGTTCGAGGAACTACGAGATGACGAGGGGGACTTTTTCCAAAAAGTCTCCCTAGCCATGGAGCATTGGGATGTGGATGAGTCGCATGTCTGGTCTATCCTAGAGACAAATGATCCAGACACATGGCTATACGCCCCGCCCCATCATTTTATCAACGTTATTGGATACATTGTGACTAAGGAGACGCATGACCATGACACTTACTATGAGGAGAGATTTTGATGTCGTTTTATTTTGAGAAAGAGAGTCCGAAGGTGTTTGTTGAGGGGCAGATGCGAACTGTCTTCAACCTACTGGAGGATATGAAAGTAGAGTTGCGCGGCTACGATGAAGCCGAACTGCAAGAAGTGAAAGAGTTCGCAAAGCGGTGGCTCACTGTGCCAAACCGGGCGATGGTTGTGATTGCCTCTCACATGTTCGATCAGTGTAACTACCAGATGACCATGTTGAGGGCGGCGGACAATGCCCTCAAGAAATCGGAGCCGACCAATGACTGACGCAAAAGAAATTTTCACCGACCCCCAAGTCGCAAGTTTCAAGATCCGTTATGAGAACGGCAAGAATAATCTTGTCCGCAATCATGTGCGGTGTGACTGGTGCGGCGGCTTCGGGTTCGATTGCAACGAGGCGCAAGACATCGATGTCTGTGGCGAGTGCAAAGGTTCGGGTTTCGTGATGACTGAAACGAGATGGGAGGAAGATCAATGAGCGATGACGAAAGCAAAATCTATGTCTTAATGGTTGTGGTTTTCTTGTGCTCTATTTTAGCGACTTGCTTTGTGCCGAACTCTGGTTCGCATAAGGATTGCCAGCAATGGGAGGGTCGCCAGCACCTAGCGTGTATGGGTGGCAAGGGATGATAGGCGAAGCACTCATGTGTATGGCTATGAACATCTACCACGAAGCAAGAAACGAGAGCACGATAGGGCAACTCGCAGTAGGGCAAGTGGTTATGAACCGCATGAAAGATCCGAGGTTCCCGAACGAAGTCTGTGATGTTATTCATCAGGGCGGCACGAAGCGGCACCGGTGTCAGTTTAGCTGGTACTGTGATGGTGATCCCGATAAGCCGTTGAATAAAAGGGCTTTTCGGGAGTCGCAAGAGAACGCCATCACGGTCATGAACGGCTGGGTTGGCGGCTTCTTGGACGGGGCTACGCATTACCATGCAGATTATGTCAGCCCTAAGTGGAGACACGAGAAGACTTTTATAGTAAAAATTGACAGTCATATTTTTTATAGGTGGGAACAATGATGGTGGTTAATGACAACCTGTCGCCGCTCCAGCCGATGGTTGAAGAGGCATACGAGAAAGCGATAGCTGCCGACTGGAACAACGACCCGAAAGCTGGGGGTCTATGGCAGGAATACAGAAGACTTAAAACTAAACTAGAGAATGGAGAACTTTATGAGCCAAGATTTTGACGACAACATGAAAGGTGTCTTGTTCAATAACAACACCGACAATCCGAAAGCACCAAACATCAAAGGAGAATGTACGGTAGATGGTAAAACTTATGAAATCGCTGGTTGGCGCAACACGTCGAAGGCTGGCAAAACTTATTATAGTCTCAAGTTCCAAGAACCGTGGACAGGCGACAAAGACAGCAACGGCACCGACAACATGTTTCCGGAACCGGGGGACTTGGAATAATGGGTAGCGTAGTAGACTTCCCAGAGAAGCCGAAGAAGTTCGACGTAAACACTGCCCCGTTGACATCAGCGCATGTCCTGTATGTAGCCGGGCTAGATAGTCAGATGGTGCCAGTTACATCGAACGAGAAGGCAACATGGTGGGGCACGATAGGGGTTTGGTATCCGGAAAAAGAGGACAAGTCCGACATAATGCACTGCCGATTGTCGGCCGCGTTCTTGGATTATCAACACGCTCAGATGTTTACGAGCGATATCGCAACAGCTTCAGGCCAATCTGTCGAGGACGGAATGCCGGATGAAATGATTAAAGATCTACAAAAGGCAATGGTCGATAGCTTCTTGCTAGACTTCACTGACCTAGAATTGGATGACGATGACCCAGCATAACTATAAACAACTGACGTTTCTTCGCACCAACATGAGCGGAGAAGATGAGGACACGCATCCGGCGGAACTTTGTATATCGGACGGTAGCGGCAAGCTGCATCTACAAAAAGTGAGCAGCAGAGCACTGCTTAACATGGCACGAGATGCAATTCGCATCTTGGCAGAGACAAGATTTTTCGAAACAGGAGAGACTAATGACGAATAGAGAAAGCTACCACGATTATCAGGGTCGCAAGATCCGAGAAACACGAACAGAAACGCGTGGTCGCAAGCCCAAGTTTACAAAAGGGCGCAAAACAATGGCGGTGGACTTCGAACCTTCAACGTATGAACAAGTGTCAGAGTTGAGCAAAGAGTTCACAGCCAAGTCGGGCAAGCATATCGGTAAGGGTGAGCTTGTCAGAACAGCCGTAGATTACTGGTTGAAGAACGGCGCAACCTATTCAATGGAGCTATAAAATGAGTGATGAACAATACAGTACGCCCCTGATCAGCGAGGCGGCAGACCCTTTGACCCATTTAACTGGTAACGAATATGAGCTAGGATGGAGATCAGTTTGGATAATTACGCCGAGAGGTAACAAGGTTCGTGTTCTCGAAACTCCAGAAGGCCATATTGAGACGGTGGTTCGACCGGCCGGAGCGTATCCAGGAAATGGAAGTTCAGAGCCTGGGGTACAAGGTGTGGGCGATCACAGTACTATCGACCCAGAAGCCGAGCCGCCCTTTACCATCTCCGCGTAGCTTTGACGGTGGTGTTATAACATGCGGTATAATCGTGGTTTGTATTCTTGGTTACGTGGTTTTCAGAGAATGAAGGAAGACCCAAGGCAACACGCTTGGTCGCCATGGACTGTGCAAAAAGAGCACCGAGTTCCGAGATCCAAGAAGCAAGACCCAGACAGCAATGAGGAAGTCGCCAAGAGGGGTACGCTTTGCAGCGAGTGCCCCGGCGGTTTCCGCTGCTGCCAGTATCCCGAATAATTACTGGAGGGGGTTGGACAGAGCGTCTAGCCCCTTCCAAATATCATCAATCTCACGGTTGATTTTCTTGAAGCGGCCGCTGATCCCGTCTACTTTTTCTTTGAATTGTTTGACCAGCAGGTCATTCTCCACTGTCGTCTTCTCTACCTCTGCAATTCGATCACGCAGATCTAGCAACTGCTTTTGGTTTTCCATAATGGTTTCGAGATTGGTGCCGAGCACTACGAGTTTCTGAGCGGTGTCACCGTTCCCAGCGACTGCGGCCTCCACTGATTCGATCCGTCCGTAAAACTCCGCGACTGCCCATATACCGCCAGCTAGGGTGGTGCCTATAGACAAGACGATTGCAATCCACACCCCGCGCAGCTTCGTGCCGCCGATTGTTAGTTCGGTATCCTCTAGGCTCATTGGTACATGTAGGCTTGTTGGTCGGCATAGATTGCTTCGCCTTCACCTAATACTTCCGCGGCCGATACGTAGTCGCCTTGCAGGAAGTCATGAAAAGAGATGCTGCCAATGTTGGTAGCCCACTCGATGCTAAGTACGTCGCTAGTAGCAGAATAAGACATAGAGGCTTCAGCCATAGAGTTTCCATAGTCTTGGGCGTGTTGGTCAGAGAGGCTGGTCAACTGTTCGTTCTTAGACGCAGCCAAGAAAGCACCAGCGTCACGGGCGTTGACCGCGATCTCTTCTAGCGACTGGTTATATTCGACCACAGTCTCTTGCTTGATTTCAACGTCGTTTACTTCGACGAACTCTTGGACTGCGATTTGATCCTCAACGTTGTTTGTTTCTTGCGCGACTTCGGCCACCTCGGCGACCTCCTCAACCATGCTGAGTTGAACACTCGCGACAACAAAATTGTCTACAGCTTCAGAAACTTTGACCATCGATTCTTCGTACTTTTCTTCGAGTTTCATTTGCGTGGTGAAATATAAAGCGTTGCGGACACCGTTGAGCGCGTCGTTATACGCGTCGATGTCACCGGAGTTGATGATATACTGCTCATCGTCCACAGCGTTGTAGTCGATGATACCACCGACGCTGGCGTAATGTTCTGCGCCATAGACCGCGTGGCGGCCTTGCTCAAGCTTCGCGGCGATTGTCCGACTAGCGTTAACTAGGTTATCAATCGTCGTTTCGGAGTGTGCTGCGGAAACGCTCAGAAATGCTGAGACCAGAATCGCTATTCTCTTCATTGCTTTCATCCTTACCAATCTGCAATATCTTATCATACCACGCCTTGCGCTTTTTGTAATCTGGGATGAACGTAGCTGGGTCTCTTTTCATGAGAACAGTTGCCGCTCGTCCCACTACAAGACGGCCATTCACCGCCATAGGACACGGGGTGCCGGAGTCGAACATGGCCTTCCATGTTTCCAGCGACTGACATAACCGGGCTACCGAAGCAATCGACATGCCTTGTTCTTTCAGGGCTTTAGCATCGCGGCGGCGGTTGCATTCTGCGTCCTGCTTATATCCGCCAAGAGATAGGCCAAGCACGTTTACCTGCACACCCATACCACGCCCAATCAGACACGACTCAGAGCCGCCCGACGGTGCGCTGGGCGATACCGCCGTTGGAGGCGGGGTAACGTCAGAAGCTGCGCCAGCACCGTTGTAGTTATTGGTGGTCGATGTTGACGGGTTGTTACTGCTTACCGTACTGTTCATGTTGCTCGTGTTAAGATCGCCTACCTGTTCGTTTTGTGCTAGAACTGGAGAGGACACAAGCAACAAGACAAAGAAAAGCCGTCTCATTACATTATCCTTTAGCGAGTACTTAACTCGTTCGAGGATTATACCATATTTTTAGTTTGGTTTCTTGTCTCGTTCGTCGAGATTTATGAGGCGGTCATCTATCTCCGCGTCTTCTTCGTGGGACATAAGGAGGACTTCATACTGAGATCGATGGTGAAAATCGTATTCACCTTCTTCCCCAGTCTCTATGTCCGGGTCTTTAAAGCCAGCCATGTGTCGAGCAAAAGCAATCCAAGATTGCAGACTGCCCATCACAACTTCGCTTGCAACGAGAGCGTTTGTTTCGAACATAATGTTTTTAATTGCTAGGTTGAGCATGAGAGCGGACTGTTCTTGTACGTTTACGTCCGCATACTCCATAAAGATTTCTTCTATGGCTTGGTCAAGACGGTCAGCTATTTCAGCCTGCTGTTCTTTCTTGTCCGTCCCCAGTTCGCTCATCTTCTTTCCTTATCAACCATGAAATCTGACGAGCTACGCTGCGATCATTCTTTCTTGCTAATTTTTGCACCTGTTCCCAAACTTCTATCGGAACAGCCACGCTTTTGTATTTATCAGTATTCATTGTTCGTACCTTTGTGACAACCCTTGCAGGCATACTATTCCATGGGAGAGGTTGGGTCAATGTAGTTGGGGGTTACGATAATTTACCTTCTTATACACTTCCTCGGAAGAACCGATTCCTGCAAGCCAAGGCTTGAGCGGCGTAAGTGTGTGTTCATTACAATAGGGCACACAGCCTACCCACCATTATCGCATTGTCTCTGGTGAACCCCCTGGTCACCACTGAAAGGATGGCCTGCACCCTACAATTTCAACCATTCTCTAACTTCTTCGCCTAGTGCTGCGCCAGCTAGATCAATCTTTTTTGTTAGTGTCTTCACAATATGTTCGTCCACCGTGCCTTCTGCAATGAGGTCTACATACGTCACTGCTTTTGTCTGACCAATCCTGTGACAACGGTCTTCCGACTGCACCCGTGTTTCAAGGTTGAAGTCGTTGGCGTAGTAGATAACGTTGCTGGCACTGACCAGCGTCAGGCCGTATCCGGCCGTTTGCGGATTACCAATGAAGAACCGAGTTTCGTGTTCCGGGTCACTAAAGTTTTCAACCAACTTTTCGCGCTCGTCGTCTGTCGTGTCGCCGAAGTAGCACCCTGCGGAGTCCTCGCCGTACTTTTTCTTCAATGCTTCAGTGATTCGTTTTATGTCGTTTCGGAAACGTGACCAGATAATTATCTTACCGTCCATCTCTTCAATCGTGTCCATCAGCGCGTCCATGCGGCGGTTGGGTATCTCCACTACTTCATCGTCGTCGGTCACGAGGTAGCCGCATAGTAGTTGTTGAAGTCGCACCAGTTGCGTCATGACTTGTGGAGCAGTGACCTGCCCTTCATCCAATATAGCCAGCGCATAGTTCTTGAGCGTGACGTAGTGCTTGGCCTGTTCGGGTGACAAAGACACATGTCGTGCGGAGTATGTTTTATCAGGCAGGTCTAAGCAGTCTTTCTTTAGAACACGATTGGAGAACCCGCGAAGTTTGTCCGCTAGTTCTGGCATGTTCCTGTAGCCAATGATTTGCTCGAAGGTGTGAGCACCCATTCGTTGGCGACGTGTTACAGCGTAACGGTTTTGGTATGCGTAGAAATTACTGAACCCCAAAAGGTCTGGGTTGAGAAAGGTGCATTGTGCATATAGATCCATGGGTGATTTAGTTACAGGCGACCCTGTCAGAATGCGCTTGTATGTAGCCGCCTTGCCCACGGCCGTAAGCTGCTTGGTGCGTTTGGCCTTCGGATTTTTGATTGTAGTGCTTTCGTCTACCGCCAAGAGGAAGTAGCTATCTTTTAGAAATGTTCTAAGATAGCGCATGACCTTTTCGGTAGCGAATGCTTCTACGTTTACAACCAAGATGCGGAGCCCGTCATGCCCACCGATGACGGTAGCTTCTTCCAACTCTTTCTTCTGCGCTTTGTTTGGCGATGCCCTCCAAGTAAACACTCGGTGATCGATTCGTTCTGGCAGATGAATGGGTATTTCTTTCAGCACCCAGTTCCGGTATACGCCCTTCGGTGCCACGATAACAGCGGTGTCGATCTCACCGTTCTCGTAAAGGTACGCCATGTTGTCGATGAGGACTTTGGATTTACCGCAGCCCATCTCCATGAAGTATGCGTAGTTTAGGGTGTCCTTACTTGTCTCGAACGCATCACGCTGATGGTCGTATGGTTCAGTCTTATATTCGTACATTTGTATAGATCCAATTAGGGGTTGACGTTTAAGTTATCCCAATTTATATAGGACATAGTAGATGGTTCGTCAACGGTGCGATCGATAGATCACTTATCACCGCCAGCGATAGGAACCCTCCCTCTAACTCCCAACTAGCTGGGACGAACTGTCTACATCAAAGCCGACGGGCTCTAAGCGGAGAAGTAGAGAGTAGAAAGGAAGCCAAATGAGTAATGGCCTATTCGATCAGATGGCAGCAGACGCAGAAGCGTTTGACACTGTCACTACCGAGAGCGGATCAAAGCTATCCAATCTCATTCGTGAAGCTCAACAGCAGCAAAGCCTGCAAGAGCAGCACGAGCAAGCGGCGAAAGATGCGAAGAAAGAATTTCAACGTATCACCCGCGAACTAATTCCAGCAGAGATGATAGAGATGGGCATGGATCGTGTCGATGTGGACGGTAACTCCGTTTCACTGAACCAGTTCGTGTACGCCTCAATCCCCGAAGCTAGAAAGGAGGAAGCGTTTAACTTCCTCCGCAGCATTGGCGAGGACGATATTATCAAGAACGAGGTCAAGGTTTCCTTCGGCCGCGGACAAGATAACCAAGCCGGTGCATTTGTAGACGACTGCATGAGGCAGGGTCTCGATCCGGACAATCGAAAGAGTGTCCACCCGTCCACTTTGAAAGCTTGGATTAAAGACAAGCTGGGTACGGGAACCGAATTAGACCTCGACATGTTCGGGGCTTATGTCGGAACTGAAGCTAAAATCAAACGAAAGTAGAAACTAAAATGAGTGAAACTAAAGCAGTAACTAAAAAAGCAGAAGCGCAGCTTCCAGCCGCAATGCTGGATACCTTCCTAGAGGATGCTGGCGCAGGTACCGAAAACTTTACGCAGGATGATTTGCAAATCCCGTTCTTGCGTGTTCTTCAGCCGGTGTCGCCGGAACTGAAAAAGAAGAACGAGAAGTTTATTGAAGGTGCCGAGCAAGGTGACATATTCAATACCGTCACCCGCCAGGTGTGGAAGGCCGAAGATGGTGTGAACATCATCGCGTGTGGTTTCGTTAAAAAGTACTTGGAGTTTACTCCATACGACGAAGGCGGCGGGTTCCATGGCGAACTGTCACCGAACGATCCAGGCGTGTTGAATGCGAAACGTGAAGGCAACAAAGAGATGCTGCCAAACGGCAACGAGCTTGTTGTGTCCGCACAGCACTACGTCATGATCCAAGATCCGACAAGCGGCAGTTGGCAAACCGCTATCTTGGATATGAAATCCTCGAACCTTAAAGTGTCCCGTCAATGGAACACAATGATTGCGATGCAGGAAATTAAGAAGGGTGACAAGTCCTTCAAGGTTCCGTCCTTTGGCATCGTATGGAACATGTCAACGGATGAGCGATCTAATGACATGGGTAGCTGGCAGTCATGGAAGATTGTCGGCAAAGCTGGATATGTGGAAGACCCTTCCTTGTACGAGAAGGCGAAGGACTTTGCTAGAATGGTCACCGCCGGTGAAGTTAAGGCAGCACAAGATCCAGATTTAGACACGGCAGAAGCTAAGACTATTGAGTCTGACGACTTGCCGTTCTAGTGTGGTGCGGGGTGTGCTACTTCGAGGAAGAGGGAGCACACCTCGTATTTTTTAAGAGGGTGACATGGACATTACCAAAAGGTTCATGGCTGTATTTGAAGGTTTCAGTGCAGCGCATGGACAGACAACAATTTCGGATTCTCGACGCGGTGGCAAACAAGAGGCCAAATCGCGTATAATTAGAGAGCCACTTACAGAGGCCTTAGTACAGAAACACTTGGACGGAGAGCAGGGTGTCGGATCTATCCCTATCACCGAAAGAAACGATTGTCGTTTTGGCGTTATTGATGTGGACGTTTATCCACTCGATCTCGACGCTATTGCTCGGCAGTGTGCTTCTCTTAAGCTTCCTGCTATTGTTTGCCGTAGTAAGTCTGGTGGAGCTCACATATATTTCTTTATCAAAGGTTGGGTTTCTGCGGCGGATATGCGCGACAAGCTATCAGAGGTTGCAGCCATACTGGGACATGGCGGCAGTGAAATCTTTCCGAAGCAAGAGCAGCTTCTTGTTGAGCGTGGTGATGTCGGTAACTTCATCAACCTTCCGTATTTTGATGCTGATCTTACGACTCGTCCTGCGCTTGACGCGAAGGGTAACGAGCTTTCTTTGGAAGAGTTTCTCGACAAAGCTGAAAAGATTGCCGTAACACCCAATAAGTTTTTATCCATAGAGTTAGCTGACAGCACCACCGACCTGCCCGGAGCACCGCCGTGCCTGCTTATACTTGCCTTGAAGTCCTTCGGCTCCGGTGAGCGTAATCTCGCCATGACGCAGATGGCTATCTATCGCAAGCAGCAAGATCCGACAGGATGGCAGCAGCAGCTAGAAAAAGATAATCAATCATATTGCAATCCGCCGCTGTCTGCGTCGGAAGTTGTATCCATACAGCAGTCTATTGACCGCAAAGAATATTTTTATATGTGCAATCAGTCACCGTTCAAAGATCATTGCGATAAGGCGGCGTGTCGGCGTTGTGAGTTTGGTATCGGCGGCGGCACTTCTGTAGAAGTCACGGGTCTCTCGGTTGTCGAGTCCGATCCGCGTGTCTGGTTTGTTGATGTAAACGGCGGACGTATTGAGGTCAGCACAGAAGAGCTACAGATGTTCCAACGGTTTCAACGTGCCTGCATGGAGCAACTAAACTTTATGCCCCCGGAAATTAAGAAGAGCGACTGGGAGATGGCTGTTAATGGTTTGATGCAGCAGATGGTTGTGATCGAAGTGCCGGAAGAGTTGACCTACAAAGGCCAGTTTGTGGACATGCTTGAAAGCTTTTGCAACGGCCGTGTGCAAGCACAGTCTGCCGAGGAACTTATGCTGGGCAAGCCATGGACAGAAGAGGGTCGCACATACTTCCGCCTCGACTCCTTCATGGAGTTCCTACGCGCTAAGAACTTTAGTGCGTACACTCGTGGTCAGATACAGGAGCGGCTGAAGGAACTGAACAGCGGCAAGAGTGCCAGTGAGTCTCGCCGCTTTGCCGACACTAAAGGCAAGTCCAAAGTTATTCGTGTCTGGTCGATACCAGAGTTTGGCATGGAGCCTGACATACCGCAACCCGATGTACGTGGAGAGGAGACACCGTTTTGATGATGAAATTACCTTCAGAATTTGACGAAGCAATTATCGGCATTGGATCTCGCTGCGGTTTCGAAGACGTATATGTTTACGACGCTGTGCGCGTGGTTAACACGTTCATCGATCAAGATGAGATGACCGAAGAAGAAGCGTGGGAGCACTTTCACTACAACGTACTCGGATCATACGTGGGTACAACAACTCCGATCTTTGTTCTCGATCTACCGGAGGAAGAATAATGGAGCCTAGAGCAATACTTGGACCACCCGGCACCGGCAAGACGTATACACTAATCAACTTGGTCAAGGAACGCTTGCGTGAGGGCGTAGCACCGGAGCGTATCGCGTTTGTATCGTTCAGCAAAAAGGCAGCGGAGGAAGCGCGTACTCGTGCAGCTTCTGAGTTGGGGTTGGAAATAAAATCAATGCCATACTTCCGTACGCTTCATTCGTTGGCGTTTCATCAGCTTAGACTTAGCACTAAAGATGTCCTGGCAGCTTCTGACTACAAGCGGCTAGAGGAGCTACTTGGCGTAGAGTTTCGTTCTACAAAAAGTATGAGCATGAACGACGGAGAGTTCTTTCGCATGGGTGCGCCGGGAGATGTGTACCTGTCTATTATAAACATGGCTCGTGTCAGACGCGTGTCTCCTTATCGCCAGTTCGCCAGAACTAACTATGCCAACCTAGATTACCGCCAGCTTGAGATAATCAACAAAGGGCTTCAAGACTACAAAGAAGAATTAGGTAAGATTGATTTTACCGACATGATCGAAGGGTTCGTTGACCGCGGCGATTGCCCTGACCTCGACCTATTGATTGTTGATGAAGCACAAGACTTGGTTCCTTTGCAGTGGGAGATGGTTGATAAGCTGGCAAAGAACACGCGAGAAGTAGTGTATGCCGGGGATGACGACCAGTGCATCTACGAGTGGATGGGCGTAGACCCAGAAGATTTCAAAGGGCGTTGCGAAAACGCAACGGTATTGAAGCAAAGTTACCGTGTTCCTTTTGATGTGCATCTAGTTTCGGGCCGCTTGATTAGTCGTGTAGCAGATCGTGTATACAAGCAGTGGGAGCCAACCGAACGTAAAGGGACGATCAATTGGCACTTCAATTTAGATGAGCTTGACCTCTCTCAAGGCCAGTGGCTAGTGCTGTGCCGCACTAACTATATCGCTAATCAGGTCGCCTCTCGCATGAAAGAGATGGGGCTTTTGTTCTTCCGACAAGGCTCCGGGTTTAGCGTATCCCAAAAAATCATAGACGCAACAAGGGGATGGACAAGGTTAACGACTGGCTCTAGTCTGGGACGTGATGAGTTTAAGAACATGTGGGCTTTTATGGATATTGAAAAGCGCATACGTCGTCAGGGCGACAAGCACATAGACAGCATGATCAATGAAGATGTTGTCTCCATGTCGGATGTCCAACGGCTTATGGAACAGACAGAAGATTTGTTCGGCGAACCCAAGCAGTGGTTCGACGTTCTCCGTATTCCAGATAATGACCGCATCTATATCCAGTCCGTACTTCGGGCAGGGGAGAAGTTTGACTCTGAAAACCCTCGTATTAAGCTGTCCACTATTCACAAAGCAAAAGGCGGCGAAGCAGACAACGTGGCTTTAATGCTCGAAACGTCTCGCGCCTGCCAGACAATGAATGACCCCGACAGTGAGATACGAACTTTTTATGTGGGCATGACACGTGCCAAGCACAACCTTCACCTGATTGAAGGTCGCGGAAGATGGAGATTCCAAGTATGACCGGACAGCTAGGCTTTTTTCAAAAGCTCCAAGACGTACAAGACAGTGATATCAAAGACGTTGCCTACGGTGCGCTCGACCAAGACTGGTCACCACCTGCTGGGTTCCCACGAGGCTATGAAGAAGCCAAGATTATATCGATCGACTTAGAGACCTCTGATCCAAACCTGATGACCATGGGGCCAGGCTGGGCTCGTAATGATGGCTTTATTTGTGGGATTGCTATTGCCTACGGTGACTTCACCGGATACTTCCCTATTCGCCACGAGGGTGGTGGGAACATGCCAGAGAAGTCTGTCATGGCTTTCGTTAAGAAAGTCTGTGAGACCGATGTGCCGAAGGTGATGCACAATGCTCAATACGATCTGGGCTGGTTGCGCTGGGCAGGTGTCAAAGTTAACGGCAGGGTTTACGATACAATGACCGCGGCTGCGATGCTGGACGAGAACCGCCGCTGGTACAATCTAAACTCTTTGACGATTGATTATTTGGGCGAGGGTAAAAGTGAGAAGACACTTCGCGCCGCTGCCATGGACTATGGCTTTGACCCGAAGGCAGAGATGTGGCGTTTGCCCTCTCGCTTTGTTGGTCGGTACGCTGAACAGGACGCGGATATTACACTGCGTTTGTGGAACAGGCTGAAGCCAGAACTGGTGAAAGATGAGGTGTCACAGATCTTCGAAATGGAAACTGACCTAACGCCTCTACTGCTCGACATGCGTTGGAACGGTGTGAAGGTGGATCTCGAAGGAGCGCAGAAGGCTCGTGACTATCTAAACAGCGAAGAGAACAGGCTGCACCAGAAAATCGAAGAGACGGTAGGGTTTCAGGTTGAGCCTTGGGCAGCAGCCTCTCTGGCTAAAGCGTTCGACAAGCTCGGCCTCGACTATCCGCGAACAGCAAAAGAAGCTCCGAGTTTCACGAAGCAATTTCTTGCAGCCCATGAGCACCCTGTCGCGCAGTCTATATTACGTATGCGAGAGTTCAACAAAGCGAATACGACATTCATCGAGAACATCTTCAAGTTCTCTCACAAGGGTCGCATTCACGCAGAGTTTCACCCCCTCCGCTCGGATGATGGCGGCACGGTAACGGGCCGGTTCTCTTCCTCCAACCCTAATCTCCAGCAGATACCGGCTCGTGACCCACAGATTAAAAAAGCTATTCGAGGATTGTTTGTTCCCGATGAGGGTAATAAATGGGGCAGCTTTGACTACGCGTCACAAGAACCGCGATGGCTGGCGCACTACGCTGGGTCGCTATCGGGCGCAAGGAAGCACCCGATGATTCAAGAAGTAATTGATAAGTACGAAGAAGATGACGCAGACTTTCACCAGATGGTGGCGGACATGGCAGGCATCTCCCGTAAGGATGCCAAGACCGTGAACCTCGGCATCATGTACGGCATGGGCATCAACAAGCTGGCTGGTGTTTTGGATATCGAAAAGAACGAAGCCAAAGACTTGCTGGGCGATTACAACTCCAAGGTTCCGTTTGTCAAAGGACTTGCTGATGCTGTGTCTCGAGCAGCAGAAACCAACGGGGTTGTTCGAACAGTGCTTGGCCGACGATGCCGCTTTGATAAATGGGAGCCGAAGCGTTATGGCCTGCATCGTGCGCTGCCGTTCGAAGATGCCCGACGTGAGCACGGCCCGAAAGAATCGCTGAAACGTGCCTACACATACAAGGCTCTCAACCGGTTGATACAAGGGTCGAGTGCTGACCAAATGAAACGTGCAATGGTGGACTGCTACAAAGAGGGGTTCACTCCCCTACTCACAGTGCATGATGAACTGTGCTTCAATATAGAGAGCGAAAGTCAAGCAAACAAAATTAAAGAAATCATGGAAACATGCATACCAGCTTTGGTACCATTTAAGATTGACTTCGCGTTAGGCGACAACTGGGGCGAAATTGAATAACAATGATTTTGCTAGACGATTTTTTACCTAGTCACCTCACTAATCATGTGAAGCATTTTGAAAACATAAGGTGGTGGGACGGTGTCACTAAAAGTGAACCTGCTCACGATGTGATTGAGTTTTGTGTAGATTACTTTCAACCAGAAGGAATGTGTGGTTTTGAGTATTGGTACAATATTTGCCATCATGAACACGTAAATAGCTGGCATTTCGACAAGGACGAAGAAAAGGGATTAAACGGGAAGTTTGTTCCGGCGGATTGGTCTTGCGTTTTATATTCAACAGAACACTCTTTGTGGGGTGGGTTTCTAGAAATTCAAACTGCGGACGAAACACGGACAGAGGTAGAGCGTATAGCCCCACGATTCAATAGATGCGTGGTCCTAGACCCAGGTGTCTGGCACCGGGTCTCAGGGATTTGGTCGGGAGAACGCCACGCATTTTTAATTAATGGTTGGAGAAATCCTCCCACGACAGCGCAGTTACACGAGGAAAACAAATGAGATACGAGATAATTGACGGTGGAATACCGGCCGGAGAAATAGAGCGCATGTATGATTTTGTGCTTCATAGTAACTTCAACGTGGGCTGGGTTGACCGCCCCGAAGAAATAAGCGGCTTGTTTCGAAACATGGCAAGTCACTACAGCGATGACGACATAAGAAGGCTGGAGTTTTTTGAAAATATTACGTCTCAAAAATTGTTGGATAAAATTGACGGACGATGGCCTACTAAGACCACAATTAACCTGTCTTACCCGGGCAACGTGTATTACCCGCATACGCATCAGCGAGAAGAAAGCATGGTGTACTACGCCAATGTGCGGTGGCTACCCGAATGGGCGGGAGAGACCATGATCTTTAATGACGACATGACGGTAGATACAGCCATTGAGTTTAAGTCGGGTCGGGTGCTTTGGATGGACGAGGGTGTACCTCATTCGCTACGCGCACCGAGCACAGCTTGCCCCGACTTTCGCTTCACAATGGCAATGTTCTTCGAAAAGAAAAACTCTTAGTACAGCTTTCTGACAGCCTTGTTCCAGCTACAAGCTGCGAGTTCCGGGTCTAGATAATCAGCGGCCGGTACACGCTTTGTCTTTTGGTGTCGCACCCCGGACATTGGTAAAAATAAAACGCCCTCGTGGTCGAGACCAACAAGGGCTAGTATATCGCAATCAGCTTCGGTGAGGGCGACTTTTGTTTTGCTGCCCTTGGCTACCGAGAAGTGATAGGTGGCTCGTATAGGATATTTCTTACCGCCATCCTTCTTTGCTCTAGCCCCCTCATATACAGTACGAGATGTCTTAACCTGAATGCGAACGGGTTTTATACCGACCATAGCAATGATGTCAGTGGTTCCGAGTTGCACGACCTCACACGGAACATTCATTTGCCGAAGACGGTAGAGGCACAATGCTTCTCCGATGTCTCCGGTATGGACCTCCAATGAAGATGGTGTCATCTAATACGACCAGATAGTTGGGCGTGTCGGGCCCATCTCTTTATCATCAAGATGAAGAAAGCGGGAACCGTGACTGCCCTTCTGCTGTATGCCGATGCCTGTGAAGGCTCCGCTGCGAAGAGCTAGTGTTAAGAGTTCAACGGCTGCGCCGTGTGATATCTTTATGTCCGCGGCATGACCACTTGAGTGTGTGCCGGGCTTTGCTTTCTTCTTTTCGATCGGGTGATCGGGACAACGGTATCCACTAGATACCGTCAGTCCTCTTCCGTAGTGAGAGCGAAGAGATTGAAGCTTGGCTATAAAAGACTCGTTCATGTGGCACTCGCCACAATGTGAACATGCGAACTCCGACTCGCTAAAGTTCGGATATTTTGACCAGTCCATTAACCCCTCCTGGTTCTTTGTGCTATTTGCATATTCCTTGCGATAGTCACAGGGTCATCGCCTAAGAGACTAGCGTCTGGTTGGATTGGTTGCAAGTCAGCAGTTTGAACAGGCTGCTGTGGTACGGAGAAATCGGACAAACTAGACATGTCAAATGATGCCTCTGGTCCCGTAGCGGTGTCCATAGGTACGGCACTCGATGCTACAGGCGACGAGAGAGGCCGTTTTTCTTCAGTGTTTTCAATGTCTTGTAAAGAGCTTTGTTCGTCGAAAATATCACCTAAAGGCCCGTCCAGAGACCGACCACTCAGTTCTTTGTACAAATTGTTCATCCGAGAGCGGTCAACACGGCGCAGGACACGTCTTAAACCTTGACGATCCTCTTCGTCCACCAAGAATTTGTTTAACTGTTTGCTAAGACGGTACGGCCGGAACTCTCCACGCATGAGAGCACTGATGTCTCGCTTACCTATGTTTGATTCTCGCAACGAACGACGGATATCATTATCCGACATGCCTCTTCTTCGGTAGGAAGAAATGTTTTTATAAATCTGCTGCTGTGCTCTAAACAGGTCACCCATCGATTCGATGTACTGCTGCTCAACTTGTTCTTGTGTCACGTCGTTGCGTTTGGCAAAGCGAGTAAACTCTGTGATACTTCCGCTACGGTTGCGGCTGAACTCAGACCCTTTATAAAACAAGTTTTGTTTTTTGTTTGTTTCCAACTTGCGTAGACCGCTAGATAACGTCAGAAGTTCTTCCGGCATTGTGTATTCCATGCCAGTTGCGGAAGGCGTTCCTGTGAAAGCACGTACCAATCGACCTTGTTCAAGTCCGGTAGATTTAACTTCTGCAATCATCTTCAGAACAGCTGGTTCCATACCGCCTAGAACGTGCAAGAAACCTTTCTGTGCCTTTTCACCAAGGTCGTCGTTTGTTCCGTAAATCGGAGACCCTGTAGCTGTGCGGCCATTACGAATGGTTGCGTCAATCAAGCGTTCGGCAACAATTGCCTCTGAGGCGAACGGTTCAAGATAACCGTACAACCCTGCCAAAGCACTTGTTGCAATCTGCTCTGCCTCCGACGCACCTATCTCGCCTTTGTTGTTGTATTCTCTAATAGCGTTCTTGAAAGGTGTTTTAAGGTAGTCGTAGAACATCATGTAGCTGAGATCGATGTATTCAGTTTTGTCTGGTCCATCTTTCAGTATAACGAGGGTGTGATCTCGCAAGTAGCTAGGAACTTCGTTGTTCATGAAGTCTTGGTAGTCTTCGTCGCTCATACCGCTTGCAATCTTACTTGCTGCGACAATAGATGACGGGACTAGAGAAATAGAAGCGTAAGCACCCATAGCGCGTCGTGCGCCGATGGTTCTAATTTGACTTTCCAGTTTAGCCGCAGCCTTATTGCCAATCTGTTTTCGAAGCTCATCACCTACTTTGTAGCCCATCTCTTTGAGAGACTGGTTCAAGATGTTCGTAGAGTTGCGAATGTTCTCAGCCGGGAAGGCGACAAAGTTACCAATAACAGGAACTCGGCGGATTTGCTTGATGACCTCGGGAACACGGGAGTAGATAGGCATTGTTTTCTTTACAATGTCGCCTGCCATAACATTCAGGAAGTTGTCTGTTTCAGACAACGACTGAGGACGAACAGCGATACCTTGATCAACAAAATCACGAGCAAGTACACTGTCGCCCTCCACAAGCTTGAACGCCTCGTCTACATTCAGACCAGCCTTACGAAAAGCAGCGGCATACTTCCCGCGTTCGCCTGCGAAGGCCACTGTCTTAGCTACGTTATCGACTCCTGAGTATACAGCCTCCGCTGTTTTTACGCCCGGAACAGCGCGGACAGCCCTTTCTACCATTTCTGAGGTAGTGCTTGCGCCCAACCGATCAATGCCGCGACCTTCTCTTAGGAGCAACCTATACTCGTTCATGGTCAAACTTTGATCTCGCAATCCCTGCTCGCCCATAAGATCGTAGAACTTACGAAAATCGTCATCAGCCAAGTTAGCCGCTTTACCAGCAGCAATACGTATACTGTCCACCATGTCCGCACCGTTCATCATGTTACCGTTAGCCATGAGGGCAAAGTGGTTTGAGAGGAAGTTACGAATCTGGCCGATTGGGTTGAGAACTGTCATACCCATTTGAGAAATACCCTTGGCTTGTAGGGACATAGACCACAAAGAATCTAAAACTCCGTCGGGATTGCGCTGTGTCGCAGTAATCGCTTCGTAGGCATCGTTTCTAATCAGGCCACCTGTCAGGGGACCATACTTTGAAATAATCGCCTTGTTGTTGTCGTCTCTAAGAAGGGTGTAACCAGCGTCTGTCAAACGCATCAAGTCATCGATTGTTTGCGGACCGTACCCTTCTTCTATAGTCGATGGACGAATAATCATCGGCCCCGGCATTCCGCTGTTAATAGCTTCTACAGCACTCTTCATAGAAGATGACATGGTGTCGTCTTCAGCAACCTGGCGATAAAACTTACTTGTCTCACGAAAACGAGACATATCTGCGATTGTCCTCAGATAGCGGTGTTCTAGAGCTTCCCGCCCTTCTGTTCGTTCGCGTTTGAGAGTGCGAAGACTAGGTGCTTTCTCCAGACGTTTCGATCTAGAGGATAGAATAGAGTCCGACAAAGTGTATATAGGCACCCGTTCTTTAGACCCAGCCTCCTCTTTAAGCTTGCGTTTTAGAAGTGTTGCATCATCGGCTATTTCCTCGACACGAATAGCAGACAACGGCTTGCCCCCTTCGCCCAAAGAGCCCGCTGGAAAACCAAGTTGTTCGTCAACAAAAGCCCGAGCTTCCTGCCGAGCAAGTTCCTCATCAATCACCTTTATACCAGCGTTGGTTTTTTCTGCGCGAATTGCTCTGTATATCTCTTCCACAGCAGCTTCGTACGACTCTTTCTCGCGTCCTTGTGTCAACTCACTGTAGGACTTGTTCATGGGTCCTTCGTACATGCGACGGAGATAACTGTTGAACTGTGTTTTGATTGCGCCAAGTACAGGTTTTAGTTCCTCTGCGGATAGGTCACCTTTTTTGACCGCTATATCCAGTTCGCCGTAAATTTCTTCTGAAAGATTGGTGATCAGCTTACGCATTTCTGTAGCCGATGAAAGTACCTTGGGGTCATAGCCTTTCAGCGCGTCATCCTCTCCTTCAAGGAATCTAATCGCAGCTGTAAAAGCGTCTTGCCGACTTGCTTTTCCTTTTCCGTAGATACCTTGTGAGGCTACAGTTTGACGGACACTCTTATCAAGATCAGTGAAAAGCTTCATGCCAACCGCTTCGGGAGCATCGATCTGTGCTCCTAAATCTTCTGTCAATTCGTAAAAGGCACGAGGTGCACCACGTGCAGTGCTGAGCGTTTCTTTTGCTTTTTTAGCTGTTTTAGGAAAGGCGGACTCAAATGCTCCTCCTAGAGTCTCCATCCCCAGAGAGACATTACGTGCTATCTGAGGAACTCCGGGGGTGTTACCAATAACAAAAGAAGCACCTTTAATGGTTGGACCAAGGAGCTCAAAAGCGGTGGTAAATGCAGCACCTTCTGCACCAACTTTGAGTTTGTTAAGCAGCTTACGTATAGCTTCTTCACGACCCTCAAGTCCTGTGTCTTCGATTGTTCTCAGTCCTTGCGGCATTGCATCGAACGCGTCCGACAGAGTGTGCATACCGTCAGGACTTACGGCAAAGTCAGCAGCACCGGCCGCGAGAGAACCCACCCCTGCTTGACCAGCAAAACGGTTTACTCGTGTCCCGGTTTCATCAACTTTCGTAAGAACATTTTTGTATCGTTTACCAAAAGCTTCAGCTGACTTACCTAGCATCCCTCTTGCCGCGAGTAAGTTTGTGCCTTTGGCGGCTGAGTTTGCCCTACTCATCCAACCTAAAACAGGAATAATACCAACACCAAAGTTAGTGATAGCCTCCGCTACTTCTCCGGCAGTTGTTTGCGGAACAAGCCCCGTAGCTTCCTTAAACTCTTCAAAGGTTTGTGTGACGCTGCGGCTGTAGTCTGTGTCGAATGCAAGATCAGCTGTTGAAGCTCCGAGTTCCGAGATCCCCTGTACGAAACCCACGCCACCAGCACCTACGCCCGTGGCGATATCGCCAAAGACAGACACGTCTCCTTCAGCGTCTAGTTTTGCTGCGAAGTCTTTTGCAAAAGCTTGTAACTCGGGTTCCGATAGGTTCAGGACTGAATCATCAACTTCGAAAGAGCCTCTGCCAGGTATGGTTAGTTTAGCCATAAGGCCTCCTACTCAACAGAAGCCTTACTGCTCTGCATACGCTCTTTCATAGATTGGAAGTTAGTGTCAGGATCCGTGCCGGACATCAACAAAGCACGTTGCAGAGCCAGATCCCCTGCCACCTCGTTGTTTGCGCTATAAGCTTTTTGTGCGGCAATCAGTTGAGCATCAGCAGCACGTTTGTCGGTAACCTTCTCAGTCTTGCCAATAGTACGAGAGTAAAGGTCTTGTAGTTCCGGATTGTCTTGCAAGATTTCAAGTGTTTGAATAGTTGCCGGTGTCTCAGCAGCCTCGAGTTTCCGTGCCTGTATCTCTGCCAAGAACAGTGAATCGCGACGATCTTTCTTGCTCTTGCTGTATTGCTGTAGCCCGGCCAACGCACCTCTGGCAATATTTGAAACAGCGTCGTCACTTTGTCCGCCAGCAATAGCCAGTCCAGCCGTCATCATGGCTTGATAGAAATCGTCTTCGTCATTCCCGGTCATTTCTTTGTAGCGTTGGAGGAACGGATCAATAGCTTCTTTTTCGTCTTTGTCGATAAGACCGGAGAGCCTGTCTCTTTCTTTCTTAAGATCTTCAAGTTGTTCGAGAAGGTCTGCATTTTGATTGTTCTCGGGTTTGCCCGGTTTAGGGGGATCCACTTTTTTATCAGAAGCATTCGCGTTGGACACAAGCCCACCAGCAAGAAGCGGTTCCTCGGCTGGTCCAACGGCAACATCAACCGCACCGGAGCCGATACGGTTGATTCCTTTAACAACATTAGAGGGAAGCTGCGCGGTGGAAAGAAGTCCAGAGCCGATGTTTTTAGCGAGACGCTCTATACGAGTATCGTCCTCTTCCATTTGAGGTCGCAACGCCTCTCCAGGAGGGGGAGAGTCGGGGTTGGCGAAGCTGTCAACCATAGACCCTATACCGCCAATCATAGACCCTATACCGCCCGGAACTTTTTGAGCCGCAGCAGAGGGCAGCCCACGAACACCGCTTGTGTCGATCGGGGCATCGGCTGGATTCATGTAACCCTGCATACGCGAAGCAGCGGGGCGGGGATTCGTCAGAGCTCGGTTTTCATAGTAGCGATACAGGTTGTTGATCGCAGCGTCACGGTTAGCGGCCGGTGCTTCACCAGATGCAATCATGCCGTCCACCATACGAGTGGCTTGGTCAAACAGCGACTTGTTCACAGCACCCGCTTGCGCCATACGCATACGCGGCTGCACCTCGTTCATCAGTTCTCCCGATGAAGCCAGAATACCAAGAGCCTGTCGAGCGAGGCCCGGCTTACGAAACATCTTACGGTGTTGACCTTTGATCATGTCCTACCCCTGCGCTGTTGGACTACTACTGAACGGGCGATAACCCATGCCGCCTAAAGCACCAAGTCCCGCGATACCCAAACCAACAAACTGCGTATAAGGATTTGGACCCGCCGGTTGTTGTTGCGGAGGAGTGGCGGTCATCGAGGACTGGACACTAGGAGTGCCTCCCATAACGTCCGTCATAAATCCAACACGTTTGTAGGGTTCGTACAAGCGTTCTAGTTGTGTAGCACGGTCTGCGTCTAACTGTGCTTGCTGCTGTGCTTGACTCATGGCACCCAGACCTTGGAGTGTGGCAATATCTTGACCGGCCTGTGCTTGACCCTGTGACGCAAGGCCAGCTACCTGACCGCCAGCCTGACCAATTAGCCCAGCAATTCCCAGGTCGCGACCACGAGCAGCTTCGAATGCGCCCATACCAGCTTGTTGTGCTTGTTGGAAACCAGCCGAACGAAGCTGGGCTGCGGTGTCAGCCATTTGCTGCATTTGACCACGGTACTGCTCGGCTTGCAAAAGTGCGTCACGGCTACCGCCGAAAGCACCTGCGCCGACGGCAGCGTCGGATAGTTTTTGACGTTCCATTTCGCCAGCACGAGAGATATCACGCAGTGATGCGTCGATTACTTCTTGCTGGAACGGATCCATGAACTGGCGTGTGATGTCTTGGTCATACATGCCTTCGGCACGAAGAGCCTGACCAGTAGAAGCGCGAGTACCAGAAATCGCTTCTTGCAACAGTGGTTGATATCCGCCGATGCCCGTGCCTGCCTGCAAGAGTTGTCCCGTTTCGGGATCGCGAACACCAAGAATCTGTTCTTGCCCCGCGGTTAAAGCAGCTTGTTGAAGTGGATTAAAACCAGCAACTTGCTGCTCGGGTGTCATGATAGGTGCGTCGGCTAACTCGCGAGTCGTACGGAAGATGTCCTTTTGAAACTCTTCCTGATACGGAGCCAAGCGATTCATGGCAATTGAAACATCTGCTTTGTCAGGCAGATTTTCCATTATGTTTTGACCTTGCGAATACAAAGGAGAAGAGCCAGCTTGGCTCGGGTCAAAATTATTTTTATACGCGTAAATCTGCTCCGATTGCAGCTTGTTCTCGGCTTGTAGCCGTTCAAGCTTTTCGTTCGCTTCTTTAAGGTCTCTTAGAGCCTTGGCGTTTGAGCTCGTGCCTGCCATTATGCTTGTCCTTCAAACTTGTTCATCATGGCGTACATTTTAGCGGCACCCTTTTTACGGCTACCGTCACCTGCGCCTTTAACTGCGTCTGCTGTCATAACGAACTCACCGTCAGACAGATATGCAGGGATGCTATCCGAGGTCCCTGTTCCGGGACCCATGATGTGTCCACCATGAGCCGCTGTCATTATACCACTACTTTGCACGTATGGTACATCCTGAAACGATTCTGTTTCAGGATTGTAATACATACCTTGAATGGGCCTGCCTTGATAATTCAGGATGTCTCCCTGGTTTAAGAGTGCCGCTAACTCTTCTTGGTTGAGAGACATGCTAGATTGCTCCGGCATTTCTTGTTCCATAAACAATGGCGCAGCAAGAGAAGCAGTGCTGAGAGCCGTACCTATCGCGGGAAGCGGATTCTCCTTAAACTCGGTAGCAATTTTTTCGAAAAAGCCAGGGCTAGGGGCAGGGCCCAGGGTGCCAGCTTCTGCTGCTTGAACGGTGGGTCCTATACGCGGTCCACCGCCCGGAAAGACAACCTCAGTTGGACTCGGATACAGGTTCTCTGTGCTGGGTAGGTCTGACAAAGTAGCACCGTCACCGAGTCTCACGTTACGAATATCACCCTGTAATTGTGTGGATGGGGGTAGGTCTGTAATACCGCCACTACCAGAGGTGGGTGCCGTCCCCACTGTTGGTGAGGTACCCATGTTTCCACCCACTTGCTCTTTAACAGCCTGGTCAAAAGATGTCGCATCGGTCATTGTACCAGTTGCACCAGAAGCGTCAGCAACTTGTTTACCTTTCGCCGTAGAAACAGCGGCTTGCTGTCTGCCTTGATTGATTGCGTCTACCGTCGGGTTGGGGGCAGGGGTGGCTGGAGTAAAGTAACCACCAGATTTCCCAGTTATCTGGTTAGAAATACCTTGTGTAATTCCCCCAACAGCGGCACCGGTTGCACCGGCCTTCATAACATCTCTTAGGTTGCCGCCCTTAAATGCTGCGTCTAACGCAGCGGACGTACCAAGCAGACCAGCTTTACCGGCCGTCAACGTACCAATACCTTTACCCAGCATACCGAGCATACCGCCTTTTGCGGCAAGAAAAGTGCCAACACCCGGCAAAGCAGCGGCGAGTAAAAGCGGAGCGGCTTTCTTTACAACCTTTTTAATCTTCTTAAAGAGTTTTTTGAAGAACCCAAACTCTTGAACGCCAGTGTTGGGGTTGATGGCGACCATCTCGCTACCGACCATAAACTGCTCTGGCTCTAGGCCCTGGTCTCTAATCGCGGCAAAAACCTGCTCTTTGACTTCAGGGTAATATTTCAGGATTGGAGCAGGAACAATCACTTCGCCCTCGGCAACGTGAGCGATTTGATCGTCTTCGAACTGACCCATAGCAGCCATTTTTTCTGCTACACCTGGTCCTAGTGCCTGAATACCTTGCATCATCTTATCCCTTGTTGGCTCATTATAGCCAATAAATCGTTAAGTTACTACCTTCAGTGTGCCGCTGTCGTTATAAACAGACCCAGTTTCAAGCCCCGTGGCTGACGTAGGCAGATCCTTGAGAACCAGCGGTGATTTAGTGCTGTCCAATGCCGAAGCACGAAGCTCACCTTCGGAGTTGACCTGCTCGATCAAAAGCTCCAAGGCACGAGCCAAGTCGGAAACATACTCGCGGCGATACTCCTCCGGAGCATCAGCAATCGTGGGTGGTACAAGTGACCGCTGTGGCATTATCGTTTCCCGTCCGGTCTTAGTTCGACACGCGGAACACCGACCCGCCATTGAGTCCCGAGTTCCGAGCTACTCAAACGCAATGAAAAGGATCGACCACGCAGGCGCATATACAACTCGTCCGTGTACTGCTCTACAGGGCTCGTAGCACTACGAACCACATCGCTCGTCAGTGCTTCCCCGAAGGTCTCACCCGGATTATTGTACGCCCTCATCTCAAACGTTAGTTCCGGACTAGTTGATGTCGATCCCGCAAACGTTACATCTGGTAAAACTTTATTGGTCAGCATGTACTTGTCACCCGCTTCGAGTGACATGGGACTGCTTTCAATAAAAGAAGAGATAGCGGTGGCTGGGTTGTTCGACCCATCATCGTTACCGTTTTCGTGGTTGTAGAGGTTGTTGTCGGGAGCAGCAGCAACGGGATATGAACGCGTCTCAGCATCAACCCAAGCGGTTCGACCTAATGTACCAAAGTACCAGACTTTTTCTTCGTAGTTGTACACCACATATTTATCGTTTTCGGTGGAGTTGATCGACGGATAAAACCACCACACTTCGTTGTACTGAGAATTAAGCGCAGCAGTTACAAGTTCTCTCTGGTCTAAGTTTAGGTCGTCAAATATTTTAGCACGAACCGAACACGGAATCTGCGTGGTACGGCCGTCATAAACGTAGAACTGATTCTCACCCATCCAGAACACGCCATCGTTTACGGCCACGGCAGCGTTCGGTCCGATGATGCTAATACCAGTGGAGATCTGAGAGATACCAAAAGTAAACGGAGCACCAATAAACTTCAGCGTGTGAAGCGACGCGTCGGTGTAAACCAGAATCTCACGCTTAGTCTCAATTGCTGTCACAAACTTTGAGCCGGAGCCAATAATCAAATCACCAGCAGTGTTTGTAGCCGATGGTGTCCAGTTAATAGCGTTTTCTTGATCTGAAAAACGAATCAAAAGCGGGTCTTGTGATCCGACAGCAGTCGTCGGATCACACGCAAAAGCAATCACATGACGGTCCCGGTCAGAAACAATAACCTGACGCGCTATTGTCGGTGTGCCACTTGCGCCAGATAGGGTACTAAGCGGTACGGCTCTTTGGCTCAAACCATTGCCCTTGTCCCAATAATAGAGGTTGCCGTCTCGCACGTTAGCGATCAGGTCTTCGCCAAAGTTGTCGAAAGACCAGATTCTTGCTTCCGTACCGGACGTAACAGAGATTGTTGCAGCTTCTCCCCAAGCGGTCATTACAGTAGTAGCGGCCACGCTTGCTCCTGTTGAGTGCGCGGCGGCAGTAGTGCTCTCAACACCACGAGTACACGTAGTTAAGTCGTTACCGCTTTTACCGGCGTAGTTAATAAGCTCTGTTCCAATGCGGATCTGGCCGCTGGCCGGGAAGCTGGCTGCGCTTGCTAGTGTGATTGTCGTAGCACTATCATTGATTCCACCGTTCAAGGATGACGTTACGTCGTCAGGGGTCTCACCATCCCACGTGCTGGCACCCCAGCCCGTACCGCCCGTGATTGTGGCAAGGCCAGTGTTAATCTGGTATGTGAGCGTGGGCGTACCGCCCCCAGTGGCTGTGCTTGTAGCTGTCGTTGAGACAGTTATTGTAAAAGTGTTACCGTCTACACGGGTAATGATATGCTCTTTGTTCAAGTCAGCGGCTGGAACACCCGCAAATGTCGTAGCATTAGTTATAACAACGTAATCGTTAGTAATCGCGCCATGGGCATTGTCTGTGATTGTAATTACCGCGCTGCCGCTGGTGGCTGAGAAAGACCCTGCCGACAACGTCGATGTCTTACGATTAGGGGTAATATCAAAGTAGTTTGTACCTTCTTCGACATAGAGCTTCAGGTGTGTGCCGAGAGCCAAATAGTTAGAACTATCTAGTGCAATCCAGTTGTGCATTTTACGGCAAATGCCTTCAAAGGTATTGGCGGAGTAACGTGTCCACCCGCCGATCTTTTCCGCTACACCGTAACGAAACCGAACTTTGTCGCAATCAAACCAGCCGCCTTCGTTCATGTAGCGGGTGGTTTCTTGGTTGATACCGGGCCGAAACTGGAGCTTCATCAAAGGCATGTGATACTCCTAGTGTTTTATAATCGCGTTAAGGATAAGACTTGTGTATAGCAACGAACTAACGTTGTCGCTGGTGGCGTTGATGGTTCCCCCAAGAGTAGAGGTAACAGCTAGGTTCCCTGCCCCGTGGGCATGGTTAGCTCCGTTAGCGTTGCCCGAATAAGCGTTGCCAGTATTACCTGCATTGGGCGTGGCATTGTTCTGGTCTCGTTGAATAATATACCCTGCGTTACCACCAGAGCCTTCATGCGCTACGTTACTATTCGAGTGACTTGTAATTCTTAAGCTACTAGGTCTGCTGTTGTTGGTGCCGAACATCTTGTGCTTGTGAGCAGGCAGATGATTTGCTGTTAAAGCAAAGTTATCGGTGCTGCCACTAACATTAGAAGTAATAGTTGCCGAGGCTGTGTTGATGTTCGTGTTAATCGTAGCTGAAGCAGCACCAGCGTTAGCCGCCAGAGTGGTGTTGCCGTCGTCAAAAACAACCTGCTTACCGGCGAGGTCAGGTAGATTAAAAGTGCTACTGCCGTTACCCGAGCCATACGTAGTCGAGATTACAGCGAATAACGCAGCGTAATCAGTTCGTGAAACCTCTTGCCCGGCGCACAAAAGAAAGCCGCTAGGAGCAGTTGCCGTTGTCCAAGGAACTATAAGCCCAACCGGAACGAATATTGCAGCGTCTCTTTTTAGCTGTCCGTAACTACTCATCTTCCATGTGCTCCAACATTGCGACATTGCTTTCAAACATTGTCTTCAAATGACTGCACCGCAAATCACCGTCTTCGTTTATTTCTTCCCCGCCGTTGATGCAGTATATACCTGTGCCGCTATCTTCGTCGTAACTGACATGAGTTGTGCCTTCGGGAAAACGATCAAAAAACAAAGTAAACTCTTCGTCTTGTCCAGCACGCGCGCTATAGCAGTGAATAGGAAGGAACGAAAAGCTAGAGCCATCGCTCGTCCATAAAAACCTATCTCCTAATCGTGCGTTATATCTCATCTTAAAACTTTATCATGTAACGAATTGCAAGGTACGGATTTTCAATATCAACAGCACTGGCGGTGGCAGCTAGGCTTGATTGGTTGAAAGCAGATGTGACGGAACCGTTGATAGTATGGGCGTGTGAGCCATTGCTGTTACCGCCGGTGACAGAAGTCTTACCAACGGTTGCGTTGGTGGTGTTCTTACCAAACAAATGATACCCCTCGTTTAGGCTACCGGTGATGGCCTTTTCGCTCATTACGTGGGTTGATTGTAGGTTATTATTTCTGACATCAACATTAGAACTATCATTAGAAGAAATAAAATGAGTATGGGCCGGAACATCAACGTTCTGGTTTGCTGTTGCTATGTTGTGGTTCGAAGTGACTGACACAGACGCTGAACCAAAAGTAACATTAGGGGTTTTATCAGCCAAAGCTGTGCTGTTCTTCGAAGCAAACGCTCGGTTGCCGCTTTCTCCGACGGCTGATCGATCCTGGAAATCAGGCAGGTTAAAGGTAGAGCTTCCATTGCCCGAGCCGAATGTCGTACCAACTAAAGCAAACAGGTCAGCATAAGTAGTCCGTGACACAGGAGAACCGTCACAGTACAGAAAACCAGTCGGTTGATTGGATTTTGCCCAAGGCATAATAGTTCCTACCGGAAGGTAGAGAGCGGTATCACCTTTGATTTTGGAGTATGTAGCCACCTAGACCTCCGTCAAACGCCAGCCGTTCGTTGAACCGCTGTAAACCAGCCCCAGGGCTGCTTCGTCTGTCGATACGGTCATGTCCTCCGATAATCCTTGAATCTTTTCACTATTACGTGCAACCGTGATGTTGTTCGTTGCAGCACTTCCTAAGTCGATAATCTTGACGGTGTCGCCACGGTTCGGAGAAGCAGGTAACGTAAGTGTTACCGCACCACCGGAAGTGTTCACAAAATACCCCGTACCTTTAACCAGTGTTGTGTTGCCTGTAATATCCGAAGAGTTCCAAACGAAACCGCCGTCAGGAGCAACCAATAGATCAACCACCCCTGCCCCGGAACCAGTTCCTTCTAAGTAAATTATCTTGAAAGAAAGGGGAGGGACAGCAACGGTATTTCCACTTCCCTGCTTAATTGTCTGAACCGCAGAGGAGGCATTATGAATGAAGTAAACTTTTTCGACATCGCTTGGGCCAATTGTTATTGTCGAAGCTGTGGAACCAGTGAACTTCAACACCGCGCTTCGAGCATTGTCTAGTGTTCCTTGCGGGATTGACAGAGCCGTTGTTCCGGCTGTTATAGAAATAGTAGAAATACCGCCAATTGCCTGCTCAAGTAGCTCTAGGTTACGATTTGTTGTCGTACCCCAAACACCAGCCTGTTCGCCGGTGGAGATCTTTTCGATACCAAGATTTGTGTAAGTAGAAGCCATTACGGTCTTACCTCATTCCAATTACTGGACGGGGTCGTTACCGTCGTCCAGCTATTTGATGTATTTTCGTCAACGTCATTATACACTGGTTCTGGATCTTGACCAGTAATTACACGAGTCCAAAGAGTGGGTTGCCCAACCTGGCCCGTAGCTGAAACACCTGTCAGCTTGTACACACTGGCCTGATTCACTGTGCCAACGGACACTGTTGAGCTCACACCTGTGACCGAGAAAACAGCGGCAGCAGAGACTACCTCTTCCCCGAGAACGCTTGTTCCAACTAAACCGCTTAAGGTAATAGTTACACCTGTTCCTTCAACAACAGATTCATCGCCAACAGTCCCGGTCATGGCAGCTAGTGTTACTGGAACACCCGCCGCCGCTGCAACCGTTACTGAACCAACCTGACCAGTGCCAACCTGACCAGTGACTGCAAACTCACCCTCACCGACAACGGCTGGTTGAGACACGGAACCTGTTGCGCTTACACCGGCAGGTATAACCTTGACATCAGGTGTTAGACCCAACCCGCCGAAAGTGACTTCTGAAAATGCTCTGTTTGAAAACGCCATGCTCGATTATACCAGAGCAGGGCCGGACATCCAAGCAACCAGTGTGTGCCTTTTGCCCTTGGTTACAGGGGTGACTCTGTGTTCAACCCAAGATGGAAAGACCAAAACAGTGCCTCGTTCTTTTAGGGCGGGGCAGTCTTCTATCTCTCCCTCCCTGTGTCGAAACTGAAAGTCGCCGCCCTCGTAGTCTTTAGAGTCGGTAAGTTGGATAACAATGCTGACTTTTCGCATTTCATCTTCGTGTCTAAAACAGTCTGTATGCCAATCGTAATGCTGGTCGGGGGTATATTCCGTAAACTGAATAGAAGAAATGCTGTTTAGAGCAAAGCCCCACGCAGAGTTATTAGCGTCAATCGCAAAACCCTGAACTGCGAATCGTACGAAATTGTCCTCTATCCAACGAACGGTTGACTTTCTAACGTCTTCAATAACGGCTGCGCCCTCTGCTACACCCACTACGGCAGTTTGAGGTTCATACTTCTGCGCGATAGAAAGTATGCTGTCACAGGTCTGGCCTGAAAGTTCTTTCGACCAGAACCAATACAAGGGATCAGGTGGGGTCATTTAGACTACAGCCCCCAGGTGTTATTCGAGGAAGCAAACCATACTATGTATGCCAAAACCGCTAATCGGAAAAGCCACCGAACAATAAACAATGCGGCAAGAACTTGGAACCAACGCTTGTGTTTGACTTGATTAAACTTCTTGAGCAACCAGCTTTTGAGTCTTTGGGTCATTGTATTCTGGATGTACGTTGTCATTTCGAAACTCTTCCTTAAAAGTGTTGTTAAACTTAACGAACTCTTCGCACACACCTACGTTGTACTTTTCACGAGTTTCCTCAACATCTTCCTCTATAATTTCCAATGGATTTAGGTACCAGAAATCGCGATTGATAGCATTGCCAATACGAATACTTTCTCGTACGGCTTTCCACGGAAGAATAGACTTATACTCCCAACACATCTTGGCAGCGATAGCGTGAGCAATATACCACGCCCCCGTGGTTTTAATCGCTGTGTGAGTGATGCCCATAATACATGCTTCGCCGAGACGCGAAGTATCATAACGTCCCATGACATGCCAGAAGTCATGGGAAATAAAGATATGCCGAGAAATATTAAACCAAATACCTGCCATAAGGGGGTTCGGCATAACATCGGAGGCTTTGGAATCTTCCTTTAACCGACGCTCCCAAAGATCAAAGAAAGACCACTGTTTAATAAGGTGACCATAACTAGCTCCGACTGTGTTTACAGGTAGGCTTTCCATGTAACTCTGATCTGTAATCACAGGAATAATTTTTTTTGCCTGATAATCAAAGTGCTTGTCTTTTCGAGCAAGGGCAATATCAATTCCGCGCTCATGGTCCATAACAAATTTTTTACGAAGTCTAAAAACACTGGGCAATGCCATTTGAGTGTTCAACTCTTGTATCGCCTCAGTTGTCTCCTCATAGGAGTAGTGATCTGTGCGATTACGATCGCACACAATCGCTGTTGCCTTAATGATTTTCGCTAAGTTCCACACAATGTTTCTCCTATCGATAAAGTCTCAATACACGGATGTCGTCTGCGCTGGACGCGTTTGTAACAGTTACGCTTGGGCTTGTAATCCGATATGCTTGATGCTTGTTTAGAGTAGTCTCTTCCTTGACCACATCACCTGTAAACAGCAAAAAGCAGTGCTCTAGTCCTTCTTTCGAAATCATTTCTGAAGCACCAGCCCTGATTGTTTTAGTCTCGATTGTGTAGTCGTCGTAACGGTTATTTAACACCTGAATGCAGTAAAATTGACCGCCGTCACTTTTCGAAGTGATGCTTCCTTTAGCGGTTGCCAGAATCCAATCTGGCTGATAACGACCCCAGTCATCCAAGGTCGCGTCTGCCCCGTGTATGTTAAAAATTAAAGAGTTGGCCGACATGTCTTTAGTACAAGACATGGTTGGATGACTAAACGGAGAAATCAACTGTATGTAGTCATTAATCTGACTTTCGGTAAACTGTCCGTCCTCCCACTCCATTTTTATTTCCCAGTCGCCGCTGAAGAAAAGATTACCGTTCTTGTTGCGAACAACGTAATCATAAGACTCATGATAAACAGGGTTTCTGTTTTGATGAATGCTGTCCGCTAAAGAATCTCGTCTTAAAAAAGAGCCGCTTGTTGAGGGATGAGCTACACCAATGCGAATTTCATTGTTGTATTCTCCTGCCATGTGCTGAGAAATGCTGGAAGCAGTTGTCACAACTAAATCTCCTCGGCGTTCTCTGACTCTGTTGACTCCTGAGAATCATCTCCAACTGTCAAAACGACATCTGTATCGACAGTCCCTTCAGATCCAATCAAATCCCTTGCGCCATCAACAACGGCTTTAGACGGTGCTTTTTCTTCTGCGATAATTCGATTGTTAATATCAGCTTTTGTTTTTTCTGTGTCGATGCTGTTATCGTCGTTTACGGAAGCTGGAACTAACATCGTTTTAGTTTCGTTGCCGGTAGTGTACTGCACAAAGAACTCCTCTGTACTGTCGTCGAAGTCGATAATTCGGTAGTTATGCTCACTCATTTTTTTTCCCACATAGTATCTCTGTACAAGCTGTTTTTACTACTGCGTTGACGGCGTGTGAAATCCAGCTTTTCTAACTCCTGCTTATTCATAGCACGGATTTCTGCTTTTTTGCTAAACCCGCGCTTGAACGGGATTACCTGAACAATAGGCTCCCCACGAGGGATCATTATACTGCCTTCCGTAGGTATTAGGAAGCCGGGGAAGTTGATGTACTCAAAATATTTATCTGTGTCTACGATACCAGAAATAGCTTCGAAGTATTTCAGGTCACGATTTACAGGAGGCACAAACATACACGACCAGCCCGGAGGAGTCGTTATCTGCCAATAGTTAATAAACTTTAAGGGGGGCTTGGGGATCTGTGAGTGACCAACTATTTGAGCGTGACTATGCTCCTCAAGGACAGTCTCAGAAAACTCTGACTCCCAAGACACGCTTGCACCATTATCTGCGATGGTTAAATAAATATCTGCGGGAGCACCAATCAACCATCCCGTTTGTAAGATATCAATGAACGGCGGACATCGTTTTATGGTTTTATTTTTTGGATTGTCGCTGACAAAAGGCTTCAGCCTCTTGAACCATTCCGGCATCACTGCCCTTGCGGGGACAGGGTCGGGAATAACGTCTTTTAAGTGAGGATATGTTGTGAAGGTTATCTTCGGGTCTCTACGAAATATCATTGCCTCGTCCAGTTTACTGTAACACCACCGCCAGACCCAACAGTCACCGCTACAGCTTGTTGGGCTGTGTTAATTGTTACAAGATTTGATGTATTAGCACCAGCACTTCCTGAGTTACCAGGACTACCAGAATTACCGTTAGCCCCAGCAGAGCCAGAGTTAGCGTTTCCATTTGACCCAGCATTACCTGCTGCACCGGGGTTACCTGATCCACCAGAACCAGCACCGCTACCAGCATTACCTGCTGCCCCAGCATTACCTGCTGACCCAGCACTTCCTGCACTACCAGCATTACCGGGGCCTCCGCGACCACCGCGGCCGCCAGGGCCGCCTCTTGCGTTAGCGAGATTACTGTTTCCACGAGCCCCTGCGTTTCCAAAGGGACCAGTATTACCGTCGGGAGTACCAGTGTTTCCGGGATTTCCTGGTGAGCTATTGTTGCCAAACCCTCCGCCGTTACCGCCGTTACCGCCGCCTCCACCGACACCACCGCCCCCGCCACTACCACCAGGACCATTGTTTCCAGGATTCCCAGCATTACCAGCATTACCAGGATTCCCAGCATTACCTCCTGCGCCCCCAGGGCCATTGTTTCCGGGATTGCCATCAGTACCAGAGTTAGCACTACCACCACCACCACCAGCACCACCCGTACCGGCCGCACCACCCGTACCGGCCGCTCCACCAGAAGCTGTTACAAAACTACCAAAGGTTGTATCAACACCGACATTACCGCTAGTGCCAGCATTACCCGAGTTTCCGGGAGCTCCTTGGTTTCCAGAAGTTCCCGGGTTGCCCGAGTTACCAGCAGTCGCCCCTGTTCCAGCGTTGCCAGCGTTGCCAGCCGATCCAGCATTCCCTGACCCACCAGCACCGCCACTATTCGCTCCATTTCCAGTAGCTCCAGTATTGCCCGAGGGCCCAGTAGGTCCAGCGTTACCCGCCCCCCCGGCGGAGGCGAGGGGTCTATTAGTATTCACACCAGCACCGCCATTACCGCCATTACCGCCGCCAGATACGGAACCGCCAGCACCACCCGGATTGCCATTGGTAATTGGGTTACCTGGTGAAGGGGGATTTTTCAGGAAAAAAACGCTAAAGTTGCCGTTACCGCCGCCGCCTCCACCGCCGCCTCCACCGCCCTTTCCTAGACCACCAGTGTTGCCAGCCGAACCAGCATTACCCGCACTACCCGCAGATCCAGCATTACCCGCACCACCATTGTTTCCTGGGTTTCCGGAGCCACCAGCATTACCCGCACTACCCGCAGATCCAGCAGTGCCTGCTGTCCCAGCATTACCCGTCGCACCTTGATTACCTACATTTCCGCCATTGCCCGGTGTACCTGTACCGCCCGTAGCGTTTACAGTTACTTTGTGGACACCCGGGGGCAAGTTGAAAGTACCGCTTGAGTTAAAGGACGCACTACCACCGGGGTAGAGCGGGTCATACCGTGTTGCGGTGCCTACGGAAGGCATTAGCTTACCTGTTCAGCAAGCGTTGTAAAATCGGAGGGGAGATCGCTACTTTGAGTTGCGTACCACGACTTGACGTATTTATCAGAACCGTCATCAGCTTCCCAAATCACACGGTCATACGTCAAAACAGGGGAGTTTGTAAAAATGACGGGGGAGTCATTTTCGTCAAGAAACCAAGTAGAGAGAGCGCGTAAGTCATCTATCGGATCAGCGTAGTCTAGGTTTGTATATGCGATACCGTTTTGATCAAGCCACTTCCGAAACTCAGCGGATGCTGCTTGACCCACTTTCGCATGGAGATGAATATTTTCATACCTAATTACCATCTTATGCCTCGTAGAATGATAGACTTACGTAAATATCTGTGTCGCCCTTAATCAGCAAGGCCGTGTAAATGGTCGTCTTATTCGCTGACGAGTTTACAGCAGGCTGCGTCGAAGAGTTGTTATACACTATACTATAACCGCTCGGTGCTGCCAATGTGAACGTCCGTCCACCCGAACCGTCTTGTACAGCGATAACCGTTACTGCTCGAATAGACCCCGTGATTAAGTCGTCGGTAGTCGGAAGCGTTACGGTTGTAGCTCCCGTCAGAAGATATCTAGCATTCAACTGAATATCAGGTACAGTAAGCGACCCTGAAGCAGAGCTAACAGTAAACAGGTTTTCTTCTGTGCCATGGAACTGGAGGTCTTTGGTGACAAGACCGTCGCCATCAAACGCCCCGCTTTCATCTTTGTATAAAGCACGTTCGGCAGGCTGAGAACAAAATACTGTTTTTACCCCAGCACCCCAGTTAACTGCATTGCCTCCATTGGAGCTTTCTAAAATAGTGTCCCGAGATAACGTTGTGCCAGAAGATGTGTATGTGCCAATGCCGACCTCAAAGTCAACATCATCTGTAATAACGTAATAAGTCTTGTTTCCGTTGCCTATGGCAGCGAATGATTGGAAGCCAGTTTCTGCACCGGCAAGCGTAAGCGTGCCAGTACCCGTCGTGGCAGTGGTCTCTTTTACACGGTCTTTTACAACAGGAACTACCATGTAGTCACCTACGCGATGCGGATAATGGCGTTACTTGCGTCAGCCGTTGGGAACTGAATTGTAAAATCGCCGTTAGTAGACGTTTTGTCAGAACCAAAATCCAACACGCAAACAGCTTTGTTGCTGTCGGTGGTGTTATAGATTAGCGCAGCACGAGCCGTAATCGTCGAAGACGTAAACGTCAAATCGTTGAAGTCTGTAAACGCTGTTGTTCCCGATTGCGTTGGCGCAACATTTGTTAATGCTGAACCAGTGGCTGAGTAACCGGATCCTGCTACTTCATTGCTTGTGACGTAAGCGGTAGTGGTTGCGTCAAGACTTGCACTGCCTGTGTAAAGTGCCAACTTGAAAGTGTCACCACCAGAAGCAGAAAAATTATGCGTACCCGTCAGCAGTTCTTTCTTAAACGACGTACACATTGCTTGTGAAATACTCATCACATTCTCCTAATAAGTTCTGCGACCTCGGCATGACCGTTTTCGCGTAACACATTATACATGGTTGTTCGATCGCTGTTAACTGCTTCTTTCATGTAGTGAATAAGCAGCGGACGAATAGCATTCTTGAACGCATGTGCTTGATCCCGAATAGCAGGGGGAGCCTGGTCTGAGATTCCGATGATGCGATCCAAGCACCGCTCAACAATCTCTTCGGGTTTGTGACCACGATTTTGCGTAGTCGATACCGATACAATCGGCGTATTGGGTAGGTTTATTCCTACTTCAAACATTAGGTTTTACCTCTACGTACCAGACCGCCGCTGTATGCGTCACCTGTCTGTTTGGCCTCACCAAGATCTTTGAGTCGAGTAAGTGCTTCACCGAACTTCTGATCATAGTTTTGAATGACATCCGGTTCGCCCTTCATGAAGGTGTAAGCCTCAATCAAAGACCCATACAACATAGCGAATGGTGCGTTGTCACTCAACCATGTTTTGGCGGAATCTGCACCAGCGGTCAGGCTGGCGGGGCGGTAGAAGTAATGAAGCTCAACCGCATACGCTGCATCAGGGGATGGAGCAACAATCAAGTTGCCCTCATCAAACTCACCGTAATACTTCGGCAAGCCTTGCGTGGAAGCGTTCGGATTGTAGTCTTCGATAAAAGTTACGTCCTTATGTTGCAGGAAAGACTTGTTGCTCGAGCTTGTCGCAGACAGTGAAAAAGATGACAGGTAGTCATCCGGCAGCGCAAGAAACCTGTTACCCGATGTGAACGAGCTTGTTTGGTTGCGGCGGAAAAATGTCAATTGAACACTTTTGAGAATACGCTCTTCGCAGTTTCGAATGAACACAGGCAAGTTACTGACGAAGGTGGTCTCTTCGTTTTCCGTGTAATCCTTGATTGCTTCTTTTAGTTCGCTAAATGTAAAACTCATGATGTCGTCACCGTAACCTTACCAACGCTAGTCGTCATCTCTAAGTTTAGACCGCCTACTGGTTTGAATGAAAAATATGTATCAACATGTGTGTCCGGCCGCGGATTGCGAAGTGCTTGCGGGTCGTTAATCTTTTTCGTCGGCGTTAGCTGCGGGTGCTTTGTCTCATACTCGTCTGGACCAACAAGAGAACCGTTCCACTCACGCTTCATGTCCCTCAAACGGTAGCGGAACCCAGAGCGGTCCGAGATGCCGTAAGCTTTCTTACCTGCTGCAAAACGTGCCATTAGGTTACTCTCATGTAACTAATACTGGGAGTAAGCTTCAGTGCTACGCGATCCTCGTCCTCGTCCGCTGCACGTTGGAACTCTTCTTCATATATGGCCTTCAAAAGCTGAACACGATCAGGAGCACGTTTGACAGCCATATAATATGCGAGACCAGCCACCATGCAAGGTAGGAAACGGAAAGGAGCGTCAACATTATTAACAGCAGCATCGGCATCTTCTATCCTCTGGACATAGTAATACCGTATCACATCAGTGCTGTTTTCGGGAGCAGGCCAAACATTTACTTTCGGTGCTGTCTGACGATTGAAATATACCTGCGACGGCCGTCCCGTTGTCGATTTGTTTGGAATGTTTTGATACTCGCTGCGGCTAATTCTGTCGGCCTGAAAGTCTGTCCCGTCCCGTCGAATAACAACTTCGAGAATATCTACTACATCTTCCGTCAGGGTGTACTCTGTTGTACCTGCTACTAAGTTGATTGTACCGCTTTTAACTGTCCAGAGATTAACTCCCCGGTTGGCCCAGTCGGCGAACATAAGGTTCAAAGAACGACGAGCCGTACGTGAGTCGTAACCAGTGCGAACTTCCATGCCGCACCGCTCGTAGGCTTCCTCTACAATTTCTGCGACATCGAGCGTGAAATCACGTGATCCTGACGTAGCCATCTACTTCTTCCTTCTCTTCAGTGCCTTGACCCGGCGGGGCTTACCAGCAGGCTGACCGAGGCGTTTCTTCTGGGCTATTCTACTACGTTTCTCTGACGCAGTCATTTCCTTTGCGGTCTTAGGAGTTTTCTTAGAGACACGCTTTTTGGGGCGGCAGTAAGGCGTACCACGCTTCTCGCCTTTCTTACGACCGCATGGCTTACCAGTGCGAACGTCAACCCACTCTTCCTTGAACCAGCGTTTTAGTGCTGCGCCTTTTTTAGTTTTTCGAACGGCCATATCGTTTTCTCCATAGGAAATCGCCGAGCTTGCTATTCCATCTAACAATAGCGTCTGTGAAGCAACTATGCCAGAACCATCGGTACATAATTAGTACATCTTCGTGGTGCGGTACTTATAGGCTTGACCGTTTGAATACTTCTTTTTGACCAAACCACCTTTGGCCTTCTTCTGAGCTTTGTTGCCCCAGTTCTTTGCGCCAACTTTTCGGCATTTTGCGATGGCTCCAGAGGCATACGCACTAGGGAAAACCTTGTACCTAGCTTTTACTTTTCTGTAACAAGCATCTTTGGGCATTATCTTAGCTCCGTGAACGACGACTCTGGGGGCCACGCCGCCTTGCGGAGCGGGGCTTCTTTTTCATTGGCGGCTTGCTGATCTGTTTTGCCATTTGGCCTCGACTTATTGCCATGTATACGAGCCTCCTTATTTAGCATGGAGTGAAGTAACTCCGAGTTCTTCTCAACCTTAACCTCTATAACGGCAGTTCGCTTGTCCACCGCCACAAGAGTGTAGCAAAGCCACCCAATTCCTGTAACCACAAGTGCCGCTACTGCGTGTTGAAAAGCTTCTTTCATGACACTACCATTTCTTACAGGACCAGTATCCTGCCGTTAGCTTGGATTTTTTCTGGTCGCATTTATGACGAGCACGAAATGATTTACGTCTAGCGGGTATGCTTTTCTTGATCTTCATATTCGGGTCACCAAACCGAACAAGACGAACAGTGCTGCCCTCTTTGGCAAGAACAGCAAACTTCTTATTTTTGCCAGGTGTTCTCTTTGGCTTGTTATAACCAGAGAACCGTTCGCCGCGATGGGTGATAGCCATGATTTTATCCGTAAAAAATAGTGACAGTTCCAGCGTCGCCAGTATCGACATAGATACCACTATCAAAGAGAACGCCAGTTCCTGGAACAGTAAGCTCTGCTACGGTGGCGTGTGCTGTGTCTAGCTCTAGAAGAACAGGGTCAGAGCCGCTAGTTCCGTTGTGGAATTTAACATGGTTAGCCGCGCTTGCATTGGCAACCATGTAAACACCTTTTAGTCGGGCTGGGCCGGTGACCATCTGACCGTCTGCTGACGCGATGGCTGATTTTACATCTGCTGTGGACATTATCTTTTCCTCAATAAATTGTACGGCTTCATTTTAACTCAAGCGTCGATAAAAAGAAAGGGCGGGAATTACCCCGCCCCTTCCAGACTTGCGTAAATCTAACCTTATGCGCCCGGCGAACCGAAGATGCAACGAGGGTCAGAGAAACCGAAGCTGTAACGCTCACGGGCTTTGTAGCGCATGTTACCTGTATCGAAATCAGGTTCCATTTGCGTGGTCAAAGCCAGACGTTCGAAGTGCTTCAAGCCATTCGGAGCATCGGTTTTGATAAAGAACGCATCCGAGTCGGTCAGGTAGTCGTTGACTACATAGCCTTCTGGGAGCAGTCCCATGTTGCGGATGGCGTTGATGTCGTTGTTAGCAGTCGCAACACGAAGTTCCGATTCCAACAAACGAGTAGCAACGAACTGAAGCTGGCGAGGAATCACCAGTTTCGTGCCGCGAAGGGCAATGATCAGGCCACGTTCGTCGGTGTAACCGGCGATGCTGATCAAAGCATTTTCCAAAGACGTTTCGTTCAAGTCAGCAGCAACTGCTGGCTCGTTAGAGAACGTGCCGCCATTGGTAAGCGGGTGGTCGGTGGCGCAAAGTTCTTTGCCGTCGCCGCCTTTAACAGTGCTATCGAAAGCGTTGTTAAGGACAGAAGCAGCTTTAACTTGCTTAGTGTGTGCCATCGAACGGGCCAACGCACGAGTATAACGAGCAGCCAGACGATCATAAAGATTGTCTTCTACAGCTTCCTCAGTGATTGAGAAAGCAGCAGCTACCGTTTCGTGGTTGTAACGCGAGGTGTATGCCTCTTGTGCGTCATCATACGATACGCTTCCACCTTCAGATTTGGTGGGAGCAGCACCGAAGCCCGACAACATTACTTCTTCTTCGAATGCACGGTCAGAAGATTCCGTGTCGAAGATTTCAGCGTGTTGTCCTTCGTAGCGTCCATATTCCATGCCGAACAGAGCGTTGAGGCCCGGCTCGAGTTCTTTTGCGAGTTGTGCGCGAGAAATAGCCATTATTCTACACTCCTTACGACACTACTGCTTCGGACGAGCCGTCGAGCAGAGCGTGGTTGTTAAAGATTACAATAACCGGCAAACCAGCAGCAGCGTAGTCTTGGTTTTCAACGTCGTCTTGGATGCCAACAACTTTCAGCGGGAACGAAAGGTCCGACGCGTCAGGGGTTGTTGTGTCCAGTTGAGCGTTGGAAAGACCTGTTGTGGTATTACCAGCGTTCGCGGTGATCATCGCTGCACTTTCAAAGATAGCTGCACGAGCAGTAGCTTTGTTAGTGAACGTTGCATCTGTGCAGATAACAAAACGTTGGAACGGATTGTCATACACGAAACCGACGATATCGAAGTCTGTACTTGCTGAACCTGAACCAGGCCAGTAGTTTGAGAACTTCTTCTCGCCAGAAGTTGCATCTACGTATTCGCAGCCAGCAAAAACGCCCAAATGCTTGTAAGTGTCACCAGTAGCAGAACCAGTGATGGCAATGGTGCCATCGTTAGTAGCAATAACCGGTGAACCCTGAAACATTGCAGACGCGTCTGACTTAATGAAATACGGAGTTGCGCCTGTAGTACCGGCTACGCCGCCTACTACACCGATCGGCTTGAGGCCGAATTTGACATTGGAATTAGCCATTGTCTTTCTCCATAGTTACTTGGTGGTTACTCTTTTTCGCCACCAAAAGTTACACGACTTTGCCTATCTTGAGTGATAGGCATTGAGGGATGAGACTCCCTCATCAGGTTTTCATCGACGGCCTTCATTTGATTGCGGGTCTGGTCCCGATAATATTCAGTTCGTTCTTCTACCGTCTCTTGCGGAATGCGGCAAAGCATTAAGCCGCCACTTCCAATAACCCCAGCATGTTTTCCGTCTGAGATAACCGGGAACTCAGTTCCAGGATACTCGTCCGCTCGTACCGGTTCCCAACCTTCTCTCATGCGAGAGTAAACGTTGTTCTGGTCCTCATCACCACGGATCGCAGTGCGAACCCAACGATGAAGGTAACCATGTGGTGCAGGCGGTGCATCTAACGTGCTGGGCGGAGCCCAAGGCTTCCGACGCGCAGCTTTTTCTCGTGTCTGCGTTTCACGCGGTGTACGTTTTTTAGAATCAGTCATTTGTTTTTACTCCTTAACAAACTTTGCATACTCTTCGAGCGGAACACCAAGTTTCTTGGCGATTGCAACCTGAGATTGCGAAAGCTTGACTGTTCTGCGCCCCTTGGTTGACGAACGTGATGCCGTGGACTCAGCAGAGGCGACTCTGGGTTTAGCGGCTTTCTTGGGTTCTTCCTTCGTCGGCTGAACAGGTTGTCCAAACCTCTGTGGGAAATCACCTTTGATACGTTTGTCGAGCTCAGTATAATACTCATCAGAGGTTGGGTCAAATCCTTCTTCTTCCACAAGCCTCCGGTGAATACCGAATGCAGCGTAGGTCATGGTATCGTCATTGCCGAACCAATCGTTACGCTCTGCCCAGGCTTGCGCCTTGGGATCTGGTTCTGGTGCAGCTTGCTGTGGAGCCTGCTGCGGGACCTGGGGAGCTTGATACTCCTCCGGCTCACGCTCCACACGAAGCTTGGCATCAGCGTGTTTGTCTTGATCAATAGTGATGCGGCTCACCATTTGCTGCGCTTCAAAGATACCGTCAGCATCATCGGCTTCGATAGCTGCCTTAAGTTTTGTCTTTGCCGCATCTAGGTCACGGTCTAGACGACCACCTAGTTCATCAACGTAAGACGCTTCACGATTACGAAGCTGTCCCTGCAAATCTTCGTTCTGCTTTTTAACCGCTTCTGCATATTGCAGAGCAGCCTCACGCTGTCGCTCTTCTTCACGAAACTTAGCTGTCAGCTTCCGGATTCGGCGTTGAACACTTTCTGAGTACTCAGCAAGCTCCTCCTCGCTCTTCTCCGGTTCAGCAGAAGCTTCTTGAGGCTGGGCTGACGCTTCTTCCTCAACAGATTCCTGCGGTTGCTCGGACGAAACTTCATCTTCCGGCTCCTGTTCCTCTACAGCATCAACCTCTTCAGACGTGCTTTCGTCCTCGATTTCGATGATGTGCTCTTCCTGATCTTCTTGCATTTTAGTCTCCTATAGCACTACGTCTTCAGGGTTCATGATAGTGGCGATAACTTCGTCATCATTGATAATGCGAACCTCCCCGCCGTCTAATTTGAAGCGCGAACCAGCGTATCGGCCGATACAAATCCAGTCGCCTTCTTTGCACCACGGCTCACCCTGTTCGCCAAACTTGTCGGGGTCTTTGTAAGCCAGTGGTCCAACCTTAACCACGTAAGCAACGACTGTTGCCAACGCTTCTCGGTCTTTAGTGTCATCGGGAATATAGACACCCCCATGAGTTTTTTCGCGCCCCTTGTAGGGCATAACTAATATACGCCACCCTGTCGGCTGGGGTATACGTTCCATCGCATCTTCTTCAGAAGCGCGTTGTGCCGCTTCTTCTTGCACTTTCACATAGTCAGGTAAAATTAGTCCGCTACTCATTGTCTTCCTCATCATATTTTCTAAGCAGAGTCGATATCTCTTCAACAGCAAACGAAAGACCCTGGATCTCGCCCACCATTGATCGGTACTGTTCCAGGTTTGAAACAGAGCCGCTAGTAACCGCCACCGATATATCATCGATGCGCTGTTCTAGGTTACGTTTATATTTGGAAAGAAACTCTAATATTCTCAAAGAACATCCCCATGACTAGCAAAGCTCTCGTCCGTCAACGGACCACCTGCTACCCATGAGTCACATGTCTTTTCGGCTTCGCACACAAAGCGGTGCGTTTCACAAAAACCGACGTTATCGGAGTCGGTACCCAAGCAGTCGAGAATGCGACTGGACATGTTATAGGCAGAACAGGTGCCACAAATGGCCTCTGGATCTGTAGGTAGACCGTAGTTATACTCCTCAGTCGCTCGGAGTTTGTTTTCTTCGTTCTTGGCTTCGTCCTTAGTTTCAATAGGACAGCCTTCATCACCCGTCGATTGTACAGGAGTACCACCGATGATGATTTTGATTTCCATCATTATTTTTTAAGATTCAGTGCAAGCTTTTGCACGAAGTCGTCAATCTTGGCGAGAATCTCGTTGTCGCGCATTGACGGTGTCACGTTTGCAATAGCCGAGGCTGCTGCGACGATACCTGTGATCCAAGCAATAATCGTTTCCATTACTTCACTCCCGTAAACTTTGCGCCGCCAATGGCTGCACCGGTGCCTCTAACAGTGCCGCGATGCGGACACTTCTTACCTTTAGCAAGGCCACCTTCTTCGTAGCCTTTGACCATGCCGCCGCCCATGTAGCCTTTAACTTCGCCACCGTCAGCTTTTTTAAGTTTCATGGTGTCGCCGCCAGTTCTGTCGGCATTGATTAACCTAAAATCTTTTTCGTCAATGACACCGTCATTGTTCATGTCGATTTTTTTCTGCTTCTCGGTAAGCTCTTTACCCATCATCGTCTCCTGTGATTTGGTTCAGTATACCCTAGCGTTTTAGCTTTGTCTTCTTTTTTAAGTACTCGGCGGTTACGTCAAACTCACCCACAAAACCAATCCGCCTCCAGTAATTTGGGTCACTTTCTACTTTAGCTGTTACCTTAGGCAGTGTCTCAGTCAGTGGTACAATGTAACAAAGCGGGTCGCCTCGTTTAATAGTGTACTCCCACACTTGGCCCAAGGGCGGTCTTTTAAGCCAAAGATTAACGTTAAAGACATGGTGTTTGTCGGCATGAGGTTCCCATGCGCCCGTCGCCGCTTCCCATTCTGGGTTCGGCGGCATGACTGGAACAACCATGATGTCTAAACCTTTTGTCCCCTCTAGCGTCCAGTAGTCTGTGAGTTTAATATTATCGTATTGTTCAAAAGCTCCGGGATACTGCTGTCTAGTGTGACTTGTAATACCATCGCCATCTTCCGGCCAAGGATTTGGAACTCGCGCTAAAAAGCTGCCGTCCTCATGATACTTAACAGCAACGTCTGTCCAAGAAGGCACTAAAATTGATCTCTGAAAAAACAGGGCAAAGCCCGGACACCGTTTAATCGTTTTCGCGTCTGTGCTATCGTTTGGCATATTAGAAAACCAAGAAGGCTTCAATTGAGAAAGATACCTCGGAGCAATCTCAGGGGTAACCTCGAAGTTGGTCCTAAAAACCAACTCCGATTTTTTCTTGCGCGAAAAAATCACGGGCGGCCCTGACCTCGGTACTTCTTCCTAGTAGCTCGTTTGTTTTTATTCTTAGAACGTGTTGAGTTACCAATGGACGTACGTTTCTTGATAGGTTCCCGCTTGGTGTCGGTAGTTTTTGATTTCGATGCCATTAATTCGTAGAGCCCCGCCGTTTGTCGATAGCACGAGAGCCAAACCAGAAACTAATAATAGCAGCAAAAATTGCCTTGGTGTCTTCATCCCAAAGAACATTGATCGCATCCGCAAAGTTAGCACCTGTTTCCAGGGCTTGTTGTAAGAGAGTTAATTCTATCAGGCAGAACAGCCCGAAGAATACGTAGGTTATAACAGGTCTTACACTGCGCTGCAATCCGGATATGAACCCGGTGCCTTTATTTATTGAAATATCATGTTCAACCAGACGAGCATGTTCGCTGTCGTCTGCTTTAGTCTCATACATACGGTATTCTTGGTCGAAA
>Ga0315331_10000093_pt1 | contig 49545 bp, 40 predicted proteins | sample M160m34915metaG_FD_203456 | JGI IMG/M metagenome (GOLD analysis project Ga0315331, IMG submission 203456) | Ammonia-oxidizing marine archaeal communities from Monterey Bay, California, United States - M1 60m 34915 | ecosystem: Environmental > Aquatic > Marine > Intertidal zone | place: USA...
GCTTGGTTCGGCCGTACATTGCGCGGGCGCATGGAGCAGGCCTGGCCTCAATTGCACGTGAAGCAGATGACCGTGGGGGTTGAGGAAACAACTGGCCAGCGCGGCAACTGGACCGTGCGAGATTGATCGCGGCGATCATCGAACGCAACTGCTCGAGGCAGGAGTGGTTCGGTGCCAGTTACGTTGGCTTCTAAGAATTGCTCGCCGATCGTGAGGGCAGGTGACGGCTCTCTGGCGCTTTGTGGGATGCGGTCGCCGACGTGCCGCGGTGATCTTCGTTATTGGGGTATCCGTGGAGCCAGCGGGCTGGGCCGTTGCCACAATTGCGCACGGTGTGACGCGTCCCTGCTGGAATCGTAAGTTCGTCTCCGGCACCCATGCGGATGGTGCGCCCGTCGACCTCAACTTGACAGGTTCCCTCGAGGAGAAGGATCAGCTCGTCGACGTCGTGTTCGAAGTCGTGCCAGACTTGGTTAGGAGGATCGACTCGTGGTTCACATGTGAACCCGCGGCTCGCCCAGCCAGCTTTGACTGCTTTGAAGTGGATCTTGGAGAACTGCATCGTGACGCCTCCCGAACGTCTGACGCGTGGTGGTGAAAGGGTCGCCCTTGGCTTCGGTTGACCGTAGCCGACTATACCTTCATGCGTATCAGGGTAAGTCGCCTTTGAGCAAGGAAGTTGGCTGGTGGTGATGAATCTTGCCGCTGGCGGGGGGCTAGTCGCGACTGGGGTCTCTTGGCCGTCGAGTTGCCAGTTGGGGGCAGCTAACACCCGTTGTTACTGGGGTAACACGCATCCGATCCAAGTGCCGCGTTCTTCCTCGGTCACCGCAATCGAGGGTAAGCCACTTTCAGTAATGGGGTTCGGCCGTGCAGAGGCGGATTCCCAGGCGGCTGCGGATGAATAAATCCTCGGTCTTGCTGGCGTGGATTCGCGGGCTCGCCTTTTGGTGTGCGGCGAGATGGGACCGGGGTGATGTCCGTACAGAAGTCGAGGTTGGGCAAGCCAACCTCGACAATTAGAAGTGGGGCATGGCGCACCACCAATAATGTTCCGTCCTTCAGAACCCGCGCAAGCGCGAGACGTGCTGGTCAGTTCGCTGACCGGCCAGCAGCACCAAGAGCTTTCGCTCTGGAACAGACCCCTCTGATTCGCGATGCCGTCTCGGCGTCCGAGATGCTCACACAGGATCCGAAGAAACGGGAAAGAACCCCATCGGGAGGCATGATCCCAACGGAACAACAATAGGACGGTATGCGCATCGTCCCGTGTTCCGTTGTCCTGGCGAAAAATGCCAGTTCGATCCGGGTGTTCGGTTGAGCGGTTTAGCTCGCAACAGCCATGTCACCGCCGGTTACCGTGCAGAGACAATTAGCGGCATGCAGTTCGATTTGCGGCTCGCCTCGTTAGTTGAGCTGTAGCGTTGTTTGGTCGCCAGTCTTCGCGAGTTCTTGGATGTGCTTGTGAACTTGCATCGCGCGTTGCACGCATTGGTCGCTGTTGTGGTACTCGTAGCGACCAAATCGACCAAATGTCAGGTAGCCGCTTTCGTCGAACCACTTACGTACTCGAGCAACGCGTGCCGCGAACTCAAGATCCTGGTCGATGTAGGCGAACTCGTTGTTACATGCTTCGAGCAGAACGATTTGTTCTTCACGTAGGATGCCGGCATTGGCCAGGCCCTTGGCGACGCTCTTCAGCCACTCCTTGTCATCGTGGCGATGCTGGCCGCGATGTGTGACTTCTGCGAGGAAGCACCCGTGGCCTTCAGGCGCGTTGAACTTTGAATAGTTGCTGTAGTAGGTGACGCGGTTTGTTGGCCCCTGCTCCTTGAACGGCAAGTAGATCCAACTGAGGTCCGGCAGCGGTTCGTCGATCTTGACGCCGAGCATGACGTTGACCAATGAGATGGGGACCAGCGCCTGAATATCCGCTCGGATCTCGGCAGGGATATCTTGGATGACGCCTTCGATTTGCGGCAGCGGCACCGTGTTGACAACGAGATCAAAGGCCTCACCGTTGACCTTGAAGCCGCCAGCTGTCTTTTCGACGCGTTGCACGTCGGCGTTGCATTGTAGGTTGAAGCCGCCGCCTTTGACGGTGCCCTGAACCATGGCTTCGAAACCGCCGTGCAGCGGGAACCAGAAAACCGATTGATGGGTGTAGCCGTCAGTTTCGACGCCAATGGAAGCACGCAAGATGTCTTCGATTGGTGCCTCGGGCACGCGGCCGGCAACCCAGTCGCTGGCCATCGTTTGTAGGTCGCGTTCCCAGATCTTCTCGTTGTATGGAACCATGAAGTGCTTGGCGAAACCGTCGCCCATGCGCCATTGGATCCAGTCGCCGAAGTTTTCGGGACACGCATCGCCCATACGTCGGCCGACGTAGGACTCGATGTAGCCCTTCATGCACTCGACGTTTGCTTCTTTGGTCAGGTGGCCAACGCCGTTTTCGAACGGGTAGGGGACCCAGCGATCATGCCAGCGAATGCGTGTGTTGCGGTCGACGCGTTGTGTCCCGGCTTCGCCGCCGCAGCGTTCGAGTTGCCACTGGAGGACTTCTTTGTCCTTGGAGAAGATGATATGGCCACCGGCCTCGTCGAAAGTGAACTCGCCATACTTGCGACTCTTGCACAGGCCGCCGGGCCGTTCGGTCTTTTCGAGGACGGTTACGTCGTGTCCATCCGCCGCTAGCATGCGAGCCAGAGCGCAACCGGAGATTCCTCCTCCCAGGATGGCAATTTTCACGACAAGAACTCCAATCTCAGTAGGGCCATCTCTGAATAATGCTACCCAAAGGTAGTGCTAGGAGACGAGTCGAAAGCAAACGAGACTTCCGCGCCGCCTTGTTCGATAGTGTTGCGCCCTTGATGACGCCGGAATCCGCAAGTCCCGAATTGAACCAAACTACGAACTCACGCGAGCGCATGGCCGTGCTGGCATTGGCAATGTCGGCATTTGTGCTCAATCTGAACTCTAATGTGATGGGCGCGCTCTTGCCGTTCATTAAGGGCGAGTTCGGCTTCACCGAAGACGGTGCCGCCTGGTTGTTGGCTGCCGCGGGTGTTGGGTCGGCAGCTGGCGCGTTCTTCGTTGCCGATGTCGGGCGCTGGTTTGGGCGGCGTGCCATGTTGGTCGGGAGCTTGTCGTTGTTCGTCATCGCGAGCTTGCTGCATCTGGTCGTGGCTGATTTTTGGCCGTTACTCGGCCTACGCGTGCTGGCTGGCTTTGCTACTGGATTGGCTTACGCCACTGCTTCGGCGGCCGCGGCGGATATCGCCCCATACGAGCGACGTGGAGCTGTCATGGGCCGCTTTAACGCCGGCATGTTCCTTGCGATCCCGTTGGGTTTACCGCTCGCAGTTTGGCTGGCGGCGATGGGCTATTGGTCGTTCACGTTTGCTGTTCAGGCCGCGGTTGGCGCCTTAGCCGTGGTGCTGTCGCTGCGATGCGTTCCGGCTTTGCCTCCAAGTGGAGGGGGACGTCGTTGGCCGTTACTAAAGAACCCGGCTGTGATCGCTGTGTTGCTGTCGACGATGCTGCACGTCGGTTCTTTCTTCACGGTCATACAGATGGCTACGACCTGGCTTGATCAATCGGGCCTTGTGGTAAAGGAAGACCAAGTGTGGATGTGGGTTGGCCTTGGAGGGCTGTCCGTTGTCGGTAGCGCACTCTTTGGTCGGCTCTCGGACTTGATCGGTAAGCGCCAGTTTGTGCTCGCAACGTCAGCGATTCTCGTGATCTGCTTTGTTGTGATGGCGCGCGGGCCATCGCCGCTGCTGCTGCTGATTGTTGGCTGTGTATTGGCCCTGGCTGCTGCGGCGCGTACTGGGCCCTTGCAGGCCTTGGTTTCTGGGTTGGTGCCAGCTGATCAACTTGGTGCGCTGATGGGCTTGCGCGGCTTCAGCATGCAGGTGGGCATCTTCCTGTTCGCGATGGGAGCCGCGGGATTGACCAAGACTCTCGGGTTTGAAGGCGTGTTGTCGCTCGCCGCAGGCTGCCAGTTCTTGTCATACCTCGCGATTCGCTTTGGAGTTCGCGAGCCGGTTATGCCGACTTGAACTAGTTGTTCGCGATGGTTGTCAATGAAGACCGTTGACCGGATGCGCTGTTAGTATTGGCAGCCGGGGCACCAGTAGGTGCTACGACCTTGTTGCGTGGCGTGCTTGATTGGTGTTTTGCAGCGCGGGCAGGGTTGGCCTTTGCGTTCATAGACCTTGAGTTCTCTGGCGAAGTAGCCGGCGTCTTCGGAGACCCCTACGTAATCGCGGAAGCTCGTGCCGCCGGCTTTGATGGCAGCGGCCAGCACGTTGCGGATGGCCTGGGCAAGAGCGTTGGCTTCGGACTTGGTTAGGGACTTGGCCGCTCTCCGTGGGCGGATGTGGGCGTGCCAGCAAGATTCGCTCGCGTAGATGTTGCCGACGCCGACCAGCAAGTTGCCGTTCATGATCAGTTGCTTGATGGCGACCTTGCGGTTGCGGGTGATGCGGTGCAGAAATGGTCCATCGAACTCGGGTTCTAGAGGTTCTTGACCGAGTGTTCTGATGCGAGGGTGCTCGTCGAAGGTCGCTTGCTCGGCCACGTCGAGGGCGCCGAAGCGCCGGGGGTCGATGAAGCGCACCAGTCGGTCGCCAAAGTCCATGCGCCAGTGTTCGTGTTTGCGGTATTCGGGTCGGGCTGCGCGCTTGCTGATCGGATCGACGAGGACGCGACCTGTCATGCCGAGGTGGATTAGCGCGATGGGGGCGTTTGGGCCGTCAAAATCGACTAGCAGATACTTGGAGCGGCGCCGGACGGCGGTGCATTTCTGTCCAACGAGGGCCTGCAGCGCTTTTTTTGGCATTGGCCAGCGCAGGTCGTCTCGACGCAATTCCAGGGCATGTAGCCGTCGGCCAACGAGATGCGGCTCGGCGCCACAGCGAACGGTCTCTACTTCTGGTAGCTCGGGCACAGACGTTCATCCTCGCCTCCCGCGCTGGGAATCTCTAACATCCTTCGCCACGAACGCTGTCGTATTGACGCATTCGGGACCACTGCCATGGAATCTGATCCGCCAATCGAAGCTCTGCACCATATTGGGGTCGCAGTGCACTCGCTCGACGAGGCTCTCCCCAAATGGACCGATGGGTTTGGCCTCAAGCTGCATTCCGTCGACGAAGTGCCGACCGAGAAGGTTAAGGTGGCCGTATTGATGGCCGGCACTACGCGCATAGAACTGCTCGAGCCGACCAGTGATGATTCCCCGATCGCGAAGTTCTTAGCGAAGCGCGGTCCGGGCGTGCACCATCTCGCGTTCCAAGTTGGCGATTGCCAAATGAAGATCGACGCGTTGGCGGCGGCTGGTGCTCCGATGTTGAACTTGGTGCCGAACCCCGGCGCCCATGACTGCAAGGTTGCGTTCGCGCACCCCAAACATCTCGGCGGCGTTTTGGCCGAACTTGTAGAAGACCCGCACGCGCAGGATGCCAAGCATGACTGATCACAAGAAGAAGCTGGAAGAGTTACGCGATCGTTCCCTGCAAGGTGGCGGTGAGAAGCGAATCGCCGCGCAACATGAGCGCGGAAAGATGACTGCCCGCGAACGCATCGACCTACTTGTCGACCCAGGTAGCTTCGTTGAGATGGACCGGTTCGTGACTCACCGCTGCCGAGATTTCGGCATGGATTCGGATAAGAACACGATCCTTGGTGATGGTGTTGTGACCGGCAGCGCTCGTATTGATGGTCGACCGATCTATTTGTTTGCGCAGGATTTCACTGTGTTCGGTGGCAGCCTGTCTGAAACACACGCGCAGAAGATCGTGAAGGTCATGGATGCCGCCATGAAGGTTGGTGTGCCGATGATCGGTCTATGTGATTCTGGTGGTGCGCGCATTCAGGAAGGCGTCGTGTCACTCGGAGGCTACGCCGACATCTTCCTGCGCAATACCCTCGCGAGTGGCGTGATTCCGCAAATTAGCGCGATCATGGGCCCGTGTGCTGGCGGTGCCGTTTACTCGCCGTCGATCACCGACTTCATCATGATGGTCGAGGGGTCGAGCTTCATGCACATCACCGGTCCGGACGTTGTTAAGGCGGTGACACATGAGGATACGACTAGCGAAGAACTCGGTGGCGCACGCGTGCACAGCGAAGTTTCGGGGGTCGCGCACTTCACCGCGGCGGATGATGCAGCGTGTTTGATGCAGTTGCGTGAGCTGTTGTCGTTCTTGCCGCTTAACAATGCTGAAGATCCGCCGTTCTGTGCGACCGCTGACGACGCGGACCGCATGGACGAAGAGCTAGAGACGATCGTGCCGGACTCTAGTGACAAGCCCTACGACATGAAGGCGGTCGTCAAGCGCGTGGTCGATGACGGCAACTTCTTCGAAGTGCATTCGCGCTACGCCAAGAACATTCTGTGTGGCTTTGCGCGACTCGGTGGCCGCGTCGTCGGCATCATCGCCAATCAGCCGGCACACCTCGCCGGCGTGCTCGATATCAAGGCCAGCATCAAGGGCGCGCGCTTTGTGCGGTTCTGCGATGCGTTCAATATCCCGCTGGTCTGCTTTGAAGATGTGCCTGGGTTCTTGCCGGGCACCGAGCAGGAGTGGGGTGGCATCATCACGCATGGCGCGAAGCTCTTGTATGCGTTCTGTGAGGCGACTGTGCCGCGCATGACCGTCATCACGCGTAAGGCATATGGCGGTGCCTACACCGTCATGAATAACCGTCACATGCGCAGTGACTTCGTGGTGGCCTGGCCACAAGCGGAGATTGCGGTGATGGGGGCCGAGGGCGCTGCCAAGATCGTGTTCCGTGGTGACATCAAGAGTGCCGACGATCCAGCTGCCGAAGAGAAGCGTCTCGTTGATGACTACAAAGAGAAGTTTGCCAATCCCTATCAGGCGGCGGCTCGCGGATACGTTGATGATGTGATCGATCCGCGCCGGACGCGGCCGGCGCTAATTCAGGCGTTGGAACTGCTGCGCAGCAAGCGCGATACGAATCCGGCCAAAAAGCACGGCAACATCCCGCTGTAGCGCGATGCCTGCCGTGCCGAACCGCAGAGTGCTCCCTGAAGATGGCGAGGCTCTGCGCCGATTGTGCGGTCGTTGCCTAGCGGTTGCAGGGTGCAATTCGGTGGTGCCGGCCAGATCGCCAAACTCAAGCTAGCGTCACATACGGTCCTCCATATACATTTTGCCTTCACCCTCATCTCGACCGCACGCAAAACAGATGTCCACTTCGAACGACCGACTGGTTTTCTGGGGATGCTTCATCGCCCTCATCACGACGGCATTCGCCTTCATTACCCGAGCGTTTCTGGTCAACGACCCGACCCTTTGGCCGGCGGACTTCGGCCTCGACCAGGTTCAGGGGCAAGAGCTATTCCAGGCCGGGATCTGGCCGTTCGCGATCAGCATCATCCTGTTCAGCCTGATCATCGATCAGGTTGGTTACCGGGTGGCCATGTTGTTCAGTTTCGTGTGCTACGCGCTCTACGCTTGGTTTGCACTAGGGGCCTACGGAGCGGTCAACGCAGATGGCTTGGCCGGCGATGCCTTGGCGGCGGCCCAGGCTAGCGCCTACAGTGATCTCTACCTCGGGTCCATCATCCTGGGGCTGGGCAACGGCACAGTCGAGGCGTTCATTAATCCTGTGGTCGCGACGATGTTCTCTCGCGAGAAGACCAAGTGGCTTAACATCTTGCACGCAGGTTGGCCGGGCGGGTTGGTCGTGGGCGGACTCCTGACCATCTACCTCGGCGATTCGGTCGCTGAAGACTGGCGGGTCTTGATCTACCTGATCGCGCTGCCTTCGATCGTTTACGTAGTCATGCTGCTGAAGGTGCGCTTCCCGGTCAACGAGCGGGTCGCTGCGGGTGCTTCTTACCGTGATATGTTGTCCGAGTTCGGTGTGATTGGCGCCGCGATCGCAGGCTTCATGATCGTCAAAGAGCTCGGCGGGGTGTTCGGGTGGTCAGACACGATCGTCTACACCACACTCGGGGCATTCGTCATTGCCTACGGTGCCTACTGCCGCTCGCCTGGCCGTCCGCTGATGGTCTTTATGTGTCTGCTCATGATGCCGTTGGCGACCACCGAGTTGGGTACGGATGCATCCATCACCGGGATCATGCAGGCGCCATTGGAGGCCGCCGAATGGAGTCCGCTCTGGGTGCTGGTCTACACCTCGGCGATCATGTGTGTGTTGCGCTTCTTTGCTGGCCCGATCGTAAAGCGCCTGACGCCGCTGGGCCTGTTGGCAGCATGCGCAGGATGCGCCACGCTCGGTCTGTTCGCTTTGGCGCACACCGAGACGGTGTTCTGGATCTTCGTCGCGGCGACGCTCTACGGCATCGGCAAGACGTTCTTCTGGCCGACGACACTCGGCGTTGTGGCAGAACAGTTCCCCAAGGGCGGTGCCTTGACGCTCAACGCAATCGCGGGCATTGGCATGTTGAGCGTCGGCATCATCGGTGGTCCGCTGATCGGCGTGATGCAGGAGGGCGCTGCCCAGCAGTCCCTCGAAGCCAACATGCCGGGCGTCTATGAGAAGGTGTCCAAGACGGATACCTACTTCCTTGGCGAATACAGTGCCGTCGATATTGCGAAGGTCGATGCGATGTCGGCTGAGCAGTCGGGAGAGGTCAAGAGGAACGTTGGCGCGGCCAAGCAGGGTGCATTGGCCAAGATGACGGTGTTCCCGTTGATCATGCTCGCGTGCTACATCGGCTTGATCCTCTACTTCCGCGGCCGCGGTGGCTACAAGCCGGTTGAACTCGAGACGCCTAAGCAGTGATTGTTGTCGCCGGTCGAGTGTGGTGTATCGCGGTATCGCATACGCTCGCACGACCGGTGACGATCATGACATTGAAGCTACTCGCGTTGCGTTGTTCGCTAGCTGTCGCTGCACTCGCGTGCGCGGCGGCTAATCTGCCTGCCCAGGCTTGAAGCCCCGGCGAAGGTCTCGACGAAGGGCGAGAACCCTGACGTTGACGTCAATGGTGAGTTCTTGCAAGAGACCTTCGAGGTCATTCGTAAGAACCAGGACGCAGCGGATCGAGCTGCGATCGATGCAGTTGCGGCGAAGGCTTGACCACGTTTTTGGGAAGAGGCCCGGCAGAGTCTCGGGTCAGGTCCTAAGGGTCTTGCGCGTCAGGGGCAGAAACTGACCGAGCCATGGATGACCTTGCTACTCGAGCACGATCCGGCAGTTCCGCTGAAGAATATGCACGGCGAAGTGCTTGCGTTGTTCGGTGGCAAGGATCTGCAAGTGGATCCAGCGCAGAATCTGCCGCCGCTCAACAAAGCGTTTGTCGGCCGTAAGCCCGCGCCGACGGTGGTGTCGTTGTCGAACCACAATCACTTGTTCCAGCACTGCAAGACAGGTGCGCCGACCGAGTATGGCGAGATCGAGGAGACGATCTCACAGGAAGTACTCGACGTCATGTCCAGGTGGCTCAAGCGCGTCGTTCTGACGCGCTAGCAGCCCAGCCACTCGCTACAAGTCGATCGTGCGCCCTTCGCGAGCTGATTGATCTGCGGCCAAGACAATGCGCAAGCTGCTGACGGCATCTGTTAGGTGATCCGTCAGGTCCACGTCGTTCTGTATCGCGTTGAGCAAGAACTCTTGTTCGCGCAAGCACAGGCCGTCGTGGTCGGGTTCGTCAGTCGTGTCGATCCACTCGTCTTGGCGCGTGAATTGGTCTTCACCGTCGCGGTCTTGGTAGTGCACCTTCAGCGAGTTGGTTGCGGTGTGCGAGTCGACGTCCGAGCTCTCGGTTGAACGTTCGCCTTCGCGGTCGACGATCGAGACGCATCCCTTAGGGCCGATGACGTCCTTCACGAAGTAGGCGACCTCACTCATCATCGGGCCCCAGCCGGCTTCGTACCAGCCGACCGAGCCGTCCTCGAAGGTGACCTGTAGTTGGCCGTAGTTGTACATGCCCGGCTTGAGCTCGTCGGACAAGCGTGCCTGCACGGCCGAGACGCGGATGGGCTTGCTGCGCGTCATTTGGCACATGACGTCGACATAGTGCACGCCGCAGTCGACGATTGGCGACATCGAGTCCATTAGCGCCTTGTGCGTTGCCCAATCCTTGCCACAACTTTGTTGGTTGAGGTTCATGCGCATGACCAGCGGCTTGCCAAGCGTCTGTGCAACTTCGATGAACTTCTGCCAGGCTGGGTGCACGCGCAGGATGTAGCCGACGACAACCTTGCGGTTGTGCTGTTTGGCTAGAGCGGCGATTTCTGCGGCTTCTTCGACTGTCTCGGCCAGCGGCTTCTCGATAAAGATGTGGCTGCCGCCTTCGATTGCCGTGCGGGCGATCGCGGCGTGGGTGTCTGGGTAGGTGTTGATGGAGACGACGTCGGGCTTGGTCTCCGCGTAGGCGGTTTCAAAGTCCGCGTAGGTCTTTACCCCACCGAGTTCTTCGGACAGCTTGTTTCGCGAGTTTTCACCCCTCGCGACGAGCCCGATGACGTGGAAACCATCTAGCTGATGGTATGCGCGGGCATGGGACGAACCCATGTTGCCACAGCCTACTACGAGGACGCTCATTGCTGCCATACACCGTTCATACTGTGGGAGGGGCGCTCAACCCAGCCATTCACGCCTTGGCCTGCTCTTAGCCGTAATTTTCATTCCCTGTCCGGTCGGCTGGGGCCCGATATTCTGGGGAATCTATGGCCTCCTTGCGTTGATCGCATGTTCCCAGCCGAGCGGCAGATCGTTATCGTTCTTGCCTCGTCATGTCCCTTGAGTGCCCATGCCACTGTTCCGCCGCATCCTGATCGCTAACCGAGGCGAGATCGCACTTCGCGTGATCCGTACTGCCCAAGAGATGGGTATCGAAACGGTTGCTATTTATTCCGACGCCGACCGTACTGCGCTGCACGTCCGTAAAGCGACCTGCGCCCAGCATGTCGGTGGTAGCAAGCCCATCGAGAGCTACCTCGATGCCAAGCGTGTGCTTGAGATCGCCAAGAAGACTGGTTGCGACGCGTTGCATCCGGGCTACGGATTCCTCAGCGAGAACGCCGCGTTCTCCGAGGCGTGCGAAGCTGCTGGCATCACGTTCTTGGGGCCGGGGCCGAAGGCCATACGCTCGATGGGAGACAAGGTTGCTGCGCGCACAATCGCTCTCAAGGCTGGCGTGCCATTGGTCCCTGGTTTGCAGGAGGATATCGATGAGGCGGGCCTCGTGGCTGGCGCGAAGAAGCTTGGTTATCCAGTGATGCTCAAGGCAGCCAGTGGCGGTGGCGGTAAGGGTATTCGCATCGTCTCTGAAGAGAGCGGCCTGCTTGAGGCTTTCCGCCTAGCGCGTGCCGAAGCCAAGGGTGCGTTTGCCGACGACCGGGTTTACCTCGAGAAATACGTCGAAGAACCGCGCCATGTTGAGATCCAGATCATGGCCGATAAGCACGGTAACGTTGTGCACTATGGCGAGCGTGAGTGCTCGGTGCAGCGCCGCCACCAGAAGTTGGTCGAGGAAACGCCCTGTTCGGTCCTTACTGAAGAGCTGCGCCAGAAAATGGGTGAGTCCGCTTGCGGCCTTGCTCGCGAAGTTGGCTATGTCGGTGCTGGAACCGTTGAGTTCCTTTACTCGAAGGGTGAGTTTTATTTCTTGGAGATGAACACGCGGTTGCAGGTGGAGCATCCGATCACCGAAGAGTGTTACGGGGTCGACTTGGTGCGTGAGATGATTCGTGTTGGTGCTGGGCTCGCGGTCCAGCAACCGGGGCCGTCGCGCGGCCACGCAATCGAGGTGCGGATCAACGCCGAAGACCCGACGAATTACTTCCCATCGCTTGGCCGTATCGAGCGGTTGGGTTTGCCAGGTGGTCCGGGTGTTCGCCTTGATGCGGCGATGTTTCGCGGTCAGGAAGTTACGCCGTATTACGACAGCATGCTTGGCAAGCTGATCGTTCATGCGGCTGATCGCCCTGAGGCCATCGCCCGCTGTATTCGCGCATTGCGAGAATTGCGGATCGTTGGTGTATTGACGTCGTTACCTGTAGCGATGGCGACGCTGCAGAGCGAAGAATTCCAATCAGGCAACTACGACACCGGTATTTTAGAGCGCATCAACACGGGCAGTGATGAACGTCGTGACGTTGCGATGTTGTCTGGTGCTATCGCACGGTTCTTGGCTGCGGAGAAGGTCGGCGTGGTCGTTGATCCAGGCGAAGGAGCGGCACCAAGCCAATCTGACTGGGCTATGATGGGGCGCCGAGAGCGCCTTTGGAGAAAGCGATGAAATATCTGTCTCGCATTGGCGATGACGAACGTGAATACACGTTCGAGCGTCGCGAAGACATTTTGATCGCGCGCAGTGGCGATCGCATGATTGAGATCTCGCTTGCGCAGATCGGTGACGGCGAAGCGCTCTCGTTGATTATCGATGGAGAGAGCTACGACGTCGTTGCCGATGTCCGCGGTCGTGAAGTCGCGGTGCAAGTGCACGGTGAACGCTACGCCATGGAAGTTGAGGACGAGCGCGAGCGCGCAGCGGCGCAGGTGGCCGGTAACAAGCTGGGAGGCAAGCGTGAATTACGCGCTTCGATGCCTGGTATCGTGGTCGATGTGCAGGTTGCCGTTGGCGATCAAGTCGAAGAGGGGCAAACGATGATTGTGCTCGAAGCGATGAAGATGCAGAACCCGCTTGGTGCTGAAGGGTCGGGCAAAGTGACCAAGCTATTGGTAGAGGCTGGCGAGACAGTCGCTGCTGGAGCGTTGTTGGCAGAGATCGAGTGACGGTGCTTTGTCGCAACTTGTCACTGCTCGCGGTGCTAGTCGCTCTGGTCGGTGCTTGTGCGGTTCCTGTCCCGTCTCTGGAGAATCCGACGCTCGCGCGATTAAGTGTGAGTGGCAGGGCCGTTCAGGTGGTCGCACATCGTGGTGCTAGTCGCGCGCGTCCTGAGAATACCATTGCCGCACTGAAGTACGCCGTGCAGCAGGGAGCCGATATCGTTGAGTTTGATGTATATCAAACGCGTGATGGTCACTGGGTCTGCCTGCATGACGTGACATGCGATCGTACGACGAATGCACGCGAAGTGTTTGGTCGGCAGAAGGTGCGCATTGATCAATTGACTCTATCCGAGGTTAAGCGCCTCGACGCGGGTAAGTGGTTCGCGGCAGAGTTTGCTGGCGAGCGCGTGCCAACGTTGCAGCAGGCGTTGCAAGCGATTGCTCCAGCAGTGCCGATGATCGAGCGTAAGGCTGGCGATGCGCAGCAGCTTGTAGCCGAACTGCAGCGCCTTGACGTTGTCGACGGTGTGATTGTGCAGTCGTTTGATTGGGACTGGTTAGTGGACGTTGCGACTGCGGAACCTCGCTTGCTCTTAGCGGCGTTGGGGGGAGATGAGCCAACTCCTGCTCGTCTCCGTGACGTCGAGCGAACGGGGGCGCGCATCGTGCATTGGAACCATGCACGCATGACTCCGTCGCTGGTAGACGCGGTGCATGCCTCGGGGCGTTTGCTATGCGTCTATACCGTGGATGCTGAGGAGGATTTTCGCGGTGCCGTAGCTATGGGGTGCGATCTGATCACTACGAATCGGCCCGAATATTATGTGGCCGAACGTCGAGCCGGCCGCTTTAGCTCCCTGCGGCGCTGAGCATTAGGGCGTTGTTGCCGTTAGCGTCAGTGTCATCTCGTGGCTTGCGCCAGGCATGAGCGTCACTTGATTCTCACCGACATTCGCCGTTTCGATGCACACGAACTGTTGCCAATCATCTGCCTGCATCTGAGATAGGCGCGCGGTTTTGTTCGGCCATGGGTTCCAGACGATCGTTGAACGCGAGTTGTTCGTGTTCAGTGTGACTGTGCGGGAAAGAGTCGTGGCTTGTAGCGACATCACGTCTGGTGCTTGCTGGAATACACGGTCTGTTTCGGCGCGGAAGCGGATCGGCATGCTCGTATCCCATTCGCCTTCTGGTTCGCGCGCATGTTCGATAAAGCGCACGTTTTCTAGGCCGTGAACCGATGCTTTGTGGATGTCACCGGCAGCGAAGTAGGTGTGGAGAGCCTGTTCGAATGTGAAGTCGCGCTCGTCTTCATTCGTGACACGCATCGTTATCTGCAACGTGTCGCCGAGCGTGACGGTTAGTTCTGCGCGGAATCGATAGTCCCACATTTTGCGTGTTGCTGGCGTGTCAACGCATGAGAACGTGGCGCTGCTTGCATTCCGCACACTGCATTGCCATTCGATGCTGCGCGCGAAGCCGTGGGCCGGCTTCGAGGGATCGATTTTGTGATCACCGAACCATGGGAACACTACCGGCACGCCGCCGCGCACAGGTTTGCCGTCGATATGCTCTGGTGAACTCGCGGTCCACAGCACGTTGCCACTGTCGGTCTGCCATGACAGGATTTGGGCGCCGGTGTGAGAAACCAGCACTGTTTGACCGTTGGCCTCGAGCTGCATCGCTTTGCGACCACCTGGGTCGACGGTCTTGGTGACGCCTTCCGCGGGTTGATCCATGGCAGCCTTGCAGCATCCCAGGCAGATACATGCACGGCCGCGTGCCTCTGCGGGGAGTGTGGCCAGTAACTCCTTGGGGATGTCGATGCGTTTGCACCAGCAGGTCTCGCACTCGGCGATGCTCTGCGCGCCGCTGGGCGCTGCGATTGCGCATTGGTTGTCACCAAAGCACAGGGGGCAGCGATCGGCAGGGTAACTGCGTGATCCATCGTCGGTCATGCGATCACGATAGCCTTGATCGGTGATTGATCGCTAGGCCGTTGCGGTGGGGCTAGTTCTTCATGCTCTTCAGCTTTGCGATTGCGCCCAGAACACCTTCGCCGCCAGATTTGCGTTGGCCGGTCGTGTAGTTGCTGCCTTCAGCTGGTGTATTGTCCGCGGTTGTGTCGGTGGATGCTGCATCGTTGCGCATCTCGGCTGAGGGAGCCGTCGTCTTGCCAGCCATGGCGGGCGTCGGAGTTGCCGCCGTCTGCGTTGCAGTTGGCGTTACCGGTGCTCCATTTTTGACGGCCGCTTGAACTTGCGACATAGCTGTCGCTAAGCCACTGAGTTCTCGTTGGATGTCTTTGACTGAGGTCTCAAGCCCGGTGAGGTTGCCCTGGCGCATTTGCTCGAGTCCGTCTTTTAGGCCAGTTGTGGCCTGACTGAGGCTCTGTTGAAGCTCTGTTGTGGCGGCTTTGACGTTCTCGCCTCGTTGTAGCGTCTCAAGTTGTGTGGCAAGTAGGGTCGTGGCGTCCTCAACACGACCGAGGCTCTTGCGAACCTCGGTGTCTTCGATGCGTTGTGACATGGCCGCCAATGAGACCTGCAGTTTTACAATCTGTGCGGTTAAGTCGCCGAGGTCGGCATTGCCTTCATCGCTGCGAATGATTTGTTCAATACGACTAGCGCTCTCTTTAGAGGATTCGCTCGCGGTTTCGATCAGTGTCTTTACCTGCGTAATATTGCTCGCGAGTTCGGTGCCCTGCCCCGCAATTTCCATCAGCGGTTTGCCATACATCTTGATGGCTTTGGTCAGGTTGTTGATCTTCTGATCTTGGCGTTGTAGCGACAGCATCAAGTGCTGGGCATCGTCAATTTCACCGGCGTGTGTGTCTTGCCCACGCTGTCCTTGGAGGATTTGCGCCAAGGTGTTTCGGAGTTCGTCATCGGCTGCGTTGCGGCCAGTTTCTAGAGCCTGCAAGCGTTGTTGTACGCGCGATGTTTGCCGCTGGCAGGTGCCGATTGCAAATACTGCTAGCCCGAGAAGTGTGATGGTCTGTGGGGCGATGGCGACGGCTAGTGCCGCGGTTGCGGCTGGCAGTGCAGCGGTGACTAGCCCGGTGAGCGTTAACGTCGCGCCGAACATGATTCCGACGCTGCCGGCCAGCGGGATCGATTGGAATTGGTTGCGTCGGCGGGCCGTGGGCTTGCTGGCGGCGCTTGGAGTTTCGTAGGGGTTATCCCTATCCGGCAAGGCTGTGCCGCAACCTTCCTCAATGTCTAATTCTCCCGATCCAGCGTCTTCGTAGTGTGCCGTTGCCTCGTTGTCGCGGGGCGTCACCGCCTGCACCTCCGCTGCCGGGTCGGCGTCGGAGTCCAGGAAACTAGGGAGGTCTCGCGAGGAAATGTGCGTATCGCTGGATCTGTTCATAGTCTTCGCTTTGTCGGTCTATACATGTGATCGGCTCAGCGGGGCCCATGTATGAAGTCGCTGTGTTGCAATGTTAGGCGCGGTGTCTAAAATTGAGCAGCCACCGATGTCTCGTAAACTCAAAGGGATCGCCGCGGCGCCGGGAATTGCGATTGCTCGTGTTGTGCATTTCCACACGACTCTCGATCAAATCCCGACTTCTACGGTTGCTGACGATTGCATAGACGCAGAAATAGGGCGTCTGTCTGGAGCTATAGCCGTAGTTACAGAGAGCTTGCTCAATTTGCAGAAGGAGCTAGCTGACGCGATCGGCAAACACGATGTGCGGATTTACGATGCCCAACTCGCAATTCTGCATGATGCGACATTCCGTAAGGATGTGGAAGGCGAGGTCACTGAGCACAAGGTGAACCTCGAAGTCGCGTTGCAGCGCGTGATCGCTCGTTACGAGGCTGTGTTTGAGGCAATGGAAAGCGCGGCGATGCGTGAGCGGGCCGCGGATTTGCGTGACATTGGTCGCCTGTTGGTCGGAGCATTGGTTGCTAACGATCGACAGAAGTACATTGCCGATGGGGCGGACTATTTGTTCGCTGCGGATGAGTTCTTGCCGAGTGACGCCGGTCTGCTCGATCGCGAGCACATCCAAGGCATCGTGACGGCCCACGGAGGTAAGTACTCGCACGGTGCGATTCTGGCGCGCTCTCTAGGCATTCCAGCTATCGTCGGAGTCGACGGGTTCATGCAGGAGGTCAGCAGTGGCTCTCTGGCGATCCTCGATGGTGATGCCGGAGTTGTGCTGGTCGACCCGACCCCAGATGAGCTTGCCGACTATGAGCGTCGGCTGCGTGATGAGCGCTCGGTTGAATCGCGCATTGCAGAGTTACGTTTCCAGCCATCGGTTACCCCGGATGGCACGAACGTACGTTTGATGGCGAACGTTGAGGGGGTGCAGGACCTCGATAATCTAGAGCTGGATACGATGGCAGGCATTGGCTTGTTCCGTACCGAATTCGCGTTCATGGAGCGGCGCCAGTTCCCGACCGAAGAAGAGCAGGTGGCGATGTATCGCCGCGCGGTTGAGAGTGCTGACGGTAAGCCTGTTACGTTTCGCACATTGGACGTCGGTGGCGATAAGCCGCTCGGATACTTCCAGATGCCTGAGGAACGCAACCCAGTGCTTGGTTGGCGTGGCATCCGATTGTGTTTGGACTGGCCCGATATCCTGTACACCCAGTTGCGTGCTATTCTGCGAGCCAGCGCGTTGGGCCATGCCCGGATCTTGTTGCCGATGATTACGACGCGCACCGAAGTGGTGCGGTGTCGCAATGTGGTCGACCAGTTGACATCGGATCTTCGTGCCAACAACGTCTCCTACGATCCTCACATCGAACTTGGTGTCATGGTCGAGGTGCCGATCTTGGTGCACGTTTTGCCAGAGGTCCTGCCGGTTGTTGATTTCGTCTCCGTTGGCACGAACGACTTGGTGCAATACCTGTTGGCCGTTGATCGCGACAATCAGCGTGTTGCGAAGATGTATGACCCGTTCCATCCGGGCGTGATTCGTGTGCTGTCGCAGATTGCGGAGGCGGCTAGGAAAGCCGGTAAGGTCATTTCCATCTGTGGCGAAGTTGCCGGCGATCATTGGTATACGCCGCTCCTTGTTGGTCTTGGTTATCGCGAGTTGTCGATGGCTCCGGTCTTCTTGCCTCGCGTTAAGTTGATGCTGCGCAGCTTCTCGCTGGCGGAGTGTGAAGATCTCGCCGCGCGCGCCTTGGAGATGCATTCGACGGACGCGGTGCGTGCGTTGGTGCGTGAGGAGATTCAGCCGCGTTGGGCCGCTCAGCTACGGGACCCGGATGATTCGATGGTTCGTGAGGCTGGCGATGAGGGAGGCCGCGAGCGGAGTGATGGCCCCGTCCAGGATGGTCGCGTATGAGCAATCGGTTGCGTCGCGGCAATTGGTCGGTCCAGGAGTTGGAGCGATTGCGATTGCTGTTGCCACATCGAGGTGTCGAGCAGACGGCCGCGTTGTTGCGTCGCACGCCTGATAGTGTTCTGCGCAAGGCGCTTGACCTGCTGCGTGTCACGCCGCGCAAGGGCGCTTGGACGGATAGTGACGATTGGCAGCTTCGTCAGGCATGGGGTGCCGTCGAGTTGCGCCTGTTGGCGTCAATGTTGGGCCGTCCGGCTAGTGAAGTCCGTTCGCGGGCGGCAGAGTTACGTAGCCGTCTTAGCTCCGGTCCGTGGACACGAGAGGAGACTCGCCTTCTGAAGAAGCTCTATGGCACCCGCGCGGACGAAGATCTCGAGGTCTCGTTGATGCGGAGTCACAGCGAGATCGCGACGGCAGCTAGGCGCATGTGCTTGGCCAAAGACAAAAAGTTTCAGTCTGCGTGTAACAGCGCTGCTGCCGAGAAGGCTCCGGGAGTTGGCAAAGGTGGCAAGCTTAAACCAGTGCTTCGTTCTCGAATGCCTCGCTGGATTTCGGCTGAGGTCGAGAAGTTGCGTGAGATTTACCCAGACTACGACAATCTGACGGTGGCCCGCGAGCTTGGACGGTCAGTGACCAGTGTTGCGAACAAGGCCTTTCAGTTGGGGCTCCATAAGAGTGCCGCGTTGTTGGCTAGCATCGGTCGATCGAATATTGCGTATCGCTATCAGGGCGAGGGGGAAGAAGCGTCGTCGTCGGCCGCCGCTAGTCCTTTGTCCGCTGAGCCGGCTTCGTCGGAGACCCTTGCGGAAGCTGACGGCGAGGCTGGAGCTGGGGTGATACCGGCGGCTGCGGATGTGTCGGAGCCCACTGTTGTCCTGCCGACGGTTCCAAAGTCGATCTCGACCAATAGCTAGCCGAGCTCGAGGCGACATGAAGTTGCGTGTCGTGACCGTGATCATGGCCACCTAGCGCGGCGATGCATTGGCTAGGGATTGACCGTGAGTGCCGTCATAACCGCCCCTTGCGATGGGCGCTTGCTGTGCGGCTATTCGATTTGGATCGGCTGAGATCTCGTTCTCGTGCGCGGATTTCCATCGTGGACTTAACTCAGATGCTCGTTGCTGCCGATGTCACGGAAGCGCTGAACCCAATTGGGGCGTGCGCGAGGTTACGCTATGGAAATCGTTGGAAAGAAAAGTCAGGGTCTGTCGGTTACAGCTCTTAAGGCCGATAAGACGGTCATCATTTCGTTCAACGACAGAAGCTTGAACTTCTATGTCACGGACTCCTTGAAGGAGTCGTTGAAGCAGACGGTCAATGACAAGATTGAAGAGGGTTACGAGCACTTTGTGCTGAACCTCGACAATGTGAAGATCATCGACTCTTGCGGTGTCGGTTTGATCATTGTGGCGAATAACGTGACTTCTTCACGTGGCTGTAAGCTCTACCTGAGCAACATCAAACCGTTCATCGTCAAGATCTTCGAGATCATGCGTATCTCGAAGCATCTCGCGATCTACGACCAAGAAGATGATGCGCTGCAAGCGATCAAGAGCGATCGTTAAGTGCTAGCCGCCTGATTGTTGAGTCAGGAACGATCGAAGGCTTCGCCTTCGTTGTCGGGGAGCTGCGTGTTCTGCGCGAGCGATAAGGCGATCATAGTTGCGTGCGCGCCGTGGTTAGTGAAGGTCGTGGACTTCTCCGAAGTCTATGTAAGCCATGGTTTGAGCATCTCGAAGAGGGTCTAGCGGCATTCATTTCGATTGATCAGGCAGGATGACCATTATCACCAGCATCATGGATGGAGTCGTCTCCGTTGATCGCGGTGGCAACGTTACTCTGATGAATCCGGTCGCTGAGGACTTGTTAGAGACGAAGTCGTTTGTGGCAATTGGTAGGTCACTCAAGTCCATGCGTGGGCAGTCTGAGTTGCTGGCTGCATTGGTGGAGGATTATGCGCGTATTGCAGAGCAGCGCGAGATATCCCGCACCGTTGAGATTCATGATGCCGAGCAGGATCTGCTCTACATTAGGTGCAGAACTAACGTCGTTTATGATTGTCGCGGCCGTCTTGCAGGCGCGATGACGTTGCTGCGCGATGTCACGGCGGAGTTCAAGACGGATCAACTGAAGAACCAATACCTCTCGATTGTCGCGCATGAGTTGCGCACTCCGCTGACGGGCATCAAGACGTTTGCGACGATGATGGGTAAGGGCACTCTTGGGGAACTCAATGGTCGCCAGGAGCACGTCTGCGAGTCGATTCGAGAACAGGCGGTCCGTCTTGAGCATCAGATCGACAAGCTGATCAATCTGGGCAACCTTGAGTCCGAAGACTACGGCCAGGATCGAGAGGTCGTTGCCATGGGCGAGTTCCTTGCCGGGATTCTGCTGCCGTTTGAGCAGCTGGCTCGCGACCGCGGTGTATCGTTGTCGCTCAAGAGTGAAGCTGACGGCGTTGCGTTGTTTGCCGACCGGAGTGATTTACGCCGTGCGTGCCAAGCGCTGATTGAGAACGCTGTTAAGTTCGTTCACGACGATGGCTGCGTGAGGATCACAGTCGTGCCCGAGGAGGAGGGACTCCGGTTCTGCGTCAGTGATGACGGAATTGGGGTGGACCCGCGATACCAGCGTCGAATCTTTGAGCAGTTCTTCCAAGTTGAAGACCCGTTGACTCGGCACCATGGCGGCGCTGGCTTGGGCCTCTTTGTCGCACGAAGCGTCATTGAAGCTCATGGAAGTCGAATTGAAGTCTCCAGTCAGTTGGGGCATGGAGCCGATTTCTCTTTCATGCTTCCGATTTACCGCCCTGAGCACTCTGGGTTGGCGACGGAGACTGATAACGACTGACCGAGGCGCCTGAGATGCAAAGAACCGTTCTCATTATTGAAGACGAGAAGTTGATCATCGTCTCGACTCAGATGGTGCTCGAGGCCGCTGGTTTCAGGGTTGAGTCGGCGACGAATGGTGAGGATGGGATCAAGCAGGCGCGCATGCAGGCACCGGACTTAATCCTCCTAGACGTCATGATGCCGGGCATCGATGGTTGGGAGACGCTGACACGACTGAAGCGCGACCGTGACACTTCGGACGTTCCGGTTGTGGTCTTCACAGCCCGTGAGCACGCTCGTGGCCATCAGAAGAGTGCTGAGATGGGGGCTGCGGACTACTTCCGCAAGCCGTTTGAGCCTGATGAGTTGATCGAGCTCGTTGAGAAGCACGTGGGGTGATTAGGCCTCGGCCGTGCTTGCGGCGACCTTGCTAGGCCACCGCGCTCCAGTTCTTATTCGTGACGCAGTGCTTCCACTGGGTCCATATTGGCTGCGCGCCAGGCTGGGTAGATGCCGAAGCTGACACCAACTGCTGCCGAAATGCCGAACGCTAGCGCCACGTGTTGTGGCATGACGTCGGTCCTCTGCTCGAACACATTGGTGATCACAGTAGGCAGAATGATGCCTATGATGACGCCGACGATGCCGCCGAGTGCCGATAGCACGCCGGCTTCGACCAGGAACTGCTGAATGATGTGCTTCTTCTTGGCTCCGAGTGCCCGGCGAATGCCGATTTCGCGCGTGCGTTCGGTCACGGTTGCCAACATCACGTTCATGATGCCGATGCCACCCACCAGCAGGCTGATCGAGGCGATGACCGCGAGCACGATGTTGAACATGCGCTTGCTCTCTTCTTCTTGCTGGAGCAGTTCCAGCGGCACGGTCACGATGACATCGTCATTGAGTTTGGTGCCAATTAGGTCGCGTAAGATGCGCGCGCCGGATTCGACTTCATTGGATTCCGGCATCTTGACCTTGACCTCGTTTAGCTCAACGCGCTCACGCGAGAATGAGCCGCCGGCCCGGGTCGTGACCTCTTCGCCGAATCGTCGTCGCGAGGTCATCATCGGCACGAACATGCATTCGTCGTAGGGTGTGCTGCCGGCGCCAGCTGTTCGACCTTGTTCTTTGAGGATGCCGACCACGCGGAAGCGGTCGCCGCCGCCGACTAGGACTGTCTGGTCCATCGGGTTTTCTAGCGGGAACAGCAGGCGTGCCAGGGTCTCGCCGAGCACGCATACGTTTTGCAGCCGTCTGTCGTCTGTGTCCGTCAGCCATCTTCCCTCGCGTACCGCCATATTGGTGATTTCGAGGAACGATGGTTCGGTGGCGACGACTATCGATGTGTGGAAATACTCACCGCGCATCATTGGTCGCTTGATCTCACGAATACGTGCGATTTCTGAGCCTGGCAATGAGGCAGCAATTAGGTCTGCGTCGCGGTAGAGCAGGCCGTACGCGAGTGCCGACCAAGTGCTCTGCGAGCTGCTTGATTGTGTTTCTGCAGGTTTCTTACTGCGGGCGATCAGGTTGGTGACGCCCATGTCTTGGAAGCGCTCTAGTGCGTCGCGCTTAGCGCCTTCGCCAACGGCGAGCATCGCAATGACCGAGGCGACGCCGAATAAGATTCCGGCTGTCGTTAGCGTGCTGCGCAGTTTGTGCAGCATCAGGCTCTTGAGCCCTAGGCGTACTATGCGCCAGCTATCGCGAATCATGCGTTCTCTCCATTCGTCGCGGTGTTGTCAGCAGTGCCCGACTCTGTTTCTAGAGAGCTTGTTGCGGTCGCCAATTGTCTTACCGGATTGTCGACTAACTTTTCGACTTCGCCATCTTTGAGCCAGAGCGTGCGGTCGGCGCGCACTGCGACAGTCGGATTGTGGGTGACCATGACGATCGTGATGCCGTCCTTTGCGCGCAAGTCATCAAACAGGTTGAGGATTTCGGCTTCGGTGTTGCTGTCGAGGTTGCCGGTCGCTTCGTCTGCTAGCAAGAACAGTGGGTCGTTCATGAGCGCCCGGGCAATTGCGACACGCTGCTGTTGCCCACCGGAGAGCTCGAGCGGGCGGTGCTCAAGCCGTTGGCCGAGACCGACGCGATCAGCGAGATACTCGGCTTTTTTGCGCGATTCGGGGCCGACCTTGCCTTGGTAGAACAGCGGTACTTCGAGGTTTTCCAATACCGTCAACTGCGGGATCAGATTGAAGCTCTGGAAGATGAAGCCGATCTCTGTGCCGCGCACGTCCGAGAGATCGTCGTCGCTGAGTTTGCTGACATCACGGCCGCCAACGCGGTATTCGCCGCTGGTGGGGCGGTCGAGGCAGCCCAGCAAATTGAGCATCGTGCTCTTGCCAGATCCTGAGCGGCCCATGATCGTTACGTAGTCGCCGCGTTGCACCTGCATGGACACACCGTTGAGTGCGCGCACGAGGTTGTCACCCATTTTGTAGTGACGATGCACATCGACGAACTCGGCGATGATGTCATCGCCGTTGGTTTCTCTGTCGGACACGTGATTATTCTCCGCCGCGCCGGGAACCACTACTACGGCCACCGGGGCGTGCTCCTGAGAAGAGCGATTTCATGGTCGTGTCGTAGAGTGACTGGGCGCCAATCAAATCCGCTTTGTCGATCATGTTGATGATTCGGGGGATCGCGGAGTTGATCTTGGCCATTTTGGTCGCGTCGAGCATGGCGCTCATGCGATCTGGTAGTGCAAGTAGCCCATTTTTGGCAGTGGCTAGTTCTTCCGGACTCATGTCCTTGTACTTCTTGCGTGACCGTGACCGTGATCGTGACTCGCCGCTGCGTTGGGCATCGCGAGAGCCTTGCGATTGACTGCTGGGGCTTGCACCGAATTGGTTGCCTTTGGGGTCCTTGCCCGGGGTCTTGCCCTTGTCGTCGGCCTGCTTCGCGGTGCCTTCGGGAACAGCTGGTTGCTTAAACTTCGGGTCTGCTTGGCCACCAGGTGGTGTGCGGTAGATCACGTCACCAGCTTTCAGGCCGGAGACTACCTGGACCTTCTCCTGGTTGTTGGCTCCTACGGATACCTGCGTCGCAACGGGGCCTGAAGGTGTCAGCACCCAAACATAGTTGACCGAGCGATCACGGCGCACAGCTTGGATTGGTGCGGTTAGGACGTTCTTGATTGTGTCGACAGTGATCGTCGCCGAGGCCTTCATGCCAGCTTTCAGGCTGTCATCTTTGTTGATGCCATCGAGAATGACTTTGGTCGTGTAGACCTTCTTGTCGTTACCACCCCAGCGACTCGCCGAGTCGGCAACGGGTGCGACGTAGCTGACGCGGCCGGTCAAGATGTCGTTGGGGCGGACCTCAGCGCTGATGTGTGCCGGTAGTCCTACGCGCACCTTGTCGATCATGGCTTCCTGCACCTTGATCTCGCACATTAGCTCGGAGTTGTCCGGCAGGATGATGATGCTTTGACGTTCGCGAATGCTGGTGCCTTCTTCCACTGGCTCGCTATCACCACGGCCACGTGAGACCTTGGAGTAGACTACTAAGCCGCTGCCAGGCGAGTAGATGATTGAGTTGCCGATCTGCTTTTCGAGGTTCTGGAGACGCTCGGTTGCAACTTCCCACTCCTTCTGCTTCGCCTCAAGGTCGAAGGCCGAGTTGCTGCGTTCCGCGTTGTTCGACGCGGTGACGCGTTCCACTTCGAGTTCTGAGTTGGCTAGGTTTTGCTTTAGCTCAATCTTGCTGCTGCGCAGCGTGTAGTTGATTAGCAGCTCGAGGTCGTTCCACGCGATTGTCACTTTGGACGCTTGGCTTTGGTAGGCGAGTTCGTCGCGCTCCAGCTCGTTGCGTGTGATGAACTGTTTAGCCGCTAGGCTTCGGCTGTGTTCTGCGGTGTCTTCCTTGACCTTGAGATCCGCCATCGCGAGCCGGATTTGGTCGGCTTGCTGCAGGATCTTGTTGGCCATTTCGCCCATGTCGCGCTGCAGCGGGTCGCCTTTTTCGCCTTCGACTTTGAGCAGTTTCTTGACCTTGTTAACTAGGCCTGCGTAGCTCTGTGGGCGTACTTGGGCGACGAGTCGCTTGCCGCCTCCGGTGTTCGAATCCGTGTTTTCTGTGGGGGCGGAGACCAGTTCTTGCAGGCGCTTCACCATGTCGGCGTTGCGGCCTTCGGATCCGGATCCATCCTTGGCACCTAAGAGCTTCTCTAGCTCCATGGCAGCAATTTGGCGTTGTGAATCGGCAGTGTTCTGCTTCGTAACCAACTCCTTCTCGAGAATGTTGCCAGCCGTCTTGGCTTGCTCCATCGCGTTACGCGCTTTCTCGACCGAGATTTCTTGCGTCGCGCGCTTCTCGACCAGGCTGCTGACGTCGAGTTCGACGAGCTTGTCGCCGGGCTTCACTAGTGAGCCTTCCGGTATCAGGCTGAGGATCGTTGCGTTGCCTTCAATCAGTGAGCGAACCACTGTCTCATTGACGGCGACGAGTTCACCGCCTTCCTTGACGTTGATTGGGAGATCTTCGAGGCTAACGGTGTAGAGGTTGACCGAAGAGGTTGCTTGAGCCTGCTGTGGCTGGCAGGCAGTGAATGCTGCAGTGCAGGCAAGCAGGAGTGCGACGTGATACTTAGAGCGGCTGTTCATTAGATTGCCTTGTAGTTCTTATTCTGTTGCTGATGTGGGCATCGGCAACTTCATGTCGAAGCGCAGGCCTTGCGGTTGCAAGCGGATGGCTTCGAGGTTGTTCATTAATTGCAGTCGAGCGATCGCATAGTCGACAATCGCCGCGTTGCGGTTGAGTTGGGCTTGTAGGAACGAGTCCTGAGCATCGAGCTTGTCGAGTGCTTGCACGCGACCAGCTCCATAGAGGTCCGTGGTTGCTTCGACACGTTGTCCGGCCAGTTCGACGGCGACAGTCTGGATCTGAAACGTGTCTAGTGCTGCCTGAATATCGCGTAGCGATCGACGTACGTTGGCCGTCAATTGATCTTCCGCTTGCTCGCGGGCGCGCAACGTCTGGTCGAACGTGATGAGTTGGCTGCGGTAGGCGTTGCGTAGTGGGATGCGATCGAGGAATAGATTGAGATCAACGCCTGCAGACCAGTTGATCTTGGACCAGTCGAGATCGAGACCCGATCCACTCTGTGCTGGAACGCTGATTGCAGCCGTGAAGTCGAGGCCGAAGTTCAGTGCGTTTTCGGCGATGATCACGCGGCGGCCGACATCTTCGACTTCGTCGACATTGGTGCGATAGTCGAATCGACGACCTAGCGAGAGGCGAATGGCCTCTTGCTCGCTCAAGGTTACCGGTGTGACGCCTTGATCTACTAGCTTAGTGAGTTCGGCAGGATCGAGTGCGACCGATGCCGTTACCGGCAATCCGAGCGTCAGTTTGAAGGAGTCGAGTGTCGATTGCAGTCGGTTCTTGGCGCTGACTTGCTGAGCATTGGCGCTGTATTCACTTTGCTTGGCGCGGCCGAGGTCGACGATGGTGCGACGGCCAGCGTTGTAAAGCTCTTCGATCTGCAGTCGCGATAGTTTCAGGCTGTTGTAGTTGGCGTCGACGTTGGTCAAGTCGGACATCTGCTGGACGACGTTCCAGTAATCTGCGACCAAGTCGATGGCGAATTGCGAGCGGAAGCGCTCGAAGTCTCGGATCGCGTAGATGACGTTGCGTTCTGATTGTGTCAGCGGTTCGCGAGCGATGTGTCGGCCGGCGCCACGCAGCAGGGGCTGCGTGATCGTCATGTTCAGGATCGAGCTGCCATCAAATTGGCCGCCGTTGAGGACCGAGCGCATGAACGTCTGCACGAAGTTGGTGACAACTTGCGTGCCGACCACTGACGACGCCGATGCGCTCAGGCCGTCGGTCAAAGTGACATCGGCGCTGGTGTCGCTCGTGCCGTTGGCAGAGGCATCCCCGCTGCCGCCAAACCGTAATCGGAAGTCGTTGAGTGTTGATGTCAGGTTGAGGGCTGACAAATACAGGCTTTCTTTCTGACGCTGGAAGTCGCGACTGTTCTCCGCGGCGACATCTAAGGCACGCGCTAGGGACAGGGTTACTGGCTCGCTGCTGGTCAGAAGTCGCTTACGAAGCGTGTCGATCGGCCGCTCGACGACAAACTCGCGCTTTTCTCCGAGTACTTTTTCGTTGGCCTTATCGAGAACGCTGTAGACGGCGCGGTCTGCCCAGGTGCGGTTGCCTTGGGCTGAATAGCACGCAGAAAGCGTGGCGGCGGCGATCAGAAGAGGAAAACGAAGCTTTAACAATGTGGTGACTAGATGGGAGAGACCAACTTACGACTTAAGTCCTATGACCTATGGGCTGTTTTTTCTCCCCTCGCCCGCGTGTGTTACTACGATAGGACGCACTGCGAACTGGTCCGGGCGGGCCATACAAGCAGAGGGGGCATGGTAAGCATCCTGATCACGGCGGGGCCGACTCGTGAATATCTTGACGATGTGCGATTCCTGAGCAATGCGAGCTCGGGCCGCATGGGGTGTGCCCTCGCTGAAGCTGCGATGGCAGCAGGCCATCAAGTAACGGTCATTCTCGGCCCCGTAGAGCGGATGCCGCCAGTTGGTGTCCGTGTTGTCTCTGTTACGTCCGCGGTGCAGATGCAGGCCGCCGCCAGTGATGTTTTTGCGACATCCGACGTGCTCATTGCAGCTGCTGCAGTTTCTGACTGGCGACCGCTGATGCGTGAGCCCGGAAAGCCTGCTCGCGAGCCCGGCAATATTTCCGTTGAGTTTACTCCGAATCCGGACATCGTCGCTGGTCTCGCTGCGAACAAGTCGGAGGGCGGTCGCAATCGGGTCGTCTATGGCTTTGCGCTCGAATCGGTTTCGGCGGGAATGCCCGCGGCGATTGCGCGTGGAAAACGAAAAATCGTCAACAAGCAACTCGATGCCGTAGTCGTGAATCTGCACGACACGATTGGCAGCCAGCAAGCGGAGTTCGTTCTGTGTCATGCAGATGGCCTGGATCAACCGCTGGAACGCAGCGATAAACGCCGTGCCGCAGACTTAATTGTCTCAAGTGCGGTAGAGCTTTGGCAGCAGCGAAACATTGAACACAACCTCTGAGATGCACCCGAGATCCACAACCGAGACCAGTTGCGCATGCGGCTGGCAATTGATGACCGCGGAGTCAATGTGACCAAGAAGCAAAGCAAGCAGGACGAGCCGAAGACGAAACGCGGTACTCGCTTTGTGCCCGCCGAAGACGTGCCGATGCCTGGCCTGTCGCAGCGATCACGCGAGGTCGTTGCATTGGCGCTGTGTGGGTTCTCGCTCTACGCGATGCTTGCTTTGGCGACGTTCCGGTTAGCCGACCTGGATGCTGTGGCGATCCCGAGCGGCAACATGGAGAACCTCGGCGGGGCTGTTGGTTACTACCTTTCGTTTGGCTTCGCGCGCGCTCTTGGCTTCGCCGGTTGGGTGCCGTTCATTCTGTTGCTGGCGTTTGCGCTCCTGTTGTTCGTTGGCCGGAAATGTGAGCGCCTTACGATCAAGTTGCTCGGCGCGGTTTGCTTTGCCGCCATGCTGTCCATCTTGTTTGCTGGTGATGATGGCATGAACCGTGGGTTCGCCACGACGCCGTATGGAGCCGGGGGTGTCTTCGGGGCGACGGTGTCGCCCAAGCTCGAGGCGGCGTTCGGTGGTACTGGCCGCTTCTTGTTGGTCTGGTTCGGGGCCTTGCTGTCGCTGCTGATCGCTACGGAATGGATGTTCTCGCAACTCCTTATGCGGGTCTATTCGGCAAGCAAACAGCTGATACAGCACCGATTCCGTCGCTCGGCTGTGGCTGAGTCCGGCGATCGTGAGCTTGACGAGGACGAGGAGGAATACGAAGAGGAAGAGGAAGAGGAGGAGGACGAGGAAGAGGAAGAGGACGAATACGAATACGAATACGAGGAAGAAGAAGAAGAAGAAGAAGAGGAGGAGGAGGAGGAGGAAGAAGTGCCTCCGCCTCGCGCTCGTCGCCGCTCTCGGAAGAAGCCCGCAAAAGCGGTGGAAGAGCCGGAGGTGGAGCAGTCGGCCGAGCCAGAGCCCGTGTCAGAACCAGAGCCCGTGCCTGAGCCAGAGCCTGTGCCGGAGCCTGAGCCAGAACCTGAACCCCCGAAGCCGAAGCCTATTGTGATTGTCCGGGCGAAGCCCAAAAGGCGTCGGCGGAAGTCTGCAGCACAGAGCAGTTTGCCATTCGCCGACTACCCGTTCCCGCCTGCTGAGTTATTTCAGGAGCCGCAGGTTAGTGATTTAGGGTCGACGTCTGAAGCGCTCGCGAAGGGCGGCGCGGCCATCGTCAACAAGTTGGCGAACTTCAAGATTGAGTCCGAAGTGGTGGCGGCTTCCGTTGGCCCTGCGGTTACGCAATACGAGTTGCGGCTTGCTGAGAGTATCCGCGTCAACAAGATCGTTGGCTTTGAATCCGATCTCGCCGCGGCCTTGAAGGCTATTTCGGTGCGCGTGGTCGCGCCGATCCCCGGTAAGGACACCGTAGGCATCGAAGTCCCGAATGGGTCTCGTGAGAAGGTCTACATGCGTGATCTGCTCGACATGTGGGGGCGATCTGAGGACCATGCGATTCCGCTTTTCCTCGGTAAGGATGTCGCGGGTAATCCGATTGTCGAAGACCTCGCGCGCATGCCGCACTTGCTGATTGCCGGCACCACTGGGTCCGGTAAGTCGGTCTGTATCAATACGATCTTGCTGTCGATCTTGATGACGCGTACGCCGCAGCAGGTCAAGCTGATCCTGGTTGACCCCAAGATGGTCGAGTTGCAGGCATACAAGAAGGTGCCGCACCTTTGCTGCGAGGTCGTGACCAACATGAAGAAGGCGCCGGGCGTCTTGCAATGGGCGGTCGACGAGATGGAGAACCGCTATGCGATGTTGTCCGTCGCTGGCGTCAACCAGATCAACAACTACAACCGCCTTGGCCAGCAAGAACTTGCCAAGCGCATGGGGCGCGAGCCGGACCCGGACCGCGTTTTCCTGAGCTACATCGTCATCGTCATCGACGAGTTCGCTGACTTGATGAACGTTTCGGCGAACGAAGTCGAAGACCTGATCCAGAGGTTGGCGCAGAAGTCGCGTGCCGTCGGCATGCACGTCATCCTGGCGACGCAACGGCCGAGTAGTGATGTCATCACCGGCATCATCAAGGCCAACTTGCCGTGCCAGATCTCCTTCAAGGTCAACCGCAAGATCGACTCCCGCGTCATTCTCGACGTCAACGGCGCCGAGAAGTTGCTTGGCCACGGGGATATGCTCTACATGCCGCCTGGTGGCGGGGCACTGTTACGCGCCCAGGGCACGTTCGTCTCGGACGAGGAGATGGCCGGGGTGGTCAAATACCTCGAGGACCAAGGTCAGCAGCCATCGTTCAACCCCGACCTGGTCCAGCGTCAGAGCAGTTCGCGGCCGTCTTCGGCGAATCGCGATGACCGCTACAACGAGGCTGTGGAGGTCATTGTCGGTCAGCAGCGTGGTTCTGCTACGTTGCTACAGCGAGCTTTGGCAGTGGGTTACACCCGCGCGACACGCTTGCTTGAGCTGATGGAGGACGACGGCATTGTCGGAGCATTCGCTGGCTCTAAGTCACGGGAAGTGATGCTGACCCTCGAAGAATGGCATGCCCGGCTCGAGGCCGAGGCGCAGGCCGAAAACGAGGAAGAGTACGAAGACGTCGAATACGAAGAGGAAGAAGAGGACGGCGAGGAGGGCAGTGAGGCGCAATCGGAGGCTGAGCCAGCGCTTGTGGTCCCTGAGGTGGATGCTGCCAACTCTCAGGGGGCCAAGGCGGACGTCACCGAATCTCTTGGTGCGAATGCCGAAGGAGTTTCGTCAGATGTGAATACGTCATCATCTGAAGACTCCGAGCGTCCGCTGGAAGCCTGAGATTTGTGTCGGTGATTGTGGCGCTGTCGATATCTTCGCGCCCCAATCGCTTGTAGCTCTATGCCGCGAGCAGTAGATTCTCTGGTGTATCGTCCGGTGGTGCCGGACGGTCAGCGAAACGGCCCGGGAGGGGCACATTACTGTGAATACGCTGGGCTCTGACTCCAGGATTGGCGGCGACTCTGTCGCGCAGTCGACTTCGCGTGACTCGCGCACCGTTGCCGAGTGGCTTTGGCCACTCATGGTTGGCGGTGCTGCATTGTTCGCGATCTCGGCGCTGGTCTATTACCACATCACGCCAGAGCTCGAAGTCTCTGGCTTCCTTCAGCACGCGATCGTAGGGATCTACGACTGGTTCGGCCTTGCGCCATCAGTCTTGTTCTTCTTGGTGGCGTTCGCTTGGTCGTCTATTTGGGCGGTCACCGGGATCCTTGAGAGGCCGGTCGACAGACTAGGCCGATTGCTGGTCATGGCGTTGATGGTTGGAGTGTTCCTGAACCTTGGCAGCAGCGGAGGTTCGCCAGCCGGTCACACCGGTGCGTTTGGTGCCTGGGTTGCTAGCCGTTTGGTTGTCGGGATTGGTTACGTATTCAGCATTGCGTTAGTCGGCCCGGCGATGTTCGCATCGTTGATGCTCGCGACAGACTGGTTCTTTAGTGAGTGGTTCGAGCGCGAACGTAAGACGGCGAACTTTGAGACGGGTGTCGAAGATGATGTGACGGATCATTTGCGTCGGTTGGCGGAAGTCGACAGCCTTCCAGAGTCGGGCTCCAAGTCCGTCGATGGTGCGGCAACTGATGTTGTCGAGCAGGAAGAGGTCACGGATTCATTGCACCATGCGGTTGCACCGGTCGAAGCCGGCTCGGAGGTTGTTGCCGAGTCTGTGAATGGCGGGTCGTCGACGTTGGCGGGTGACGAGGCATCTTCGGAACTTCCAGGAACCGTGGGTGATGCGGGTCTCGCTGCGTCACAGCCGATGAGTTACTCCGAACGCCGGCGTCAACGCGCAGAGAGGCGGGACCGCGAGGGGGAGTCATTTGAGGTTGAAACCAGCTCAAATACGCCATTAGAGACGGTTGAGGACGTTGCTGTGCCGCCACCAAGTGCCGGTGCCGTCATGGTTACTGAAGAGGAGCTGGACTCACTCTTCGATGACGATGTGGTCGATGTAGTTGCCTCGGATCACGTTGACGCGAGTGTTCGCGACGAAGGTGTGATCGGTGGTGTTGACGCCACGCTTTCTGATGCGGTTGAGGAAGAAGTAGTCAGCGAAGAGTTCGAGGGCGAAGAAGCCGAAGAAGCCGAAGAAGCCGAAGAAGCCGAAGACTTCGAAGCCGAAGAGTTCGAAGACGAGGAATCCGAAGAAGACGAGGAAGGCGAAGAACTCGAAGACGAGGAAGTTGAAGGCGAAGAACTCGAGGACGAGGAAGCCGAAGACGGCGAGGAAGCCGAAGAGTTCGAAGACGAGGAAGGCGAGGAAGGCGAAGAACTCGAAGACGAGGAAGTCGAAGGCGAAGAACTCGAGGACGAGGAAGTCGAAGGCGAAGAACTCGAGGACGAGGAAGCCGAAGAGTTCGAAGCCGAGGAAGACGAGGAAGACGAGGAAGACGAAGAAGACGAAGAAGACGAAGAGCTCGAAGGCGAGGAAGGCGAGGAAGGCGAAGAAGCCGAAGAAGTCGAAGGCGAGGAAGCTGAAGACGAAGAGTTCGAGGAAGCCGAAGACGATGAGTTCGTCGAGCTTGAACTCGAAGAAGAAGATGAAGAAGAAGACTCTGGTGAATCGGAAGGCGCATACCCGGGGCTCACGGTCGAGTCTGAAGACGCCGACATACCTGCCTACGTTGGCGAGGTCTTTGTGATGGATGTCGATTCGAAGGTGGATGGCCCAAGTGATGAGGTTGAGGACATCGTGACGGAGTCGGTGGCTACGACTGAGGATGAAGCCGTTTCCGACGAGCCTTCGTCAGTAGTTGAGGATGTCGCCTCGTCAGTCGATGAGGATGCTCAGCAAGAGGACGTGATCTCGATTCCCCGTCCTGAAGAGGCTCCTGTTGCTGCGTTGCCAACGCCGCCGGCAGTGCACGAGGTCGCAGACAGTGACTCGACTCGTCAGCAGAAGCTGTTTGGCAGTCAGGTTGATGAAGACCTCATGGACGAGGCTGTTGAGTTGGTCAACAGCGGACGTCGGACCACCGCGACGCTGTTGCAGCGTAAACTGCGGATTGATTACGAATTGGCGGTTGAGGTGCTCTCGGAGTTGGCCACTCGCGGACTTGTTTCTGGCGACGATGATCGCAGCTAGGCCTCGATCATGCGTGCTGCAGTGTTTGACCTCATGAGCCTCATTTGGGACCTGGATCGGCTGCCAATTGCGGTGGCGATTCCAAAAATCCTCGATGGTGTTGAGCGACGCGGAATGCGGTGCTCGCAGGCAGTTCCGGCGTTGTCCCCACACCGCTTCCACAAAGAGTCAACAGGTCACGGTCTTGCACCTGGGGCTTGCTGCGATAATCACCATAGGTCGTAGCGGATGGTGGACTTCAAACAGAACTTCGATGGTCGCGGCGTGCCGCAAAATCTTGATGCTGAGCGCTCTGTGCTCGGAGCGCTGCTTTTGCATCCAGACGCCGTCGTAGACGTGACGTTCTTGAAGCCCGACGACTTTTACCTACCCAAGCATGAGCAGATCTTTACGTCGATTCTGACGGCGTACAATAACCGTCATGCGACCGACCCAATTGTCGTCGGCGAGGAGCTGTCGCGCGAAGGTCGGCTAGAAGAGGTCGGCGGCCACGAGCAGTTGATGGACCTGATGGAAGGTGTCATTACCGCCGCCGGGGTTGTCTATCACGCCGAGATCGTTCGGGAAAAAGCGGTTGCTCGTAAGCTGCTTGAGACCTGTCTCGAAATTGCCCGCAAGGTCTACGACAACGAGAGCGAAGCCAAGGAGCTGCTCGACGAAGCCGAACGTCAGATCTTTGATATTGCCGGCATGGACAAGGCCAGTGATGCCGTCAGCATCGCGGATGTGCTGCAGTCGACGTTTGAGAAGATCGACCTTCTGCGTGAGCGTGAAGGGCGTTTGACGGGCCTTCAGACCGATTACTACGACCTCGACGAAATGATGGGGGGGCTGCAGCCAGGTGAATTGATCATCATCGCGGCTCGCCCGTCGATGGGTAAGACGACCTTCGCACTGAATCTGACTGAGCGGGTTTCGAACCACGGTGCCGGTATTGCGTTCTTCTCGCTCGAAATGTCGAACCAGCAGGTCATCCAGAACATGCTCTGTAACCGTTCGCAGGTCGATGGCTCTGCGATGCGTAAAGGGCGGATTACGGATCAACAATACAAGCGCTTGCAGGAGGAGGCGGCCAAGCTTTACGAGACGCCGATCTTCGTCGATGACACGCCAGGCATTTCGATCACACAGTTGCGTGCAAAGGCGAGGCGTCTGAAGCAAAAGCACAACATCTCGTTGATTGCCGTTGATTACCTGCAGTTGATGACCGGTGGTGGTCGTTTTGAGAGCCGTCAGCAGGAAATTTCGGCAATTTCGCGTGGCCTTAAGAGCATCGCCCGCGAATTATCTGTGCCAGTAATTGCGTTGTCACAGTTGAACCGTGACGTTGAGAACCGCGATGATCACCGTCCACGCATGAGTGACTTGCGTGAGTCCGGAGCCATCGAGCAGGATGCCGACGTTATCGTTCTTCTACACCGCGAAGATTACTTCAACCCAACCGAAGAGAACGCTGGACTCGCTCAGATCATTATCGCGAAGCAACGGAACGGACCCGTTGGTGAAGTCACTCTACGATTCTTCCGTGAGTACATGCGATTTGAGAACTTCACACGCAAAGCCGAGCCGATGCAGTGATCCGCCGGGCGTCAGTCATGTCGGAGCCCGTAGTGTGCCATACTGCAACGTGTCTACTGGTCTTAGCTGCAGTCGGGTGCGTTCGTTGAGGCAACTAGTGATCGTGCCGTTGTTGGCGCTGCTAGCGCAGGCTCCGCTTGTTGCTCAGGATCCGCCGCCGGACTTGAATCCCCCGGCCGGTCAACAGGCCCAGGGACCCGGTGGTGTGGTGCTGCCGACGATTAGTGGCGAGCTGTACTACGAAGAGGCGGTTAAGGCACTCAACGGAAAGCAGGTCCGCTCGATTCAGGTGATCAATAACCCGCGCAGTGCGGCGGGCGTGCCACTTACTCCGTTGGATGTTGCCTCCTCAGAGTCGATCGTGCGCGGGCTTGAGACTCGCGTTGGTCAACCGTTTGCGCAGCGCAAGGTCTCAGCCGATTGCGCGACCTTGTGGTCTGAGCGCCGTCTAGTCGTGCGTGCCTACGTCGAAGAAGTCGATGGCGAAGTCGTCGTGACTTATCAAGTGGATCTTGAGGTCGAGATCTATGAGGACGTTGTGTTCGCTGGCCTCGATCACCTCGACCAGGACGTGATCGACGGTCTGGTCGGTTATTACCCGGGCCGCCGAATCACGCGCACGGAAGCCGAGGCCATGCGCAAATTGCTGCTCGCGCGCTACCACCGCGACGGTTACGCGTTCTGCAATATTGAGTTGCTAGACATGCCTGTTGAGGCCGGTGCAGATAGTGGGGCCGATGCTGACTCTGTTGCTGCAGGGGCAGCTGATCCGGGGGCAAACAATCGTAAGACGTTGCAGGTCCTGATCGAGGAAGGGCCGGAAGTGTCCGTGCGCAATATCGACTTTCTCGGTAATCGTTCGTTTCCGGCTCATCCGGTCTTGGGACTATTTGGCACCGACAGCTACCTAGTCCGTGACGCCCGCATCGAAAGCGATCCTGCCGGCATGCTGTTCGGAGGAGGCGCGTTTAGTCGCGAAGTGCTCGAGGAAGATCTCGATCGTTTGCGCCTGTTTTATCGCAGTCGCGGATTCCTCGAGGCGACGGTCGATCTCGCGGACGTCAGTTTTGCTCAGAACCGCACGTTAGTCGACTTGTCGATTGTGGTGGTTGAGGGTCCTCGGTATCGCATCCGTACGATTGAGGTGCGTCACGTCACTCCAGAGGCCACCCCTTTGCTTGATGAGCCGCTCTACCCGGCTAGTGAGATCAGAGAGGTCATTACGGTCGCTGCCGGGGAGTTCTACGACAACGAACGTCTGCGGCGAGACCAAGAGGCCATTGAGGAGTTCTACGGTCGACGCGGCCACCCTTCGGTCACTTTCCCAGGCATGCGGCAGGCGCCGCGTCAGGGATGTCAGGTGTTCGATCCGCTAGAAATCTACGCGGATGGACCTGAGGTGGACGTGGTCTTCATGGTCAGTGAAGGCACGCCGAAGACGTTGCGCGACGTTGTCATCCGTGGGAATAGCTTCACGCGTGATGCGGTGATTCGGCGGCGTTTCCGAGTATTGCCGGGTGAGCGTATCGACATGCTCGAAGTCCGGCGGGCATTGCGTCGTATCCAAAGTACTCGTTACTTCCAAGATCCGACCGCGGTGGTGGGCCCCCGACTGCAGATTGAGCCGGTCGTTGGTGATCCGAATCTCGTCGACCTCGGGCTCGATGTTGAAGATGGTTCAACCGGTGAGTTTCGTTGGGGAGTTGGCGTTAGCACTGGCATGGGCGCGCAAGCCCAGATCACGTTCAATAAGCGCAACTTTGATTTGTGGAGTCCGCCCAGCAGTGCCAATCCCATCACGGCGATCCAAGAGATCCTGGACGCGAAGGCTTTCCATGGTGGTGGCCAGAACCTATCGATGTTGCTCGCACCTGGCAGTCGTCAGAGCCAGTTTCAGGTGACGTTTGTCGAGCCCGACGTGTTTCGCGACCATCACGACACCTATGCATTGCGAGTGAGTGCGCGGCGTCAGTTGCGACGTCTGCCCGATGGCTACACGTCGGACATCACTGGTGGCGAAGTTGGTTTGTCGCGGAACTTCACTGAGTTCTTCAACGCAGGGATTTCGGTCCGTCAAGAAACAGTGGATGTCGATGACCTAGCTCAAGACGCGACGGTGCTCGCATTTGATGCCGAAGGCCAAACCGAGTTGCGTGGCGTGCGGTTTAGCATGCGCTATATCGATTACGATGACATGCAGCGGCCGAGTTCGGGCATCAATCTAAACCTAGGCTTAGAAGTGATTGGCGGGGCTCTTGGCGGTGAAGAGAGTCTGACAAAGCTAGAGCATCGTGCCGAAGTTTATCTGCCAGTCATTGAGAACGAGATGGGGCATCGCACGGTGTTTCACTGGCGCCATTTCTTCGGGCTCGCTAACGAGTATGGCAGTAGCAACGATGTCTTCCTGACCGAGCGATTCCGAATGGGGGGCGCGGACCTGCGCGGCTTTGATTTCCGGGGTGCAGGGCCGACACAATTTGGTCGCCCGCTGGGTGGCGAGGCAGTCTACACGTCGAGCTATGAGATCTACTTTCCGTTGGTCGCGACTCGCCTCGAAGGCGAAGTGCGTGATCGCGAGTTGCTGCGCTGGGTCTTGTTTACCGACATAGGCTTCCTAGGCCTTGGGTTGAACGATCCAACGTTTGGCGAGATGCGTGCGAGTTCGGGCGTCGGCTTGCGGATCGAAATCCCATACCTCGAACTGCCTATCGCACTCGATCTCGGGTGGCCGTGGCTTTACGAAGAGACTGACGACCGCCGTCAGCTCTTCTTCTCAATTAGCCGGTGAACGACGACGGCACTTTTCGCCGCCTCGATCGCGAGGTGCTGATTGACAACCCTTGGCATCGCTATTGTCGGGATCGCTACGTGCAGCGCGACGGTAGCGAGGGCACGTATTACTACGTCGACATGGCCGGTAGTTGTGCATCGATCCCAGTGTTCGATGATGGGACGATGGTGCTGATCCGGGTGCATCGTTACTTGCTCGGAGTCGATCTATGGGAGTTCCCTATTGGGGGAATGAAGCCTGGTCAGCAGCCCCTCGAGGTGGCCCAAGCAGAACTTCGTGAAGAGGCTGGGTTGATCGCCGATGATTGGACGTCGCTTGGTCACTTTGCACCCTACAAGGGGGTTTCCAACGAGCGCTGCCATTTCTTCTTAGCTCGGCAGTTGCATGAAGTGCCGCAGGAGCTAGAGCTGAGCGAAGCGATCACTGTGCATCGGATGCCGATCGAAGAAGCTCGTCATACGATGTTGGGGCAAGAGTGCGGGGACGGTCAGTCCTTGGCGGGTCTGATGCTGCTTGACCGTTGGCTGCAGGCAGGCAACCAGTTGTGAGTCAGGCGACTGTCCGTGACATTCTGCGCGCGAAGCAGGCGCTGGAAGCGGCTATGGATCTGGCTCGGTGGCATGCCGATCGCGGTGTCGAGGCCGAATACAAAAAGGGCGGCAGCCCTGTCACTGTCGCCGACCGTGAGATTGACCAGCTATTGCGTAAGCAGTTGCCTGAAGTCGGCGATGGTTGGCTTTCAGAAGAGAGCCCGGATGACGAGGAGCGCTTGGCTTGTGATCGCGTTTGGGTGGTTGACCCGGTCGATGGCACTCGTTCGTTCCTAGCTGGTCGATCGGACTACTCGATTTCGATTGCGCTGCTAATTGATCGGCAGCCAGTCCTCGGCGCGGTCGGTGCACCCGCACAGGGTGTGCAGATTGTCGGGGGCGTTGGTCATGGCGTTGAACTCCAAGGCGAGCCCCATTGGCAATTAGATGATCGTGCTCAAAAGCCGCGGGTGCTCGCCTCGCGAAGCGAGATGGATCGTGGCGATTGGAAGCATCTTGAGGAGCAGGTCTCTCTGCAACCGGTTGGTTCGATCGCCTATATGTTGGCGGCCGTTGCCGCTGGTCGTGCCGACGCTACGTGGACGAAGTATCCCAAGCACGAATGGGATGTTGCTGCTGGCGCTGCGCTCATTCATGCGGCGAACGGCGAGTGCTGGTTGCCGCGTGGTGGCCACATGCTTTGGAATCGTAGTCGTCCTCGATTTATTAGCTTTGCCGCGGCGGGACCCGAGCAGCGGGAGCGCATAGCTGACTGTCTCTGAGTCAGGTTTGCGGTTGTTCAAGGACCGTTACCAAGGAGTCCTAGCCGGTATCGCTTGTCTACCAGAGCTGGACGGTCGCGCGGTTGCTGAGATATGCCAACCCCGTCGGTGGCAAGATCAGGAGCTGGCTTGTCAGGGTTGTGCCTGCGAGCGTGGCCGTTGCGGGTAGTTGCCAAGAGAGATGGACGACCGGCATATTTGACGTTGGGATGACCGGTGCGAGCAAGGCAACGTTGGGGTCGAGCATCAAGGTGCCAAGCCCCGGCACGGTGATTGGATGGATTGCAGGTGCAATCGCAGCGAGGGCGATTGCGTTTGGTGGTGGTGCAGCCGCGAATGAGAGCATCGCGTCACGTGGTTGCACACGGCGGAAGTGCGGGAATTGCTGGTAGGCGGTGATCTCAGGCAGCATGGAGCACGCAGAGATATGGGTCGCCTGGATTACATAGGCAACTTCGCTGTTCGCCGTCGCTGTCGTGAAGCTAGATGGCAATGCGTGTGACTGCCACGAGCCGGTCTGTGCGCCGAAGCCGAGAGCTGTCGGGCCATCTATGACGAGTGCTGATGTGCGCCATATCGCAAACACGGGCGGGGCACTGCCAGTGCGCGGCCTTGTCAGCCAGCGTTCGCTATCGGTGTCGAATGCGGCGAGATGATTGCCGTCATAGCTGAGCATCGGAGCGCTTGTGGAATTGCACACTAGTGCCTGTACGGAGTTGCCAAGTGCCATGAACTGGCCTGAGCGTGCTGCGAATGCGTAGCAGTCGGATGGTGATTGTAGGGCTACGGTCGTTGTCGAAATGGTTGCCGGGTTTCCATTGCTTGCAGTGGGCGCCGCAACCCAAGTCGCAGTCAGGCTGCTGAACGCGTGCGTTTGTCCATTGAGCGCGGTGACGAAGGCGACGATGTTACTTGTGCCTGAAGCGCTGGTCTGGACAGGTAGCCGAGCGATCGTTTGCCTGAGGGGGCTGTAGGCACGCACGGACTTGTTGCGGTGGAGTAGGGCAACGGCCGATCCAAAATCAATGGTGTTGGCTGGTTGTGCGATGGATAGCAGATCGCCGGTGATCGCGGAGTAGGCCAGCAAACCCGTGGGCGTGTTCAGTAGCGCGTAGAGATCGGTGCTGCCGGCGACAGTGGATGCCGAAGCCATCTCGCTGGTGAACGATCCACGCAGGCTGCTGTAAGCGACAACTGACGTGCTGTCAAACCACAGCGCCCAATCATCGGCACGTATGAAGGATGCGTTGGTCGTTGGTTCGTGCGCTTGCCAAGTGCGTGTGTGTGCAGAGAACGCGAACGTCGCACTCGCATTGCTAGCGATCGCAGCGGTGCCGTTGGCGCTGATGGTGGTCGCTATGGTGTCACAGCCTTGTTCGTGCCAAACATTGTCGAAGGCGCTGAGCGCTGCGATCGTTGCGCCTTGTTGTGTTATGGCGACATGGCGCTGGACATCGATCGCTTGTCCAGGCACATATGCGCGTGATGTCCAAGCGCCAGTGAAGGCACTGAAGGCGTGCAGTTGACTTCCGTCCGTCACCAGGATGATGGAGTCGTTCTTGTGGCTGGTGGAGTTGATGATCGCAGATGATCCAGTCGTGGTGAGGTCGACGAATTGTCCTGTATGCGAAGAGAAGGCGCGGTAGATGTTTGGTTCGATGATTACGGCGCAGTCATTGAATAAGCGCACGGTGGCGTTCGGCAACTTGGGCGTTTCGTGCCATCGTCGAGTTACAGCTGAGAACACGTGTAGTGTCGCGCCCTGGTCGTATGTGACCAGTTTGCCCTGGCCGCTTACGTTGGTCGCGATGACGCCTTGAGGTGCCGCAAGATCGGCCCAAGCTGGAGTGGTCCCTTGAGCGCTTCCCTGACCGGGCAGATTACAGCCTAGGAGTATCCCGAGCAGTGCTGTTGCTATCGGGGTGGGTCGGGTTGAGAGGATGGCGCTCACTGCTTCACACAATACTATAATTTGCGGTCAATCGGTCGATGACACGCTTGTGTGACGTGGTGTTCGCGGCTGCGAATCGGCCAATGCTATTGGCGTGTTGTGAATCTTCCGAGATCGGTTGCGTGACGTGTCCCGTTTGCTGCGTGTCCAGTTGCCAAAGACGTGTTGGTGCAGCTCTAGTCACAGGATCCTGAGCACTTGACTGGCTTGCTCCGTTACCTGCTGGAGAACATCTCGCCGAACCATAGTAATTCTGAGTCGGCGCGCCAACATGCACCGCGTGCTGCCGCCTGTGGTGCTCTTGATAGCAGGACGCTTGTCGGTAGGCCGCCAATCACCGTGTTCTTTAATCCGACTTTGCGGACTAGGTCGCCTTGTCCAAGAAGGTGGGTCTGCCCGACGATGACTACGATTAGCCGGTCGGAGTAGCGTTCGCCGGCCTTCTGGATAGTCTGCGTCATGAATCCATCTCTTGTCGCCAGTGGCAGACGTGGTGTCGGCTCAAGTGCGAACACTGGGATACGATGGCGCTTCGCGAACTCCAGTAGCGAGCGATAAAACCAGGGGTCGAGGTTGCGGTCGTCGAGCCATGAACCATCCCAGCGTCGTCGTATGTCTTCGCGAAGGCTGTTTAGATTCATTCGGTTAGCTAGGAAGTCCTGGATGGCGGGCTCGTCCCGGACGCCAACCGCTTCGAGGCCAAATGCCATGCGTACGCCTCTTTGCTGTAGTTGCTGCAGAAGTTCGGTCTGCAGGGCATGTAATCGCGAGTGGCGATGGTGGTCACCAAGCCACAGGATGCGGCCCGCTTCGATTTGGCTGAGGAGTGCGTTTCGGGGGACGTCTTCGACTAGCTCTCGTCCTGCGGCATCGATGAAGCTCTGGCGATAGGCCGTGAGCTGTGGTGTCGTTTGACTTTGCCACGAGAATGCTGATGGCGAACAAGAGGCCGCGAACGCTAACACCAGGATGGCTGAGAAGATTGGTCTGGGCATGATGCCGGACTACAGATTCCCGGTGAACATGGTCAAGTTCAAGGCTGGTGTCGCTGTCTCTCGTTGCGGATATTTCGGCGATGCTGAGATTGGCGATGCTGTGATCACACTATTGGTTCTTGATCGCGATGATTTACAAGCGGTGTTCGTGACTCAGCGTGAGGCGTCGGGTCATGTGTAGGTCAATCCAGTGTTGCCATCGCTGAAGCAAGGCGCATTGTTGGCACTGTCCAGAAGTCACTCAAATCCGATAGCGAACCCCGTTAGGTCAACTTATGAGTCGTTCTAGTAATCGTCAGTCTCGTGGCAAGCAGTTGCAGGGGCTTCGTTGTGTTGTGACCGGTGGCGGCTCCGGCATTGGCGAGGGGATTGCCCATAGTCTCGGGGAAGCCGGAGCGAGTGTTGCCGTGCTTGGTCGTCGGCGAAAGAACCTGAATCGGGTTGTTAAGGATCTTGAGGCCAAGAACATCACTGCCGTTGCTGTGACTGGTGATGTGACCGATGAAGCGAGCATTCGACGCAGTTTGAAGCGAGCACACAAAGCGCTTTCCGGCCTGGATGTGTTGGTTAACAACGCGGGCGTTGGCGGTCCCAACGGCTGTGCGTTGCCTGGTCCCGATCGTTGGCATGAAGTGGTTCGCACCAATTTGGATGGTGTCTACTACACGTCGCGCGCGGCGTTACCGTTCCTTCCTGACGGAGGCCGCGTCGTCAATATTAGCTCGGTGCTCGGTCGCTTCGGTGTTCCGGGTTACACCGCCTACTGCGCGAGCAAGCATGGAGTCATTGGCTTTACTAAGGCGTTGGCTTTGGAATTGGCGGCACGGAAGATCACGGTGAACGCGATTTGTCCGGGCTGGGTTGATACCGATATGGCCGCCGATGGATTGCAGGCAATGGCTGACGGTATGGACGTCGACTTCGATGAGGCGCGGCGTCTTGCTATGTCGGCGGTGCCGCTTGGTCGTATTTTGCAACCTGATGAAATTGGCAGCCTAGTAGTGTGGCTGGCATCTGCCGGTGCATCTGGCATGACGGGGCAAGCGATTAGCCACTGTGGTGGCCAAGTCATGTGGTAATCGCAGCGTGTGCGGGCTTGCCTTGGGGTTGACGGTGAATCGGCTAGTAGGTGAAGCCGATCCCGAAGAACAGTTGTTGGCGTTGCAGTTCCGTGCGACCAGGATTGCCGAATAGTTGGCCTTGGGTTTCGCCGTACATCGTGTGTTGCAATCGATAACTGATCTCTGCGTGCCAGGGCCCGTAGGTGCCGCGTAGACCGCCACCGATTTCGCAAGCCCAGCGTGGAATGATGTCCTTTTCATCCCCGTTGCGGAACTCCTCAGAGAACCATGCGGTGCCGAAGTCGCAGCCAATGCGGCCAAACAGGTGGATGTCGCCGTCGTCTTTGTGGTACATCGTCAGAGTGGGCTCTACTAGAATGCGGGGCCCAAACGACAGCCATTCGCGTTCGACGCGAGCTTCTTGATGATCGAGCTGATGCCAGTCAGCGAACAGACCTATGCGCACTGGCACGTGCCAGTCACCGTATTGGTAATCGAAGCGCAAGTGCGGGAAGAGGTCGACGCCGCCTAGTTCGGCGTCGGCGACTTTTGGTGCCACGCCATCGTTCATGAATTTGCCGGAGAACAGTGTGGAGTCGCTGTCCCACCATTCGGCATGTAGTCCTGCACCATGTCCGCCATCTGCCTTGATTTGGGCGAATGCTGCATCGGTGCGATCGCCGAGTCTGCTGCCATCAGAGCGAACCATGACATCTCCGATGCCGTGGCTAAGAGAGATTTCGAGAGGTTGCCAGCGTAGACGCCACGGCCGCAGGCCGTTGCCCGTTCGTTCTGGAGTGTGTTGGAGAGCGTTGGCTTTGGCGTGTTTGTAGCTTCGCTCGTTGCCGGGGCCTTGCTCTGGTTCTTGCCACTTTGGTTGAAGGTCGCCAGTGATGCGACTGGGTCGTGTGCCTGAACGGAACTCTTGAGTTGTCGTGTGATTCGTCGCGTCTGCCAAGATCTGGCTTTGTATCAATACTTCGTTCAGAGTGCTCTGCTCGTGCAGGCGTGTTAAGCGCGAACGAGGTGCTTCGCGCCGGCTGTGTGTGTCGGATGTCGACATGCAGCTTGCGAGCGTGACGGACGCTGAAAATATGATGAGGGCTGCGGGACGCATGGGAGATAGGCCGTAGCAGAGCTCCGGTATCCAAGGTTACTTGGTTGCGCAACCATGGAGCGGCCACTCGTCAGCGTTGAACATCGTGTCCCGCTCAAATGCTGCCGTGATACGGGCACCTTAGGTCGGTCGGGAGCCTCGTCTCAATCTGGGTATTTGTGTGTTGCTGGGACAGCGGTTGGTGAGGCCGTCCGTACATGCAAAGCGCCCGCGCTCACAACAGTGAGCGCGGGCGCTTTGCGGTCGGTCTCTCCAGACTATGGGGTCTGTGAGATCAGGTTGACTGCGCGGTTCGATACCACGAAGTTCGCGCTAGCTGCGTCGACAGTTAGCACTTGGCTGTAGAACCTCCAGCCGATCGCGGATGGCAAGGTCGGTGCGGCGAACTGCCAGATCGCAACGCCGGCTGGGCTGGTTACTCCGCCAGCTACGGCGTAGTTGCCGCCGACGAAGATCACTGGCATGCCGGGCACGAGGGTTGGGCCGCTGCTATCGCCGATGATTAGCAGGTATGGCCGTGCGTTCGTGGGGGTGTCGATGCGCGCAGTTAGGAGCGAGCCTTGTACAACTTGCTCTGGGGTGAGGCGCAGTTCCGCTTCACTGGTAATGACGACGGTCTCGCCGATTTCGACTTCGTCGATGGTCCAGCCACCGAGGTGGAGGCCGGCATCTGATTGGAGTCGCCATTCGAATTGCACGCTTGGGTTGTTGTCAGCCCATGGCACGATGTACTCGACGGTCTGCCACGAAGTATCGATGAGGTTGCCGTTTTGCGGGTTCTCCCAAACGAGTTGTCCGTTGCAGTAGAGCGAGGCTTCGTCGTAGATGCCTTCTTCGACCGTCAACCATCGGCGGAAGCGAATGCGCACGCCGGTGCGGTTGGTGCAGTCGATAACAGGCGAACGCAGCCAGTTGTTGACGTTCGGTTGGTATCGTCCGTTCCAGATCCCGTTGCCGAGGTCGTTTCCGTAGCAGTTGGTGCCGACGGCTGCGTTTTGTGGGTCCGCCCATGCAACACCACTGCTGGTGCCTGATTTGCCTGCCGGGTCTCCGAGCTGCCAATCATCTTGGGTTGCGATTTGCGCATGAGTCCAGCCAGAGCCACCCGACTCGAAGCCATCCGACCAGAATCCTGCGAAGTCGCCAGAATCGATCTGGTAGGTGTAGTTGCCGGTTTCAGGCAGGCTGATGGTTACGCCGGAGTTGTGCACCGCTTCGATGCGGTAGGTGACGACGCCAGTCTCAAGGCCTGGCAGCATTGCCAGGTACTGGTCGGGAACACCCGTGGGGTGCATGTTGCGCGTCACCGTGGAGGTGCCAGTGGAGAAGACGATGCGCATCTGGTTGATTGCACCGCTAATCGCGGACGCTGAGCAGAGCACTTGGCGTGCTGTCAGCTTGACGTTGGTATTGCTCAGTGGGTTGTGCGTCAGGGCAACGATTTGTAGTTCCGGGTAGGGGATGCCCTTTTGAACCGAAGCGGAAGCTAGTTCGTTGTAGTGAGGCGTGCCGTTGAGCAGGTTGCCATCGTCATCATCTGCGATGAAGACTTCGAGCACTGCCTGCTCACGGGTTGTCGCGTCGGCGACAATGGAGCCGAGCACGAGCTGGTCGGTGATGGATACCGCCAGTCCCGTTCCTAGTGTGGCTCGTAGGGCTTCGCGGAAGCGCCAGGCCCAGCCCATCCATACTTCGCCGGCGCCGTGTGGCGAGCCGCTTGAGTAGGGCCAAATGCGGCTGTTGTTACCGTTACGCAGTGCTTGGCCCGGGGTTTGGAAGCCACTGCCAAGCAATGGGCTGTCGAGCTGATACATGCCGATGATGTCACCCCAGCCTTCGCTGAGGCCTTCGGCGTTCGAGTTAGCAATGCCGCCGTATTGGGCGTCGAGGCCGTGGCCCCACTCGTGAGCGACAACGCTCGAGAATGCTGTGTTCGCGCAACCTCCGCCAGCTTGGTAGAAGTTGGTCGAGTTATTGGTGTAGTACGCGTTGCATGTGCTAGTGATGTTGACCGTGACGCCGATGTTGCTGATCGTCGACATCTGCCCAGAGTTACCTAGGATCGAGCGAGCCCACTCGTTCGTGCGGTCGGTCCAGTAGGCGGCCGTGGTATGTGCTGCCGCATTGGTTGATGCGTTGGACGTCAGCAACTGGATTGTCGCGTTGACGCCAGGAGTTACTGTGACGCTGCCGACCGGTTGGCTTGCGCCTGTAATTGGCGAGAAGTGCGACCCGTTGAGACCGTTAATGTTGATCGTGACCGGTGACGTGATGTCGATGTCGAACTCACCGTTCTGGTCGGTGGTGCGCGTGCCAACTCCGGGCACGTTAATCGTGATGCCGCGCAGTGGGATGTTTTGAAGCGAGGCGGTCGCGTCGATTCCGGTTCGCGTCCAAGCCATCAGCGTTACCGTTGAGATGGCCGGCAGAGCGTTTTTGCCGGTTTCGATCAGTTGGACCATTGGTTGTGGAACCGCTGGCGCACTTTCGACAACTGGGGCTGTTATAGAAGCCTTGGGCGTGCAGCCAATCAGGTGGCAGTCGTGCTTGTCGCTTTCGAACTGTAGCACGCGACCGTTCTGGGCATCGACGTAGTAGCGGCCGATGGTGCCGTCACCATTGGCGCCGATCGAATGCACGGACACTTCCCATGCCAGGTAGAATGGTGCGAGCACCTTGCTTGCCGTGTCGCCCCAGATCACGAGTCGTGGCGCGGCTGATTGGCCGGTTGGCTCTCCGCCCATCGCGGACCATGCTGACCCCGTTGCGACCTTGGCGTTGATCGCAGGGACCGTGTTGAAGTCTGCTGGGATCGGCCAAGCACGGCTGCCCATCATGGAGACAACGCCGGACATGTTGACACGCACATCGACGCGACCTTCGATCGCGGGGATGCCGCGGAACGATTGGTCAAACGTGAATGACCACGTGCGGCCCATACGCGCGCCGATGATCTCTTGGAAGTCTGACTGACCAAGGCCAAGCATGTCTGCTTGATCCTTTAGCAACTTCAGCGCGTGGCGGCGGCCTTCGGCCAGACTGTTTTCACGCCAGTCGGCGATCTTTAGTCCGGTGCCGTAGATCGTGCTAGGCGTACCAGTTGCTGGATGCCATTTGACGATCCAGTCGCCGCCGTCGTCTTGGAACTGCCGGAGGGCAGCCTTCGAAGCGAGCGGTTCGGGTTGGATGGGCTCCTGTGCGAGGAGTAGAGAGGGAACGGCGAGCAGTAGGCTCGCAATCGCGCAGTTTCGCATTAGACCAGTGACCAGTGGGGCTGGCGCTGGGATCACCTTTCTGGAAGGAAAGATGATCAAGGGTGGATGGGCCGCTGAGGAGGGCGGCCAGAGAGAGGTAAAAGTGTCGGTAGATATGATAGCACGGGGAGACACTCCATACCGGTATCATAGTAATCGCTGGTCATGCGCCATCTCGGCGACGCTCGGGCACCGCGACGGCAGTGGTTGGGTATGCGTTACCCCGCAAGTGCCACCGGGCCCTGATGCTGGCGTCATCGAGTTGCAGGGAGGTTCGGTGCTGTCGAACACCTGTCCTTTGAGGCGCGGGATCAGGTGCGTTCCGGTACTGCGGTCATCGCTCTAGGGTCGAACGGGCCTTGCTGTCGGTATTCCGTCGCGGCTGGGTCGCGAGGAGTCATCGCGATCTCGACCGGTGAATCGTAGAGTCGGCGGCGATGTTCGCCCTGCTCGTTGGTCTCCTCGTCTTTGTTTCCGGTCTGGCTGCGCAAGTGCCTGACCCCACGTTTGCGCCCCAGCAGTCATTCGAGATGGCTCCGGGTGTCACCTATGACTCGGCCATTCCGACCTTGGCTCAGGTGACGGGCCAGGCCTGGGGGGAAGAAATTTCGGCGCATGCTGATGTCGAAAAATATGTTCACGCACTGCAGATGGCGGCGCCGGACCGTGTCAAGGTCGTGTCATTCGGAGAGAGTTGGCAGGGACGCAAGCTCTACTACGTTGTTGTCGCGAAGCCCGCGACGATGAAAAAGTTGTCAGAGGTGCAGTCTGGTATGCAACGGCTTGCGGATCCTCGCGGTTTAAGTGAGGCGGCAGGCGAGCAGTTGATGCGGGATCTGCCAGCGGTGGGTTGGCTCGCAAATTGTGTGCATGGTGATGAGCCGTCCGGGACCGATGCAGCGCTCTATGTGCTCTACCACTTACTCGCGGCGACCAATGATGAAGTCGTAAGTAAGGTGCTCGACGAATGTGTCGTGCTGATCGACCCCTTGCAGAATCCCGATGGCCGCGATCGGTTCGTATTCTACACGCGTGGCGCACGTGGCCGCTTTCCGGATCCGACGCCACAAGCAGCCGAGCACAGTCAGCCGTGGCCGAGTGGCCGCACCAACCACGCGATGTTCGATATGAATCGCGATTGGTTTGGCATGACCCAGCCTGAGACTAATGCGCGTGTGGCTGCGTTTCTGGAATGGTGGCCGCTGGTGTATGTCGATCTGCACGAAATGGGCGGCAACTCCACCTACTACTTTCCGCCGCCGGCTCAGCCGATTAATGGCGAGATCACTGAGACGCAGCGTGGGTGGTTGAAGCGTTACGGCAAGAACAATGCGCGTTGGTTCGATCGCTTTGGTTTCGATTACTTCACGCGCGAGGCCTACGATGCGTTCTATCCTGGCTATGGTGATAGTTGGCCGATGGCGCATGGCAGCATCGGGATGACGTTTGAGATGGCGAGTGCGCGCGGCTTGATTTACCGGCGGACTGACGAGGGGCTACTGCGTTACCGCGATGGAGTTCGCCGGCACTTCGTGGCCTCGATGGCGACATTGGAGACGCTCGCGAACGGTAAAGAAGCGGCTCAGCGTGCTTTCTTACAGCATCGCAGAGACGGCATTACGCGCGGGGACCGGGGCGTGGTCCACGAATATGTTTTCCCACCGGTGGGGGACCGGACTCGATTGGCTCGTCTTGCCAATTTGTTGATGCGGCAAGGCATCGAAGTTCACCAGTCGACCGAGGAGTTGCGTGTTGCGGCTGGTGCTGTCATCGCCGCGAAGTCGGGGCCAGCGAAGGCCATGACTTTTCCCAAGGGGTCGTTCATTGTTTCGATGTCGCAGCCGGCGAGCACGCTGGCCACGATGTTGTTGCAACCGCACTTCGATATGGAGAAGTCGTTTCTCGATAGGCAACGGGCACGACAAGAACGCCGGGATCGTGGTCAGTTTTATGACCTGACAGCTTGGTCGCTACCGCTGCTGTTTGGTGTTAAGTGCTTTGAAGCCCGCACTGCTTCGATGGGGGCGCGTACTTTGCTGCAGGTCGGCTCGGTGAGCACGGGCGCAGTCCCGCTTCGGGCGGCGCCCCCGAAAGTCGCCTACGTGGTGCCGTGGGGGGCGAATGGCGCGGCGGCGTTGCTTGCCGAGTTGCTGCGCCTCGGTGTGCAGGCCAAATGCATAGACGAACCATTCACGCTGGAAGGTCAGCAGTTTCCTGCTGGTAGTTTTGTCGTTCGTGTGCACAACCAGCCTGCCAAGTTGCATGCGCGCATGGCCGAGCTGGCGCGGTTGCATGGGGTCACGCCGTTTTGCGCCGATTCATCTTGGATCGAAGAGGGGCCGAGTTTCGGTACTCGTAGTGGTCACGTGCTCAAGTCACCGCGAATCGCGATGGCATGGGATCGCCCTGTGAACACCTACTCAGCTGGCTGGCTTCGT
>Ga0315331_10000094_pt1 | contig 49378 bp, 39 predicted proteins | sample M160m34915metaG_FD_203456 | JGI IMG/M metagenome (GOLD analysis project Ga0315331, IMG submission 203456) | Ammonia-oxidizing marine archaeal communities from Monterey Bay, California, United States - M1 60m 34915 | ecosystem: Environmental > Aquatic > Marine > Intertidal zone | place: USA...
CTCAACTCATGCCCATAGAGGGGCATCCCAGCTTCCAAGCGTAAAGTATCACGTGCGCCCAACCCGGCAGCCACAAAACCATCATTACGACCGGCAAGCAGCAAATTTTCCCAAATCCGACTGGCTTCTTCAGCCCTGACAATCAATTCCAAACCATCCTCGCCCGTGTAGCCCGTTCGGCTCACAATGACTGGCTTAGCGAACTGGTCGGTGATCACGGCACGATAATACTTCAAACGCGTTGGATCGAAAGAAAACAAACGCTTACACGCATCCATGGCCGCCGGACCTTGTACAGCGATCATGGCCGTCAACTCAGTGCGGTCAGACATGGTCACGGTCGGAAAATCATCCAAAATGGGGGTCAGCCACCGGAGAATTTTCTCTCGATTCGAGGCATTGACCACCATTAAATGGAAACGCCTTTGAGATGGTGTTTCGACGTGGGACACAAGAACATCGTCCAGAATCCCCCCGTCTTCCTTGCAAATCATTCCATAACGCACACCGCCAACCGGCAGGTCTGCGACTTTCCGAGTTAGCACGTGATCTAAAAACTGCTCGCTGCCATCACCATCGAAACGAAGACGCCCCATGTGGGACACATCAAAAAGTGCTGCAGCATTTCTACAAGCGTGATGCTCGGAGACAATCGATTCATACTGCACTGGCATCTCATAGCCAGCAAACGGAACCATCTTGCCACCATTAGCTCGGTGCCATGCGTCGAGAGGTGTTTTAGCTAGCTCGATCGTCATGGGTTCATTACCGTCTTTTAAACTGACATTTCGGGGTCGGCGAGCACCAAGTCTATCGAAGGTGGTGCCATCGAAAAGACGGGATGCCGAGATCGTCGGATCGTTTTGACCGCTAGACTATTTGGAATGGTCAATTCTTTCCTGCCGATCCTTGCCAAGGAAGCCCCAGACGGTGACTTCACCGGACGCTGGTGGACGGAACAGTCTGATGGCAGAATTCTTTGCCATCTCTGTCCGCGCGCCTGCCGTTTGAAACCAGGCGATCGAGGATTCTGCTTTGTACGGATGAATAAGAATGGCAAAATGGTTCTGGACAGCTACGGACGTAGCACGGGTTTCTGCATCGATCCGATCGAAAAGAAACCGCTAAACCATTTTTTGCCGGGGACACCGGTCCTCAGTTTCGGTACGGCCGGATGCAATCTGGGCTGCAAATTCTGCCAAAACTGGGATATCTCCAAAAGCCGCGAGGTCTCGCGAATCAGCAACTTGGCAACACCGCTCGATATCGCTGTGACCGGATTGAACCAAGGATGCCGTAGTGTCGCGTTCACCTACAACGACCCAATCGTATGGGCCGAATACGCTCTCGACACGGCCAAGGCCTGCCACGATCTCGGACTTAGTGCCGTAGCTGTCACGGCGGGATACCTAACAGAGACAGCAAGGCCTGATTTTTTTTCACTCATGGATGCTGCCAATATCGACCTGAAAGGATTTACAGAAGATTTTTACCAGAAGTTTACAGGCGGTCATCTGCAACCCGTTCTTGATACGATTCGCTATGCGGTCCGGGAGACAGACTGCTGGGTCGAATTGACCAACCTCGTGATTCCGGGAGCAAATGATGATCCCGACAATTTCAAGCGCATGATCGATTGGATACTGACGGAAATCGGGTGTGACGTTCCCATTCACTTCACCGCCTTTCATCCCGACTTCCAGATGCGGGACATTTCAGCAACCCCTCACGAGACCCTGTCACACGCCTACGCAATCGCGTTGCAAGCTGGCTTGAACTACGTCTACCTCGGCAATCTACATGACTTAGCGAGACAAAGCACCTATTGCCCCAAATGCCAAAACCCTTTGATTCAACGTGATTGGCATCAAATCACCCAATACAAACTCGATATCAACCGCTGTCGCGATTGTGACACGCGTATCCCCGGTCGCTTTGAGATGGAAGCTGGCAGCTGGGGGCGACAAAGACAACCAGTCACCGTGAGGCCCCATACCGAAACCTTTGATGGACCCGACCGACCTTGAACGGTCAAGAAAAACAGCCTGAGGCCAAGTCAGCACAGATGAATACCAACCCTCTCATTCCCTCGCTGAAGCTCACCGAGTTGGAATCGGTTCATCGAACGGCATGCAAGCTCGTGAAGGCTGCCGTCAATCACGAAACGATTGACGCGTGCCAAGAACTGGACCAGCTGGCGGCTCTTAAAGTTTCAGGCGTCTTTGTCACACTCAAAAGAGGCAACACACTGCGTGGCTGCTGCGGCATGCTCGGACCTTCCCTTACCTTATCCGAGGCTCTGGCTGATTCTGCAAAACAAACCGCACTGCATGACCCAAGAATGGCGTCAATCACGGCTATCGAGCTGCCACACCTCACACTCTCTGTCTCAGTTCTTGGCATGCCGCGGGCCATGAATGTTGTCGGTGAAGATCGAGTCAATGCAATCCAAATTGGTCAACATGGACTCCGTATCCGCTACGAAAATCGTGTGGGTTTGCTACTGCCAGTGGTCGCCAAAGAACGTGACTGGAATGCTCGACAATTTCTTGATGCCGTCTGCACAAAGGCAGACCTTCCTGCGGAAACGTGGAAGAGCGAGGATGCAATCGTTGAGATTTTTGATGGAATCGACCACTCAGCGGCGTTCATCTGCACCGCTACCGGAGATGAAGCACCAACAGTGAATCCGGAAAATCTCAAAAAGCTTTCAGGATGGATAAAATCGAACCTCTTGGCGATTCAACACGGTGCAACGCCCGTTGACTACTCAACCGATGTCGATGACACGACGGTTGCTGGCATCGTGCTAATCGTAAATGGCAACAACAATGCAGACCTCGGATTGCTACGAATCAACATGAAAGAAGGACTTCCGCTGCAATCCACACTCTTTGAATTAACGGCGACGGCAGCCAAAACCTTACTCGGCATGACCGAACCCGGCGAGAATTCAATCGAACTCGCGGTTCTTTCTCAACTGATTCATCACGGTACCGACCGGGAATTTGATGCGAGGGAGGTTGCTCCTGAAAAACGTGCGATCCTTGCCATGGACAATCGATGCTGGTCTCTCGAATTTGACACAGAACAGACGGTTGATAAAAACATCAACAAAGCGTTAGCTGCGGAACACTTCAGAACTGGCAGCACGATGGTCTATTCTGCGAAATGTGATTCCACCCAAAATCGGGTTTCGCTTTCCTCGAGACCACCTGCGGTGCCCCATGCCCCGGAGCGGTTACCAGCTGTGGCTGGCACTTTCTACCCAGAATTCGACTCTGAACGCGAAACCCTGATCGATAATATCCTTGGTGATCTTACCAAGAATGAATCGACACCGATTTGTCCGCAACGGGTGAACGCAGCCATGGTGCCACACGCCGGCCTTCGGTACTCAGGACACATCGCGGCGGAAGTATGGCGAAGGATCCATCTGCCCGATGACATTCTCATCATTGGCCCGAAGCACACTGCTGACGGTGTCCCATGGGCTGTTGCGCCACACGAAACATGGAAGTTATCGGACTCCACATCCGTACGTGGAAATCCAGCCTTCGCCAAGATACTGGCAGATAACGTGCCAGGAATGGAACTGGATGCAAACGCACATCGTCGGGAGCACGGGATCGAAGTCCAATTGCCGTTTATTCACCGGTTCGCTCCGAACGCTCGGATCACGGCTATCGCGATGGACAGGGCAGAAGATGCGGATTTACAAGAAGCAGCACGAGCCTTGGCAACTCTTTTGAAGCCTCTTCCTACGCGACCACTAATCGTTATCAGCAGTGATATGAATCATTTCGCTGCAGACCGAGAAAACCAAAGACGGGATCAACTTGCGCTCAAGCAACTAGCTGCGTTGGCCCCCCTGGGCCTGCTGAAAACCTGCAAAGATGAGAACATTAGCATGTGTGGCCAAATTCCCGCTGCATTCGTTCTGCTCACACTGCAACACCTGCAATGCACGTGCAACTACCAAAAAATCGCCTACCGCACATCCGCTGAGGTGACTGGCGACATTTCCAGCGTGGTTGGCTATGCAGGTGTAGTTTTCTAAAGTGGAGAGAAGTCACGAAACAGCCAGCTTCCTGATACCATCCGCATGATGGTCATTCCGTGACATCCAACGAACCATCCTTTCCAACAAACCACCTTGCCCCGAACTGAGAATTTGATGTCTGACAAGGTCCTGATCATTGTAGGCGATGCAAGCGAAACCCTGGACACGATGTATCCCTATTACCGTTTACAGGAAGCAGGTTTCACCCCAGTGGTAGCCGCTCCCGAAAAGCGTCTGTACCAAATGGTGATGCACGAGATAAAGCCGGGATGGACGATCACGAAAGAGTGGGAGGGATACACGATTCAAGCTGATATCGCATTCTCGCAGATCAATCCCGAAGATTACGCTGGCATTCTTTTCAGTGGTGGTCGGGCTCCCGAGTACATTCGTTACGACGAGCACCTTGTTGGAGCAACGAAGTACTTTTTTGAGGCCAACAAACCTGTGGCAAGCGTCTGCCACGGCGTGGAGATTCCAGCTTACGCCGATTGTGTTCGCGGGCGCCGCATGGCCACCGTTCCGAAATGCAAATTTGATCTGGAAGTTTGTGGCGGTATTTTTGTCGACGAAGCCTGCGTCATTGATGGCAATTTGGTGAGTGGCCGCACTTTCCATGACAACGGTCACTATGTGGGGCCCTGGATCAAACTGCTTGAAGAAGCGCGAGATGCATAGCCGTCGAATCACACGTGTTTGAAAACCAACCGATTCCCTCCCATGAGAGGGCACGCCCCTCACTGGTGGATGCATGCACTGGAAAGCCTCGCATTTCCTGCTGATGACGCTCCTTGGCAACCCATGGAAGACGTTTTTGTTATCCTCAGACGTTCTGATATCGCATTCCCTATAGCCCAAACGCATGTCGTCCATTCTCCCGATCATCGATACAGGCCTGCCCACTGGAATCGTCGAGCCGTTTGCCGCTCGTGTAGGGCGAGACGCGGAGACATTGATTCGAGATTCGTTGACAGAATTGCAAATCAATCTGGGCAAGCTCTGCAATCAGACCTGCACGCACTGCCATGTTGATGCCGGTCCGACCAAGACGGCCGAAAACATGACGCACGCAACGGCGAAACGCATTTGTGAACTCGTTGACGAGTGCGAATCCCTGACCACAATTGACCTAACAGGCGGTGCCCCCGAGCTCAACCCGAGCTTTCGATCTCTGGTAACACATTTCCGTGGTAGGGGAATGAAAGTCATTGACCGATGCAACCTGACCATCCTGTCAGAACCGGGCCAAGAAGACTTGAGTGATTTCCTTGCTTCGAACCAAGTTGACGTTGTGGCATCGCTACCCTGCTACCTGGAAGACAATGTCGATGCACAACGGGGATCGGGCGTCTTTGAACGCAGCATCAACGGCCTGCAGCAACTCAATGCAAGAGGCTACGGGCAAGACAACAGTGCCTTGAAACTAAACCTCGTTTTCAATCCAACGGGACCAACGTTGCCGCCAGACCAGACATCATTGGAAACTGCTTACAAACGAGAACTAAAAGAACGCTACAACGTTGAATTCAATCACTTACTCGCGATCACCAACATCCCAATCAAAAGATATGCAAAATTCCTGAAGAAGCGAGGAGTGTTGGTGGACTACATGCGGATGCTGGAATCAGCATTCAATCCACAAGCAGCACGTGGAGTGATGTGCAAAGCAATGCTCTCAGTTGGCTGGGACGGGCAATTATACGACTGTGATTTCAACCAGATGTTGGAGATGCCGGTTGCCGGCAAGCCACCGCAAACGGTATGGAACATCAATGCCTTTGACGAATACATTGACCAGCGAGTTGCTGTCGCTGATCATTGCTACGGCTGCACTGCCGGAGCTGGCAGCAGCTGTGGTGGCTCTGTTACCTGAACTAGAACCCAAACGAAAAAACATACATGTCCAATAACCTCGACACTGAAAACGCTGTACGTGAACGATATTCAGCTGCGGCACAAGAGCGTGAAGTCGAACTCTGCTGCCCCGTGGACTACGACACACAATATCTGACGGTTATTCCACAAGAAGTCATTGATCGTGACTATGGGTGCGGTGATCCGTCCAAGTGGGTTCGAACGGGTGAAACGGTGCTGGACCTGGGAAGCGGCGGTGGAAAGATCTGCTTCATCGCCACACAGGTAGTGGGACCCGAGGGAAAGGTCATTGGCGTTGACATGAATGACACCATGTTGGAGCTCGCTCGTCAGAGTCAGGTCGAAGTCGCTGGCAAAATTGGCTACGACAATGTGAATTTCCACAAGGGAAAAATCCAAGACATGGCAATCGACCGAGACCAGGTCGATGCCTATCTGGCAGACCATCCAGTGACCAACGAAGCGAGCCTTCAGGAGCTCGAATCGATGCTCCACAACATGCGCAGAGACAGCCCTATGATTGCCGATGATTCCATCGATGTTGTCGTAAGCAATTGCGTGCTAAATCTTGTTGATGCGTCAGAAAAAGAGCAACTGTTCCGTGAAATATTTCGTGTCCTCAAACCAGGCGGGCGGGCAGTGATCAGTGACATTGTCAGCGATGAATTTGTGCCCCAACACTTGCAGGATGATCCCGACCTGTGGAGCGGATGCATCTCAGGAGCTTTTCAAGAAACCGAGTTTCTGAAAGCGTTTGAGAGAGCAGGTTTCTATGGATGTGAAATGCCGGTTTTACAAAAACAACCTTGGCAAACGGTCGAGGGCATCGAATTCCGCTCGGCTACCGTCATCGCCTACAAAGGGAAAGAAGGGGCGTGCGACGACTATAATGAAGCAGTGATCTACCGTGGCCCATTTACTGAGGTAGTTGATGACTGCGGGCGTGTTTTCCGCCGTGGCGAGAGGACCGCTGTCTGCCGAGACACCTTTACACTGATGACACGGGCTCCCTATATCGACGACTTTATCCCTGTTCCACCGCACCAAGCGGTCAAGGACGCCGATGCAAAGCCCATGAACTGTGACGGGCACGAAAGATCACCGAAAGTCACCAAAGGAAAAAATTATGATTTGACAATCGTTGCTGATGACTGTTGCAGTACAGGCGACTGTTGCTGATCAACGCCGTTAACAGAAGGCGCGACAATTTGCCTCGAAAACGGCATCAATGAAACCGTCAACCATGAAGACGGTTTAGAAAAAGATCAACACGGATGGAATTGGCAACCGACGGATACTTTTCCCTGCAACCAGCCACATAAGTTTGATCAAGTGAAGTTTTCTACCACTCCAACGCCTTGAATACCTGATTCCCGCAACCGGTAAGAAAACTCGTTGATTGCAAGCGTATCAGTCCGGGTCATGTCTCGGACAATGATTGCACTGTCAACAGCCGATGCACACTGATGGATCTGACCGGACTGTGATGTCGGTCCATCGAGAATGATCAGCTCAAACTTGTCTTTCAAAAGTTCGACCAACTGGACGACTTCATAACCCGTTGCTGCATTTTTTCTTTTAGGTGGCATCAACGGAATCAGTGTCACGCCATCTTCTACTGCATGCACTGCGACTTCCTTGATCGGCAAGCCCGCGCGAATGGTATCAACCCAGCCATACTGCAATTCCAATCGGAGTTCATCTGCCAACTTGGGCAGTTCGAGATTTGCATCGACCAGAGCAACGCGTTTACCTGCAGCTGCTGCGGCCATTGCCAATCCGATAGCAACACTACTGCGTCCTTCGCCAGGCTGGGCACTGGTGACAATCACGCTATTAAGTCCGGAGTCAATTGCATCCGACATTCGTTCCGCTATTTGCTGAAAAAGACGCCCCTCGAAGAAAAGGTCCGCGACTGTTGTGGGAACATCTAAAACATCAACCTCCCAGACAGCCAGAAAAGGCTTGATGCCAACCTGGGCGGCGACTTCCTCGAAGTCATTCGGAGTCGACTCGGACACAAACTCACTAGCCCCCACCGCTTGATACGTATCGTGCTGTGAGCCGTGAGGATTTGACTGGGAACCGTAATCACTTTCAGATGAAGCCGACTGTCCTTGTTCCCCACGCATGGCTGCGGTGGCAAAAAGATTTTCGATGATTAACTCGGGCGTTTCTGCGTCAGTCTGCAAAGCTTCTGAACGGGCGGCCAAGTCAGAGGGTGGCTGATGCGGTTGCGTCTGCTGTTTTGACAAGTCGTTTGCCAAGGTAAAACCGGACGCCAAACTGCCAGCCTCCGCTTCCCGCATGCCTCGTAAAACTTCTGCAGGTCCGACTTTGCCAATCTCATCATTTACGAAACTTGCAGCATCCGTGAAGGTCGAAGCATAGGCGTCCTGAATGGGCTGAGCGAAACTATCTGACTCAGCAGGTGCGGCTTCATCTCGTTGGCTCCATGTTGGATCAATGGGCTCGATATCCCGTCGAGCGTCTATTGTATCTGCGTCACGGTCGCGCAATTCAAATGACGGTGCCTGATCACCCGTTAGCGGCTCAAGGTGTGGCCTTGGAATTCCATCGCCAGCGTAGTCCGCGCGTGACACGCGATCAGCATGATGGTCAACCCACACACGAGCAGTCGACGCAACCGACTGATCCAATTCCAATCCACCAGCGGTATCACTGTCCGAAGCTAAACTGGAAGCCTGCTGACGCAGATTCTGGCGTGCGTTGATCTCCGACGTTGACAGAGTTGCCACCGGCTCCTCGTTTACTGATCCAACGTCTCCCACTTCAATTCCACCAGACTGACTTGACTGGTCGCTCGCGGGTCGCCTACGGGAAAACGCTTTAACAAAAGCTTGATCACTCATAACAAACAGAATCAGTTGGAAGGTGATGGATAGGTTGGGCTCACTGTGTTGCCTGATGGAACACGTGGGAAATACTTGGACCAATCTGGAACACCAGAAGGTGTAGCCGTGCGCTGATAGTTGGGCGTCTGACTAGCAGGCACCGAAATTCCATACGCAGCGGGCTGTCCGGTTTGTCGTGGCTGGTTTGCTTGCCTGCCCGACTGATCTGTTCGAGTAGCTGCTGGACTGACCGGTACGACTACCGAAGCATGGGGTTGTTGGAACGAGTCACTCGCATTGCGCGAACTGTTTTCGGCAAAGGCAGATTGCGAACTCCGGTCATCATCCAACTCCACTGGCTGACTCAATAAGGCGCTGCTGATCGATGAATTCTTCTCAAGCTGACTGTCCGCTGATGCGACTGCAGAAACACCATTGAGACCATTTTCGGGTGTGGGTTGGGCATCTTGCAGGACACGATCGGGCTCTTCGATGGGGGCTCCTACAGAGCTGTCTGCAAGAGCAGCTTTCGGCAAACTGATCTCGTCATTGGTACCATACTCAAGCCAATCACGGCCATCTGCCAAGGAGGCATCATCAGAGTCATCCTTGGCTACCCGGCCGGTGTACAACGCAGCGGCAACAACGACAAGAAGTAGCGCAACGACGATGCCGTGCGAGCCAATGGAGTCCATCCAAGACCTTCCAGCCGGCCTATCGGTTGGTCCCGGAGGCGTCGTTTGCTTGCTTTCTGGTGTTCGATTATTTGCCCCATAACGCGAGATTGATTCGCGGTTGACTCCAGCAGAGGGAGTCGTCGCTAGTGTTTCGGTACCATCCACAACAGCGGGCGGTGGGGGGAAACGCGGTTCATCATCTCTTCCGCTGCACGGTTGCGTAGGGTTCGCAGGCTGTTGAGTCGTCAAAATCTGCGTCGGCTCGGTTCCGTGACTTCCAAACGGCATCTCGGCCACATGATGGGCAAGCTTTTGTCCCGCGGGCGTTGATGCAGAGTCCGAAATTTCGGTTCTACTATCATCCGCGGGTCGATCAGCACGCAAATTTGGTAGCTGAAAAAGGGTGGGTGGCAAGGCGTTAGGAGGCCCGGTCGGCTTTGCTAAGTCGGGATTTCCTTCCTGGAATTGCGGTTTTTCCCGCTCATCTGGCCATTTTGGCGAGACGGTCATGCGATCTTCCTGGATGGGCGAATATCTGAAGGGTCAATGTCGAGATTTGCACACAGGAAACACCGCACAGGCGCCAGCTTTCGAGACTCGAAAAGCACTTGCGCGATCTTTCTGCATCTGCGGAATAGCCAAACTGAGACGCTGAGGCAAGATTGAATCTGAATCTCTCTCAGTTCGGGTTGTGAATCAGGAGACGGGGAACGAAACTATGAACGAATTAATTGACACTTTTGCGTGAAACTGGCTCCCAGAATGCTCCAAGCCGATACCAAGCCCTCCCTTATCTCTGACCTGATTCGCGAACGAATCCTGCTTTTGGACGGTGCCATGGGTACCATGATCCAACGTCTGAAGCTGGACGAAACCGCAGTCCGTGGAGAAAGATTTGCTGAGCACCACAAAGACCTTAAGAATTTCTCGGACATTCTGTGCCTGACGCACCCTGAAAAGATCACAGGCATCCACCACGCCTACTACGAGGCAGGTAGTGATATCGTCGAAACCAACTCCTTCGGGGCATCCCCGGTCGGAATGCTGGAGTTTGATTTACCCGTGGAATTGGTTGACGAGATCAATCTTGCGGCGGTCAGTTGCGCGAGGAAAGCGGCTGACGAGTGGACCGAGCGAACGCCAGACAAGCCCCGCTTCGTCGCTGGATCGATCGGCCCCACAACAAAGCAAACGGCGATTAGTACCAATGTCGATGACCCCGCACACCGGGATACCACTTTTGAGGAAATGCGAGCCAGTTACCTGATGCAGGTTGCTTCTCTGGTCAACGCCGGAGTGGACATTCTGCTGCCCGAGACCGCCATTGATACCCTCAACCTGAAGGCGTGCTTGTTCGCGATTCAGGATTTCTTCGACACTGGTGGAAAACGTGTACCCGTAATGGTCAGTGGTACGTTTGACCAAGGTGGCCGAACCTTTGTGAGTGGACAAAGCGTTGAAGCGTTCGTGACCTCCCTTTCGCACTTCCCGATGTTGTCAATCGGAATGAACTGTGCTCTTGGCCCCGATGTCATGCGTTCACATATCGAAGAGATGTCACAGTCGACTGCCATCCCAATCAGTTGTCACCCCAACGCCGGGTTGCCCAATGACATGGGTGAATTCGATCTAGGCCCAAAAGCCATGGCTGATATTGTTGGCGAATATGCGGATAACGGTTGGATCAATATCCTCGGTGGTTGCTGTGGAACAACGCCTGACCACATTCGGGCCATGGAAGCTCGAATCGGTGGATTGAAGCCAAAGCAGGAAACGGCGGGCCCGGTGTGGACACGTTTGTCCGGTCAATTGCCAATGGTGATGCGGCCCGAAATTCCGTTCACAATGGTGGGTGAACGGACCAACGTCACTGGTAGTCGAAAATTCGCACGTTTGATTCGCGAAGAACTTTACGAAGAGGCGGTAGAGGTTGCCCGCGAACAGGTTCAGAACGGCGCTACGATCATCGATATCAATTTCGACGACGCGTTACTGGATGGGGCCGAAGCCATGACGCGTTTTTTGCGTCTGATCTCAGGCGATGATATCGTTGCAGCGGTACCGGTCATGATCGACAGCAGTAAATGGGAAGTGATCGAAGCTGGTCTCCAAAACACACAGGGCAAAGCGATCGTCAACTCGATCTCGCTGAAAGATGGCGAAGAAACCTTTCTGGAACGTGCCCGCTTAGTAAGACAGTATGGCGCAGCGGCTGTGGTAATGGCGTTTGATGAAAAAGGCCAAGCAGCCGACGAGGACAGCAAAGTCCGCATTTGCAAACGCGCCTACGACTTGCTGGTGAACGAGGTGGACTTCCCACCTGAGGACATCATTTTCGACCCGAACATTCTGACAGTAGCGACTGGCATTGAAGAACATGACAACTATGCAGTCGACTTCATCAACGCAGTGCAACGTATCAAACAGGAATGCCCCAACGCCAAAACCAGTGGCGGCGTTAGCAATATCAGCTTCAGTTTCCGTGGAAATGACCGCGTGCGAGAAGCCATGCACAGCTCGTTTCTGTTTCATGCTGTCAAAGCCGGTCTCGACATGGGCATTGTCAACGCCGGACAACTTGAAATTTATGAAGAGATTCCCAAGGAATTGTTGGAATGCGTAGAGGATGTCCTGCTGAATCGACGCTCTGACGCGACGGACCGACTACTGGACCTGTCCGAAACGGTGAAGGGGAGTGGGAAGAAAAAGAGTGGTGAAGACCTGACGTGGCGGGAAGCAGCAGTCGCCGAACGCATGCGGCACGCACTAATCAAGGGCATCGACAAGTACATCGTTGAAGACACCGAAGAGGCACGACAAGAATTTGATCGTTGCCTGCAGGTGATCGAAGGCCCATTGATGGATGGGATGCAGATCGTTGGCGATCTGTTCGGAGAGGGAAAAATGTTTCTTCCCCAGGTGGTCAAATCGGCACGGGTGATGAAAAAAGCGGTTGCATATCTCGAGCCCTTCATGGAGGAAGAGAAGCGAGCAGCAGGCATTGAGTCCAACTCATCACGAGGCAAATTTCTGATTGCTACCGTGAAAGGTGACGTCCATGACATCGGTAAAAACATTGTGGGTGTCGTTCTGCAATGCAACAACTATGAAGTAATCGACATGGGTGTCATGGTCTCAACAGACGCCATCATTGAAGAAGCTGAAAAGAAAAATGTCGACATGGTAGGCCTGAGTGGACTGATCACCCCGAGTCTGGATGAAATGGTCCATGTTGCCAGAGAGATGAAACGAAAGAAATTGGAAATCCCTTTGCTTGTTGGGGGGGCAACAACAAGTGCCAAGCACACCGCAGTCAAAATTGCGCCCGTATATCCTGGGCCGATCATTCACGTCCTTGATGCAAGTCGCAGTGTCAATGTCGTAGAGAAACTGCTCAACAAAGAAACTCGCGGCGCCTTCATTGAAACGAACGTGGAAGAACAGAAAAAGCTGGTTGCAAGTTACGAGGGCCGAAAACAAAAACTGGTCACCTATGCTGATGCATTGAAGAATCGCTTTGCAACCGACTGGGACAATGTCAACATCAACAAGCCCTCCTTTATGGGCACCCAGGTGTTAGAGAATTTTCCGCTCTCAGAGATCAGATCCTACATCGACTGGTCACCCTTCTTCATGACATGGGAATTGCGGGGTAAATATCCCAAGATTTTTGATGATCAAGTCGTCGGTGAACAAGCAAAAGAACTCTATGAAGACGCTAATGCCCTGCTTGATCAGATCATTGCTGACAAAACGCTAACAGCGAATGCTGCTTATGGTTTTTGGCCAGCCGCCAGCGATCAAGATGACATCATCTTATTCACTGACGAATCCCGAACCGAAGAACTGACACGCTTTCACATGTTGCGTCAGCAGTGGGAACGCCGTGGTCAAAAAGACTATCGCTCTCTCGCCGACTATATCGCACCAGTCGATTGTGGTCGGGAAGATTACGTCGGTGGTTTTGTGGTCACCACCGGCATTGGTGCTGATACTCTTGCCGATAAATTCAAAGCAGATCTCGATGACTACAAAGCCATCATGGTCCAAGCTGTCGCTGACCGACTTGCCGAAGCGTTTGCCGAACTGATGCATGAGAGAGCAAGAAAAGAATGGGGCTTCGGTGTTGGAGAAGCACTGAAAAAAGAAGATCTGATCGCTGAGAAATACCGAGGCATTCGCCCTGCGGCCGGTTATCCTGCGTGTCCAGATCACACGGAAAAATCAACTCTATTTGACATTTTGCAGGCGGAAAAAAACACCTCGGTCGAACTCACATCAAGCTTTGCAATGGCTCCAGGCGCAAGCGTCAGCGGCTTGTATTTCGGCCACCCCGATGCACGCTACTTTGCTGTTGATCGTGTCACACGAGACCAGATTGAATGCTATGCAAAACGGAAAGGTATTCCGATTGAAGAGGCTGAACGCTGGTTGAGCCCCAACCTTGCCTACGATCCAGATTGACTTGCTGGCTAGGCTGACGTGCTGGCCATCTTCGCAGAATACCGTGTCGATACACATGCGTCAGATCACGCTGCAGCCAAACTTGACATCTACCTGCTTGAGGTAAGCCATGCTCAGCGTAAGATCCTGGTTTTGAGGAACGAGGTGAACCTTCGGTCCGGGCCGGGTGTCTGTCCTTCGGTGAGCGATCAGCGAGCGTAGCTGGTACCCCAACATGGGCCTGCCGAATGGCCCCATCTCTCCATCATCAATCGATGGTCTTCTCAATCTCCCCATCGGCTTTCGGGTGCGAACGCATCATTGGTGCAGGCATCTGGACAGTCAGAGGGTTGAAGGATCAGGGAAATACCTGCTTCCACGCCATTTTGGCGAGCAACGGAGGCAAGGCATAGCGTGTCCCGGTCCAAAATTGAGCTCAATCGGCTATGTTTTCATCATGGATATATCAACAGAACTGGCCGATCGCGTGATGCGACTGGTCGTCTCGGCCGACTACCGGCCCAGCAAGCCCAAGCAGATTGCAACTGCCCTGAAGCTTGGCCTCGACGAGTATCGGGAACTTCGTCGTGTCATCAAACAACTCGTTCTTGAGGGCCGTTTACTGTACGGTTCCAACCATCTGGTGATCAGTGTGGGCGCGATTGGAGGCCCCGATGATTCACTGCGTGGAACATTTCGACGAGCGATGGGCGGTGACTTTGGTTTTATGCGACCCAACCACGCAGAAAATGACTCTGATGTACCGGATGACGTATTCATACCAGCTGGTTGCACAGCAGGTGCAATGGAAGGAGACCTTGTCAATGTTGAGGTCCGCCCAAGTCGCCGAGGCGGCAATGAAGGACGTGTGACAGAAGTCCTGCAACGAGCCCGCAGGCAATTCACAGGCACTTTCACAACCATCGATGGCGAGGCAGCAGTTTTTCTGGATGGCACGCACTACGAGGCCCCCGTAAGCGTTGGTGACATCCGGGGTTTACCCCTGACCAACGACGACAAAGTCTTCGTCGAAATTGTTGACTACCCGGATGAGAGTGGTGTTGGCGGCGAGGCCGTGATCCTGGAACGCTTGGGAAGCAACAAGAATCCTGCGATCGACACCTTGTCGATTATCCGGCAATACGCACTTCCAGATGCCTTTCCAGAAAGCGTTCTGGACGCAGCAAGGCAGCAGGCAGATGCATTCAGCGATGATGAAGTGCCGGAGGCACGCAAAGACCTCACGGACATGCTTACCATCACTATCGATCCGTTCGACGCCCGTGATTTTGATGATGCAATCTCACTCCAGCGTGAAGAGGGACGATGGCGTCTCTGGGTACACATCGCAGACGTCAGTCACTTTGTGCCCACCGGCAGTCCAATTGACGAAGAGGCGCGCAAACGTGCTACCAGCGTTTACCTTCCTGACCGTGTAATCCCGATGATCCCCGAGATCATCAGTAACCATTTGGCAAGTCTTCAACCTGACCGTATGCGACTGGTAAAAACTGTTGAGATCGAGATTCAGGATGACCTGACCATCACGCACACAGAAGTGCACAACTGCGCGATCCACAGTGACTTGCGATTGAATTACGAACAGGTCGATCAGTTTCTGGCGAACCCTGAATCGCGAGTTGAGGCTTGGGGAGGACCCATCTGCGACTTGCTAAAAGAGATGCACACGCTGGCAATGAAGATGAGAAAGGCAAGGTTCAAAGGAGGTGCTCTCTCCATGGACATGCCTGACATCAAACTGGAACTCGACAAAAGTGGAAAAGTGCGCGGGGCCCATCGCGTTGAGCACACAGAGAGCCACCAGATCATTGAAGAATTCATGCTGGCGGGAAATCAGGCGGTGTCCACATGGTTGGACGACCTGGGCCTGAATCACCTTCACCGCATCCACCCTCCACCAGACCGTCGCAAACTTCGCCAACTTTCCAGCTTTGTAAAGGACTTGGGCATCGATGCCGGTACTGTCGAAAGTCGATTTGACATTCAGAACGTCCTCGACTCAGTAAATGAAACGCCACTAGAAGATGCCGTTAATTTTGCAGTACTAAAGAGCATGAACAAGGCAATTTATGCGCCGCAGCTCGAAGGGCACTACGCTCTGGACATGGAACACTACTGCCACTTTACCAGCCCCATACGAAGATACCCCGATCTCACGGTTCATCGTCTGGTGCAAAAGATTCTGGACAAGAAACCAACACCGGATGACCCATTCGCCTCACTTGTAAAACTGGGGCACCACTGCAGCGACATGGAACGCAATGCTGCGGCTGCCGAGCGTGAACTTGTCCAGCTGAAACTTCTGCACTTTCTTAACAAGCATCTGGGTGAAACCATGGAGGCAGTCATAAGCAGAGTCTTTGCTGACGGCATCCATGCCCGCTGTGTCAAATTGCCGGTCGATGGATTCATTCCAATCACGACACTTCCTAACGACCAATATCGTTTCGAGCGTCGCGGGCAAATGATCAGTGGCTTTCGTCAAGGCAACCGGTTTCGTCTTGGCGATCTCTTGACCGTCAAAGTTGCAAAAGTCGATTTACAGGACCGGCAACTTTATCTGGACGTTGTAAAAAACCATACCGTACATGGTGAATCAGACTCACATCAGCCCAAATCAACCAAACCCAAATACAAGTCCAAACGCCAGAAAGATCGACGGGACAAGCGAAAGAAAAAGAAACGTAAGTGATAGGCAAATCCACCTATTCATGGGTGACGAATCCAGTCGCAAGCGTCAGGACCAGTTCTTTCAGTCCGCAACAATGAAGCTCCAAGCGGGAACACGCAACGCTGTCACGCAGCAGCCTGCTCATGAACTAGACTGGTAGACAGTCCATCTCCTCATTCCGCAGGCGGTATTCCGATAGATGAGAAAATTCCTCGTCCTAATACTTCTGCTGCTGATTGCAATCAAAACGGCTGCCGTTCTGCTAGAGGGGCCAGTGCCGATTCAACGGGATGCATTCGGTTACTGGAAACTGAGTGCACTGGTGATGCAGGGAGATCTCCTGATGTTGCAGGACCCCATTGCTTATCGGACTCCGATCTACCCATGGTTCTTGGCCATTCTGCGATTCATAACCGGGTCGCATTCTTTACAAACATTAGTAGTCATTCAAGGAATATTTTCTTTGGGTTCATTGATCATCGCAGCCTCTATCGCCGCGAGAATTACCAAACTGCCCAAAGCTTTCGCATTGACGCTGGTTGTGTCACTGCCCATCGTTTCAAGCCTTGTCTTTGATGCCGCCGTACTCTCTGAGTCCATGTTCATCTTTCTGTTCATGCTGAACCTGCTGGCGATTCTGGACTACGCCAAGTACGGCACGGCCACACGAGCCTTGTGGGTTGGTTTTACATTTGCGATGACCCTCCTGACGCGCCCCATCGTGATTTTCATCTGGATTCCACATCTCTTTTTCTTATTACTAATTCATCTTCGCAAGAATGGTCGACTTCGCAGTCTATCCATGGCACAAATTCCCTATCGAGTTCGAACTTACCACCTGTTGCTTGCCGGTCTGATCGTCACTGCCTGTTGTGCCCCATGGATGCTGCGCAACCAGTTGTTATTTGGAAAACCTTTCCTGACCGAATTTGTTGGGCGAAATATTTGGATTGTCACATTTCGAGATGGCTCGGGTGCCGGCCTGGAACTGCCGCTTAGCGGCAGTGCTGACCAACTACGCCAACGCCTCAATCAGGTTGATGCTGCAGATCAATGGCAAGACACATGGCAGGTATCAAATGCCCTTGTCCGGTCTGGACTCAATGATGCAACCGCAGACCAACTGATGAAGAAAGTCGCGTTGCAAGCTGCGCAGCAAAACAAATCAACATTCGCCTACAAAGCGTTGCGCAGAGTTATCAATTATTGGCGCTGCCCGGCCAGTGAGCTTCCCTCACAGGGAAAATCGGGTGGTCTCTTTTATGGTCAGCAAATCTGGAGTCATTCCAGTCCAATGGTCGACTTTGCACTGCAGTACCGTTTCAGCCAGTCGGTGAGATTGAATACCCTGCTTCTGAGCGGGCTGGCGTTCTGCGTCGTACTTTTGATGGTCAATTACCCAACCCGAGTTTATGGAATTTGGATATTCACCATACTGGCGTACTTTTCTCTGGTCACAGGCATTCTGGAATTTCCGGATTATCGCTACCGAATCGTGGTCGAACCTCTGGTCGTTCTTTCGTTCGGTGCAGGTTTGGCAATACTGTTGTCACGGTTCCGAAAAACAGCAAAAGTCGTAAACAACGGCTGATGCACTGAACTGATTGCTAAAGTATGCGTAGAAGCCAAGATATCTTGAATAGACAAAGCTAAGTCACTACTGACGCACACCCTCCTTCTCTTCAACGTCCTCCTTCCAGCATTGAAGCTGACGACAGCATGACTGATCTGCCTGAGTTATCCGTTGTCATGCCGTGCTTGAACGAGGCAGATACTGTCGGAATCTGTGTAGAAAAAGCAGTCCGAGCGATGCGGGAATATGGAGTAAACGGTGAAGTTGTCTTAGCTGACAACGGCAGCAGCGATAATTCAAAGGAGATTGCGGTATCCAAGGGTGCCAGGACGGTCGACGTGGCTGAACCGGGATATGGGGCTGCCTTGATGGGTGGCATTGAAGCAAGTCGTGGCAAGTACGTGATCATGGGTGACTGTGATGACAGCTATGACTTTCTGGAAATCCCGGCATTCGTTGACCAGCTTCGTCAAGGCTCTGACTTGGTACAAGGCTGTCGTCTCCCGCGTGGCGGGGGTCAAGTTCTACCCGGTGCGATGCCTTTCCTACACCGCTGGTTCGGGAACCCTGTTCTGTCATGGCTCGTGCGGCTGATGTTCCGAATACCAATCCATGATGTTTACTGTGGCATGCGTGGATTCACCAAGAACCTGTATGACAATTTGGATCTGCGATCTCCCGGCATGGAATTCGCCACAGAGATGATTATCAAGAGTGGTCTTCACAACGCGAGCATGGCGCAAGTGCCGATTACACTGCACCCCGACGGACGGCAGGAACACGGTCCCCACCTGAGAACCTTCCGTGATGGCTGGAGAACTCTTCGGCTGTTTCTTGTATTCAGCCCGAAGTGGACTTTTTTTCGTCCCGGTTTATTACTGATTCTGATTGGGCTACTCGGTTACGCACTCGCGTTACCACAAATTCGCATCTTCAATGTAGCCTTGGATGTTCACACACTTCTGATCGCAAGCCTGGCCATCTTGCTAGGCTGGCAGTGCATTCTTCTGGCAACTCTTGCACAAATATTTGCTGCTCGTGAAGGAATGATGCCTGCTATACCCAAGCTGGAAAAGATCACTGTGGAACATGGCATTGGATTTGGCTTGATCATGTCCATGGTCGGTGTTCTGCTGATCTCCATGGTAATCTTCACTTGGTGGCAAGGTGATTTTGGGAAGTTAGATTACCCTCAAACCATGCGTTTGGTTGTGCCAGGTGTTACCCTCGTAGCCGTGGGCTTTCAGACCGCGATGGCATCCTTGATGGCAGGCGTGCTGAGAATGCAGCGACGAAACCACCTCGGCTAAACCAACATCGTCATCCTTGCGGAGCATTCTTCGCGAGTCTCTGTCAAGAAACCAATCAGTTTGCCACAAATACGCTTTCATCACAGGCATCATGAACGCTTCCGATACTGCCAACGAAAGCACGCCAGTGATCAAACGACATGTTCATTCGGGAGCTGTTTGCTGCGATCCAGCCTGGGAAGACGCATACAAAAGGTTTGAAAGTCCAGAAGAAGAAATCGAAAAGTTCATCAAACGGTTACGTCTGCTGGGATTCGAAAATCGACCACGCGACATCCGAGTGGCTGAACTGTTTTGTGGTCGAGGGGGAGGCCTGATCGCCTTGAAACGGCTTGGTTTTACTAGCATCGAAGGAGTGGACCTCTCTGAAACACTACTACTTCAAAACCAAACCGAGGCAACCCTGCACCTCGCCGACTGCCGGGACCTACCTTTTCCAGACGCGAGCATGGACGCGGTGATCATTCACGGTGGATTGCATCACCTGCCCAACTTGCCTGAAGACCTGAAAAAGGTTCTCTGTGAGATTCATCGTGTGCTCAACGATGAAGGGACATTTCATGCTGTTGAACCATGGCTAACGCCATTCCTTCGTTTCGTTCACGCAGTGATTGACTTTCCAGCGGTTCGCAAGTTCTACGCCAAAGGAGACGCACTCGCCGTGATGATCCAACACGAACGTGAAACCTACGAACAATGGTTGAGCCAACCCGCCGTCATCCGTGAATTATTTGGCAAGTACTTCAATGCCACACTGAATCGTACTGCTTGGGGAAAATTGCAGTTTAGTGGACATAAGAAGAAATTTTTGTAACTGAACGCCAAGCCGATTGGCGACTTAGCGTAATCATCAAAGTTCACTTCAATGAAACAAACGGCAACCCGAAAGCTTCTGCAACAGCAGCATTTGTCGCTTGGTGGTCATGGATATTAATCGCGTCAACAAGTGGCTGGCAATCAGCCAGAGCCTTCTCAAGCCCAAGATCAGCTAATCGCGTAATCCAGCTCAACGTCGCGTTGCACAGGGCAAATGTGCTGGTGCGTCCTACTGCCCCCGGCATGTTGGCAACACAATAATGCACCACCTCATCAATCACGTAGGTGGGATCACTGTGCGTGGTCGGGCGACTGGTTTCAACGCATCCACCCTGATCGACAGCAACATCAATCACGACGCTTCCCGCCTTCATCATCCTCAGGTCATCAGCGCGCACTAACTGCGGAGCCTTTGCACCAGGAATCAACACCGAACCGATGACCAAATCTGCCCTGCGTAATTGTTCAATGATGTTATGTCGATCGCTATAAAGCGTATTCACATTTGCGGGCATGACGTCGTCCAAATAACGCAGACGGTCCAAATCAACGTCCAAAATTGCAACATCTGCTTGAAAACCTGCGGCAATGCGTGCCGCATTGGCACCAACCACACCGCCTCCAAGAATTGTGATGTGCGCAGGCGCAACACCAGGCACACCGCCCAACAAGATCCCACGCCCCATTTGTGGACGTTCAAGATATTTGGCCCCCTCCTGAATGCTCATGCGACCAGCCACTTCACTCATCGGAGTCAGTAAAGGCAATCGACCCTGCGAATCCTTCAGTGTCTCATAGGCAAGGCAGGTAGCACCCGAGTCAATCATTGCCTCAGTCAATTCACGACTGGCAGCGAAATGAAAGTAGGTAAACAGTAATTGCCCCTGACGCAAAAGTTTGAACTCGACCGCTTGAGGTTCTTTGACCTTGATGACCAGATCGGCACGACCGAAAAGTTCTTCTGCGTTGTTGACCAAGGTAGCTCCAGCCCGCAAGTAGTCATGGTCAGCGATACCTGATCCGAGGCCAGCTCCCGCTTGCACCAATACCTGATGTCCTCGACCGACTAGATCCTCCACGCCAAACGGCAACATGGAGACACGGTACTCATCCGTTTTGATTTCTGTTGGTACACCGACAATCATTCATTACACCATTCAATTCGAGTACTTTTCAATTTCGTTTTACACCAGCCAGCCCCGATTCACACCAGCCAGCCTCCAACAGCAAAAACGACTCGGTATCAAACAAGGTCAGCAAACGGCCGTGCTTCGCTGGCCAACTTCTTCAGCATTCCCTCTAACTGCATTTTCAGCTCCAGCATCAGCGGATCAACTTCACCACGGGGCGCTTTTTCAGCTGGGACATTAATCGCTTCACCTATTTGGATCACCGCTTGCAGAGGAACACCACAGTCAGCTTTTCCAAGAATCGATTCCTCAATGCGTTGAATGGTTTCCACAATTCTTGTGTCTGTGACTTCGTCAGCATCGAGATAGGATTCTGGATTGGAGATCATTTCTTGCACCATGTCCACCGCGATCACATCTTGTCGAAACTTGATTTCCGACTCATGGTCCACATCCTGCTGAAAAAATTGCGATGCTATTTCTGTGCGAATTGCCCTCACGCGTTCTCGAGCATTTTCCTGCCCAGAGGACATTGCCAACTTGGTTTCAATACGTTTAAGAATACTTGCGATTAAAGCCTCACGCCTTTGCGTGATTGTTCCAGATCCTGTGTCTCCAAGATACTGGACTTCGCGTAACACAAATGCACCTTTAACAATCCTTCTCGTCCGCTGCACGATCGACAATCCGGGTTGTGTTTGCCAACCAAACCCTTTCTCTATCTCTAACAGTCGTTGCCGGGCCCAATCGCAGATATCTTCCGTGCAAAGATACTTGATCGCAACTGGATGAATCACCACATTACCATTCGACTTTTTCTTGCGTCGTCGCGCTGCCGAGCGTGCAATGAATGACACCCCATCAAGAAGTGGTTTCAAGACATCATTACTTCGATTGGTCGTTCCTTCGGGAAACAAAATCAAGGGTCTTTCAGCCGTTGCCAGAATTGCTATCGCAGTATCAAGAGCCTGACGGTCAACCCCCTCGCGATGAATGCTGAACCCTCCCATCTTCTGAATGGCAAATCCATCGAACTTTCCTTGATTGAACAAATGCCACGAGGCCATCGCATAAACATTTGCCTTCAGCAGTCGAGCAGGCCAACCCAACACGAGCGGATCTGCGTAGCGACAATGATTCGGGGAAAGCAAAATCCCGTCACCGCGACCCAGCGACCTTTTGAGATGTTCGAGTCCGCGACACTCGCAAGAAACGACGCCTTCCTTGCGTCTTAGATACCAGTCAACCAGGCGCAGCTTTTGAATGACGAGTGGCCAAATCGAACCACGGTGTGGAGGCACAAACTGATAAGGGCGGTCAAAAACGACAGTCATTGGTGATTCGCCCGATCTCTACGCTAGCCGCGGGACATTTCATCACCGGAAGAAGTCGCCCGCCAGAAACCCAATAAATAACGAAACCATTATGCAGGCTATCAGTAAGGCGACCGCCAACAGTGGATCGATTCCCTTCGAACGCCCAGCCGACCTGCGGGCACTGATACTGCTTGCAACCTTCGAATTGCTGCCATGCTCAGAATCAGCAATGCCGACGTCAGATGCACCTGATTTGGAGACTGGTCTTACCTGTTCTGCTTTGGGTTGTTTCTCTCCAACGTGCGAATTCGGCCGATAACCGGACTCGGACTGAAGATCGAGAAAACTCCCCCCCACCAGATCAGGACGCGGCTTCACATCGACCAGACGGCCGCTGTCGCTAGCGCTCAGGCCTTTCTTTCTGACAAGTGCGGATCGATTATTCGCCAAGGTGTCGTCGTTCTTGTTACTGATGGTATCTCCATAACGCGACGAAGAGTCATCATCGTCGAGCGAAATGGAAGATGATTCATCCGTATCAAACTCAGGCATGTCTCCAAGCCCAGCAGTAACTTTCGTTCCCTTGGGTACCTTGCTTGTGAATTTTTCAAGGACCTCTGCAACATCAGAAGCAGACTGGTAGCGATAGCGTGGATCCTTCTGAATCATCTTCACGCAAATCCCCTCCAACTCTCCCGGGCAGTCCGGTCGTAACTGCCGGATCGCTGTTGGCATTTCGGTTTGATGCTTGGCAATCCGCTGCGCCAAAGTTCCGTCACTGAATGGCGGTTTCCCTGTCAAGAGGAAATACATCGTGCAACCGAGGCCATAGATATCAGCACGGTGATCAACCGCGTGGCTGTTCAAAGCCTGTTCGGGTGCGAGGTAATCTGCTGTGCCAAGCACATTTTCATTATTGGCTACCGTCAATGACTCATCATCTGTCGCAGTGACAAGTGCAAGTCCCATATCGAGCAAGCGAACCACGCCATCAACATCAATCAACAAGTTCGCGGGTTTCACATCACGGTGAATCACGCCCTTCGTGTGAGCATGGGCCAGGCCCCGCGCGCCCTGCGCGATCAGGTCAGCCGCTGTGGATGGATCGACAGCACCATCTCGTTTCACCAGTTGTTGCAAATCCAACCCATCGACATATTCCATCACGATGTAGTGCACATCGTCTTCGTTGTCGATGTCATATGCCAAAACAATATTTGGATGGTTGAGGGAAGCAATCGCTTTAGCTTCAAGCATGAATCGAGCCAAATAGGTTGCATCATTCACTCGACTCTTCGGCAACACTTTGATGGCACGCTTGTCCCCCATCTTTAAGTGCTCAGCAAGATAAACACTGCTCATACCACCAGTGCCGATATGCCCCAATAGCTTGTACTTGCCTAAAAAGAAACCCTTGTATTTTCCGGCCAGCAACTTCTCCACATGCCAATCAGTCAGGAGCTTTTCTTTGACGTAGAGCGCAGCAAGCTTCTTGGGACTCCTGGGGAGTCCTCCATCTAACTTTTTGCGTACCTTCTCTACAAGGCGATCCGAGGCTTTCGCATCGACAATGCCGCTCTTGGCGACCATCTGTAGGAAGCGTTCTGATGTCAGCTTTTGCGTCATGGGCTGCCGGCCGTGACCCCATGGAGTTCGGTGAATCGAAGTGAGAAGATAACAGGTTTCGTTAAGCTGGTTAAGAGACGAGACATGAACTTACGGTACTTTCATAGGGACACGCGAGTATCCGAGCTCTTATCCGCAGAACTTTTGATCCCGTTATGAACTGTAATTCTAGCATAGGTTTGGTGCGACGATATTTCCGCTTCTGGGGTCCAGTCAGCCCTCCTCAGACGACGGATATACCGGTTAGCATCAGAAATACAGGTTTCGGCACACCACCGCTCTGACTCGATGTTGTCCTAGGCCTTCCCCGATTTCCCGAAACCACCGAATTTCCTTGCAAAATCAGCCAAACCATCCAGTCAAGCTGGGAATCATGACAAAATACTGGGTGCCCGGAAGTGTCAAAACCCGCTTGGGCAAAACGATCGGCATGGCCGAGGCCGCAGATTTACACCGACTTTTTATTTCAAAGTTATGTGCCTCGCTGTCCGATGCAGCAGATCACCGGTGCCTGTGCATCACGCCAAGTGAACATCTACCCAGCGTGCAGCTTGCGCTCGATAGCTGGCAGCTGTCACGAGAATGGCAGGTGGTTCTGCAAGAGCCGGGTGATTTGGGTGCAAGAATGAGTGGCTGGTTCCGACAAACTCTCGGAACCAGCGGAAATAGCACTGCGATCCTGATCGGAGGGGATTGCCCCCTATTGTCCAAGGATGACATCACTCAGGCAGCGAATCACCTGCGTCAATTTGACGTCGTCCTCGGCCCTGCATGCGATGGTGGCTATTATCTGATAGGGATCGCCGGACCATGGCGTCCTGAATTAGAAACAATTTTTCGGGAGATCCCATGGAGCACCGACCAGGTACTCTCAATCACACGGCAGAAGCTAGTGCACGCAAACCAAACAGTGGCAGAACTCGAGCCCCGTGAGGATATCGACACCGAACGGGAGCTAATCCACCTGCTGCAGTCCCAGCAGCAGGAACAACGAATGGCAGGAAACGAGCACGAGGAATTCTTTTCGGCCGTTAACTCCATCCTCGAAGACTCAACGTCGTCTAATTGGAGGAACCGATGAGCAAATCCATTACAGTCGTCGGTGCAGGTGCGATCGGCCTCAGCATCGCATGGGAACTCTCTCAACGAGGGTTCAAGGTTACGGTCATCGACAAGAGCGTCACTGGCAGAGGCACTTCTTGGGCTGGAGCAGGCATTTTACCGCCAGCGAATCTGGGAAATTCATTTGACCCGATCGATCGCTTGCGTGGCCTGAGTCACCAACTATTTCCCGAATGGGCAGAAAAGCTGAAAACTGACACCGGCATCGATCCGGGCCTACAACGTTGTGGTGGCCTTTATCTCGCGGAAACAGTCGGGGAAATCGCAGCCATGTCTGGGATGACCGAATATTGGCAGGAGATGGGGATTGAGTGCAAGCAGCTCACATCAGACGAAATCATTGGCCAAGAAGCGGCACTAGCGGACTGGTGGCGCAATACCGATAACGCTGCTGCTTGGCGTGTCCCTGATGAGTACCAATTGCGATCACCAAATTACCTTTCTGCTCTCAAAGCTGCATGCGCACAATTAGGAGTAATTGTTCTTGAGAACACCGATGTGACCGACATTCGCTGCCTTGGTGCACGAGCTGAAATTCAGTACGAAGGTAATTGGCAGACAACTGACGGGATTGTTCTTACGGCCGGCGTTTGGACAGGACAACTTGCAGCATCACTGGACTTGGAACTAAGCATTGTCCCGATCCGTGGTCAAATTTTGCTGCTTAAAACATCGAGGCCTCTGATTCGTAATATCATCAACATGGGGCAACGGTACGTTCTTGCACGCGGAGATGGTCACACATTGATTGGCTCGAATGAAGAAGAAATGGGTTTCGAACTGGGAACGACAGACTCTGTGCTGAAGTCTCTAATGGACTTTGCAACCCATTTGCTGCCAGCTTTAAAAACAGCCGAACACGTCAAATCATGGTCTGGGCTGCGCCCAATGACATTCGACGGATTTCCGATGATTGGCCCTGTACCGGGCGTCGAGAATCTTTATGTTGCTGCAGGTCACTACCGCAGTGGCTTGCACCTTTCACCGGGGACCGCCGTACTGATCGCAGATATGTTGAGTGAGGAAAAACCGCAAATCCCGATTGACGCTTTCCAGATTAGCAAACACAAAAGCAAACACGACGTTCGCCCCTACACTACGACATGAACAACAATCCCAAAACTGACATGGACATGATACTGGATCCTCCTGGATCCATTGCGATTGTGGGTGCTGGCACGCACGGAATCGAAGCTGGGCTCTACGGGCGGTTTCTTGGCTACGACGTGACGATTTTGGAGCGTGGGGCGATCGGCAACAACATGCAAAATGAGAGCGATGCCGATTTGGTTGTTCTACCCGATCAATGCCTTTCACCACTCGCCTTGTCTGCCGTAGCGACTCAGTATGCAGCAGAGAATCCCGGCAGTGCACCGCTGGTGCACCCGAGTACTGTTTCAGCCTGGGTTGAAGAGGGATTGATTCCCTTATCTGAATCAGACTTATTACTAGGCCGCGTCAAAACGGATCACTGGGTCACCAGCATTGATACTGTCCCCATTGAGCTGGAAAACGAGTCTGAGGATGCATCAGACTATCCCGCAGATTTCCAACTTCGCTTTACCGATTCAGACGGAATCGGGAATACCTTGCGCGTGGAGGCTGTCTTGATTGCAACCGGCAGCCACTGCGACATCGAATTCATGTTTCCATTGCCGTGTCCGTACCTCCATCGCATTGAATCAACCTCACCTTCTGACGCTGCTGGCCTGCTTGGTGGTCGACGTAAAATTGTAGAAATCTACTCACAGTTGGCAGGCCGGGAAGATCTCGATTTATACCGGCCGCCGAGGGTATGAATACTGACGGTTGTACCGATCATATTAGCTGTGTTCATCAGGTCACGCCGGTAAGCTAGCGTTTCTTTTCAGCCTGCGGCGACGATACGCCCAATGTGTCCTAGCATTACGTGACGCAGGTCGGAGCAGTCCACTTGGAATTGCCCACCCATGTCATGCGTATCCGCCTTTTGGGACCGTCGTCCCTATTTAAAAAGGCATTCACGCGGCTAGGGGGTAATTTCATGATCAAACTGACTCGACTAGATGGCGAACCATTTGTCCTTAACGCGGACTTGATTCGTTACATCGAACGCCGGCCTGACACCTTTATCACGCTCATCAACGGTGAGCGAATCGTTGTAGGTGAAACAAGTGGTGATTGAACGTGCTGTGCAGCACCAGCAACAGAAGCACTTCATGCCCATGCCAACCGCAAGCTTTCCAGTAGCCACGGTTCCTACACCCGCCACGAACTGATCATCGCAGATACAAAACATGGACATTGCAAGTATCTTCGGCCTGATTTTAGCGGTCGGCGTCATTATCGCCTCCATCATGCTGGGTGAAGCTCCCTTCACTGCCTTGCTGGATGTTCCTTCCATGTTGGTCGTGTTTGGTAGTGCTGTTGCCGCAGCCATGATCTGCATTCCGCTTCACAGCATGCTGAAGGCACCCATGATCGCACTCAAAGTGCTAATGAATAAAAACGAAGATCGAATTGGGTTGATCAATCAAATCGTTGAGCTTGCAGAAACAGCCCGTCGTGATTGACTTCTGGCATTGGAATCAAAAGTGTTGGAAATTGATAATCCGTTGGTAAAGACCGGCATTCAAATGGCCGTTGACGGCAGCACTCCTGATGTTGTCGAGGAAGTTTTGAGAACAGAAATCGAGGCGGTCGCCAGCCGCCATCGTGAAGGCAAAAGCATCATGGATCAGCTGGGAAGATTTGCACCAGCCTACGGCATGATTGGAACCCTCATTGGGTTGATCATGATGCTACAGGACATGAGCGATCCCTCCCAAATTGGGAAGGGCATGGCTGTTGCACTGATCACAACTTTGTACGGAGCAATCATTGCGAACGTATTCTTCAGCCCCTTTGCAGAAAAACTGGGGCTGATGAGCCGTAACGAGATGGTCAGCTTCGAAATTGCGATACGCGGCGTCATGGCCATTCAATCAGGTGAAAGCCCACGTGCCATCGATCAAAAACCAAGAACATTTCTACCTCCAAAACATCGTGATTTGGAGTAGGCAATGAACGACGAACCTGAAGAAATGGGAATCCCGGAATGGGTCGTCACCTTTGGTGACATGATGAGCCTATTACTGACTTTCTTCATCATGCTTGTTTCACTGAGCTAGATCAAAGATGACGAAACCTATCAAAAACTAGTGGACTCCGTTCAACGTGAGTTCGGCTATTCGCGTTCATCTGAGTCCCTGTCACCAGAGAAAAAACAACCACGCAAAACTGAATTCACGCCGCTAGCAACTACTGGTCGAGCCAAACGTAAGGACACAACCAAAGGTGGCGTTCCTGTCAAAGCTCCTGCTGGGGAAGAACCTCGTGTCCGCATTGTGCGTCCTGGACAACTAACGGCTGTAGGCTCCGTCATCTTCTTTCAGATCGGAAAAGCATCACTTTCACCAGCCGCACGAGTCGAGATCAAGCAACTCGCAGACAAGCTGCGTGGAAAGCCGCAGAAAATTGAAATTCGCGGGCATGTATCGCCCGCCTATGCCAACCGCGTCGATGACACCAAGCTGACCATACAACTCGGCTTTGAGCGTGCACTTAATGTAAGACAAGCATTAGTCAATGAAGAAGGTATCAATCCTGCGAGGTGCCGTGTTGCATCCGTGGGAGACAGCGAGCCGGTTGATACTTCAGCATCTGGTGATTCTAGTATTCCAAATCCGAGAGTCGAAGTATTCATGCTTAATGAATCTTTTGCAGATCCAAATGAGCGTGATTCCCAGAGAACACCTACTACGGCCAATGATGCAACGAAGGAGAAAAAATAATGGCTGACGACGAACAACAAGCAGAAGAAACCACCTCCATTACCAGTGGTCTGGGTGGCCGCGGTATGATCATCGCATTCGTTTCCGTCGTACTTCTCATGGAAACAGCAATGTTCTTCTTTTTCATCCCCAGCGCTGACGAAGTCAGCGCTTTAGCGGAGGAGCGTTTAGTCGTATCAATTCAACAGGGCGAAAACGACGCGGAAAACAAAATCAAAGATGAAAATCAGATCAAGGAATGCACGATCGGCAAGTTCGGCGAGACCTTCAGTCCGCAGGACACGGAACTGACATATCGGGTTGAAATTGAGGTCTATGGACTGATGAAGGAAAAATTTGCCGATGACTTCCAAACCGAGTTCGATGAGAAAGAGGGTCGTTTGAGGACGGCAATTCACAGAAAAATCCGCAATAGTGACCTCGAAGAGCTCAGCGAGAACAATTTGGGCTTGCTAGAACGACGTATTTTGACGGAATGTGACCATCTACTGAACAACGATTTGCTGATGGGCGTTGGCTTTACCAGCTCTCAACTCATCGAACAGTGACCCCATCACGCGGCCTGATTCCGTGAAACAGGCGTGCGGGAAACATTCCGGCATCCATTCAAGTCCATGGAAGGACGACGCTGTGGCTGATCCAAACGACGAGTCGACGCAAGCTGATGCAACCGATGAAGTTGCCGCGGACGATAGCACAGCCACTCAAGGCGATGCTGTCTCCGACGATTCAGCAAAAGATGGCAGTGACGTGCAAACGGCAGACATCGAGAAATTGCTTGATCAGGCAACCGAGTCTCTTGAAGAGGCAACGGGTGAATCAGCTTCGGGTGAAGCCGCGCCAGCCCCCTTCGATCTCAACGATCTCTCTCCCACGAACGAAACTTCGGAACGACAGCCCATCGATTTGCTCGGGGAAGTCGAAATGGACCTCCGAATTGAATTGGGGCGAACCCAAATGTGTCTCGATGAAGTATTGCAACTCCGCGGTGGATCGGTTGTTGCACTCGATAAATTAGCGGGGGATCCCGTTGACGTTTTCGCCAATGGCCGACTAATTGCGAGAGGAGAAGTCTTGGTCATGAACGACAATTTCTGTATACGAGTAACAGAACTGGTGGGCGTCTAAGCTCGCCAGCTAGCGTTTTACAAGATCATCAGACTGCATCCCCACCTTGCGGAATTGACCGTCATGAAGAAATTGCTTTATCCTGCCTTAGCCGCAGCGTTGTATGTCAGCTTTTCTTCAAGCCCTTTGCGAGGGCAGGAAGGTGCCAACCTGATCCACGAGCGAGGAATCGCCATGGCGGTCACCACCGATTCGATGCGAGCGCCGGTAGCAAGCCAAATGCCGTCAGCAAGAGCACCGAACAACAGGCTGACCGAAAATACTGCGTTGACCAGCTCAGATCAATCAGCAGCACAAGCCTTCCCAAACCTGATGCCAAACTCAGGTCCCAATGACGGATCTAATCCCGAAGGCAAACCAAAATCGGGTTCCACCAGCCCTCTGATTACCGTCAGCTCAAGCTTGGCGGTTGTACTTGGGTTGTTCGCAGCCTTGATTTGGGCCACCCGTAAATTTGGTGCACGAGGAGGAGGCAATAAGAATATTCCCAAGGAGGTTTTTCAAACACTTGGGAGCACCTCTATCGATCCGCGCACGCAAGTTTCACTGCTACGATGTGGTCAAAGAATTCTCATCATTGCACGAACCAACAATGGTGTGCATCCGCTGGGAGAAATCACCGACAAGGATGAGGTCAGTCATCTGATCGCAACCTGCACCGGTGACTCAAAGCAGGAATTTCGTAGTGCATTGGCATCTCTTGAATCAGAGCCCACCGGTTCTGGCTACATCGGCAGGCAACCCGAGCGAGCAGCTGCTCGCTCACGCAGTCGGCTGTTTGCAAGTGCGTGAACAACGTAATCATCACCACACAGAACACTCTAAATCTCAGTCAGCTCATGTTACGACTTCGGTAGCATTCCGAGCCGGCTCAGCCAGTCACGACACAGCTTAGGCCACTGCGACGCGCCGGGCAACTGTCGGGCCAGCCCCACACCGTGCCTTCCCTTGGGAAAGACATGCAACTCCGACGGCACACGGTTTCTCTGTAACGCCAAGTAGTACTGCAAGCTGTTCTCCACCGGCACCACTTTGTCCTCGGCAGTGTGAAAAATAAAGGTGGGAGGTGTGTTGTCTGTCACTTGGCGTTCATTTGACAATTCCTCGACCAATCTTGGATCAGGATTTTTGCCAATTAGATTCTGCTGGCTTCCGCGATGGGTATAGGGTTTGTCGAAGGCAATGACCGGATAACAGAGAATTGAGAAATCCGGGCGTGATGACACTCTTGCAATGGCGTCCTCGGCTGTCGACTTAGCGTCCAGAAAATGTGTCGAGACGGTCGAGCATAAATGCCCCCCCGCAGAGAAACCAATCACTCCCACACGCTCAGGATCGATGTTCAATTCTTTCGCCCTTGCTCGCAGCGTTTGGATGGCACGCTGAGCATCCTGCATAGGCCTCGGATGCCCGTACCCCTTCCCGTCATTTCCTTTGCCACGAAGGCGATAGGTACAGATAGCAGACTGGATTCCCATCGCTGCAAACCAGTCAGCAAATTGATAACCCTCATGCCCCATTGCATGTCCGTGGTAACCACCTCCTGGCAAGATCACAACGGCAGCCGTGGGAACCTCCGACGCAACTTGGGTGATGATCAGTTGCGGTAGGTCTCCATCTTCATTGCCACCGGCGCCCGGTGGTCCATTTGGCCACAATAACGCCGTTGTGCGGGGAGAGGGTTCCGAGTTCGCATCCTGCGCCCAAACAGATGTCGCACTCAGAATTGCCAGTGGCAGGAAAACAAGACTGGCGAAGGACCTTCGGTTCATCTCAAACAACCTCTCGAGAGTATCAAACATCAATTTAGTGAAGCAAAATTTTAAACGATAAGCCAGCAGCATAAAGCACACCGATAGCCCGGCACGCGTTTTCCAACGCAATGTGTGACAGCAAATACCTCACGGACCTTCTTTCTGCCTTCTCAGGCCTGCCACTACCCCGCAAAACAAGCGGGATAATCGCCACAATTTCGTCCCACCTGCCAAAAACCTGGCGGAAAGCTTAGGCTGAATCGGACCACCGCATCGCAAGAAATTGCAAAGCACATGTAACCATGGGTTTAAATCGTCTTGTCAAGTTCCGTGTTTAGCACTGAAACTCCTGCTCGCACCACTGGCCAAAGGCTGAGTTGGAAGCTGTCTCTGTGGCGTGCCATTTTGAGCACTGCCCTGGGCGAACGTCTCGTTTATCGAGGTGATTTCGCATTGGGCACATTGATGCGTTTTCTACCCATCGTGACTCAGATCTTCCTCTGGTATGCAATTTTCGACTCCATTGAGGCGACCCAAGGAGGCAGTCTTGAAAGCACAGAGATTCGCGGATTCCATTTCACGGACATCGTTGCGTACTACCTGCTTACAATGGTCGCGCGAGCATTCTCTAGCATGCCAGGCTTGGCTTCCGGAATTGCCCGCGAGATTCGGGACGGAGAAATCAAGCGATACTTGATTCAGCCAATTGACCTGATTAGCTTTCTGCTGTTCACTCGGATCGCGCACAAATTGGCCTACTACGCGATTGCAATTTTACCGTTTGCGCTCGTGTTTTTCCTGTGCCGCGACTACTTCGCCTCAGGTTGGCCTTCGTGGCCTGTACTGGTTGCCTTCGCAGGTTCGCTTGTCATGGGATTTCTCATTGGCTTTTTTCTTGAAGCGGCGATTGGCATGATCGGATTTTGGTTTCTCGAAGTTTCGTCGCTTCTTTTTGTCTACATGCTGTTTAGTTTTTTCCTATCAGGGCATATGTTTCCCTTGACCATGTTGCCAGACAATCTGGCAACGCTCGTGAATTTCCTGCCCTTCAAATATTTAGCGTACTTTCCTGCGGCTATTTTTCTTGGAAAAATTCCAGAGGAGGATCTGCCGATCGAACTTGCCACTGAAGCTTGCTGGCTGACTTTTTTCATCATCGTCTGCCGAATAGCCTACGCTCGTGGCGTGCGACGTTACAGCGGTTTCGGGGGTTGAAGATGGAACGAGATCCTCGATCCGACCGAACAAAGTACTGGAAGGTTTTTTTAACCTTTGCTCGCAATAGTCTCGTTCGAGACATGACATTCCGCACAAACTTTGTGCTGCAATGCATCAGTAGCATTGGCTGGACCCTGATGAACGTCGGTTTTTATCTCATCATTTTCCAGTACACCACATCGATTGGCGCTGACAGTGGATGGGATCGCGACAAGTTTTTTCTTTTCATAGCAACAACCTGGTTCATCAACAGTCTGGTACAGGCCTTCTTCATGCCCAATGCTGAAGAATTCAGTGAGTTGATCCGCACGGGAGGCCTCGACTTTGCTCTCCTGAAACCAATTGATACTCAGTTCCTGATCTCTTTCCGACGCGTTGACTGGAGTGCGTTATCCAACTTTGCCGCAGGCTTCATCATTGCCCTGATCGCTTTGTACTCTCTCGCAACGCGACAACTGGATCCAATGATACCAAGCATTGTGTCCATTTTGCTTTACGTTTTTTTCGTAGCGTGCGGTGTTGCCATCATGTACTCCTTGATGATTTGCTTAAGTGCCACCAGTATCTGGCTGGGGCGAAATCAAACACTCTATAACTTCTGGTTCTACATCACGAATTTCAGTCGTTATCCGATGGAGATCTATAATCGTGGCTGGGGAAGACCACTGTACGGATTCTTCACTTTTATCATCCCCGTACTGTTGGTGGTAAATATTCCAGCGCGTATTCTTGCCAAACCAATCAGCCCCCAAACATGGGAAGACCAGTTGCTCATTGTCTGGGGTCTGGCAGCAACGCTATTGAGTCTTTGGATCAGCCGCTGGGTATTCAAACGCGCACTGCTCAGCTACCGCAGCGCAAGTTCATGATGGACTATCCCGAGCAATTCCTTTCGGCGCGCAGCGTTACCTCAAAGCTAGCTCCTCCCGAGTTGTGCTTAAAACACTGCTCCACCTGACGCAAGTGGATCATGGCCCCAAATTCGATTCGCTCATTCAGTTGCTGCTCAAGGGCTGCCATTCAAGCATCGCCGGCGTCGACTCCAGTCCTACGGAGTTGATTGTAAAAACGCGGTACTCACATGACTCTGGACCAAGAGGTTTTCGGTCTGAAAATTGCATTCTGGCAAGAGGCTGAGTCGGGGTACCTGAGTAGTTCATGACCTGAAAGAGAGGGCGTCCGTAGCGAGACATCGACTTTTCTGGCAAGCGAGCAATCGTTTCACCATTGCGTTCAATTCGAAATCCACCCAGTCCACTTTCGAAATCAGCATCCACTTCCCAGGTGAGCAAGGTGCTGTTGCCATCCAATCGCGCGGCCAATGAATGAGGAGCAGCTGGCGTTGAAAAATCTGGCAAATTACCAAGCCGCAAGAAAGTGGACCAACGGGATGCGAACAACTCATCAGGTAACCATGAGGCGTTTCGTTTTTCACTGGGGTAAGCATCTGAAGAAAAAACTTTACCCGACTCCGAACCAAACCACGAACGCGACATATCAATGGGGCGCAGTTCCATTGGAGCTTCGCTAGCGTCAGACAGACGCAGTTTCAGGCAACTATCAAAAAATGGGATCGCCAAGTAACGCGAATCTCCACACTCATGACCTGTGTTCGGATCTGGAGCGATTCCAAACGGTGCATCGGAAAGCCGATACGCAGTCTTCATGGCTTGCAAACCATCCCAGGCACGATGAAACCTTTCGTGGGTACGTTCTTTTTCCCCCGGACACGCCATCACGGGCACGCCAAAAACATTTGATTTCAAATCTGGTGCTTTCACATCACCTTGAGTCCAGTAACCAAATGCCGTGCCTGATTGCAACCAAATCGCAACGATACGTTCAGGATACATGGTCTGCATCAAACTTGCCCAGAAACCGCCTCCAGAATGCCCCCACAGACACCACGGCACCTGACTCAGTTCGTCATGCCCTGTCTGCTCGGCAAATCGGTTCAATGCTTGCAGGAATCGCACACCCGATCCATTTCTTGGATCACACCACAAACGACAACTGCTACCAGCTCGCCCTTCATAGGAGGAACCAAGCAGAGCGCAATCCCATTTTTTTGCCAGCGCACGCCAGTGCAAGTCACAAACGGCAGTCAGGCCGGCGTTGGACGCGCCAGGACCACAGCCATGTTGATGCAGGATCACCCCTCGAATCTGTTCAACTCCGGGCGGCAACCAGAGATCAAAGTCCACAAACAACTCCAACTCACCGGGTGCGTCAGAGGCGGGAAAATAACAACGATAGACATCGTCATACTCTGCATTGGAAGCATCCTGATGACGCAACACGCGTGCAGCAACCTGTTTCTCAATATCGGCTGCGATCTTCTGAGCTTCCACCATCGATAACCCCGGCTTCATACCGGGGCGATCATGACCTACATGACTCAACCACGCTGCGTGCATGATTTTTTGCCGGCGATCAATGAGGGCTTTGAGAGATTCATCTGGCTCAATCTGCTCAGCTACCCCCCAAGCTTTCAATACAGTATCGGCGAGAACAGTGTGTCCTTCATGATTCACATGCACGCCATCAGGTGACATGGAGAATTGAGGATTTGTTTTTCGCTTCGACATGACGTAGCTCGAAACCGCCGTATGAAGATCGATGACAAGTTCCACGTCATCGTTCTGCTGCAGAATCCACTTGGCATAACTCGCCATCACAGCGTCGTAATCTTCGTAAATCTCTTTCCATGAGTACTGCTCTGCACCTTTCGGCAGTAGCTTGCCTTTCTGCTTCAGTGGCAAGGAATCAAAGGCCGGTGGGGTCATCAAGACCAGCTTTGCACCAGAAGCTTTTACTTTGAAAATGATTTGCTGAATGCCCTTCTGATATGCCGCAAACCGATCTTCTGAAAAGGGATAGTAAAGTCCATCGTTCATTCCGTAGCACGCTACCACGAGGTCCGGCTGCGTTTTTTTCAAAGCAGCATCAATCCTCGAGTGGACATTTGGCCTGGGAAACGGATGCTCCGGCTCTGACAAACCACTGCATGTCTCACTGGGCAAACCCAGGTTGATAAATTCGCCATCATACCCCTGAAGACGTAATTGCGTTTCAACCAGAGATATATAATCGCCCGCATGAGTGATTGAATCACCGAGGAAAAGAATGCGTTTTGCCGCACCGGGAAAAACCTCTTCGGCAGAAGAACTTGGTGCTGTTGAACCAAGCACTGCCACAAGTCCAAGCATTCCTAGAACGCTACGAGTCAATCGAATTACAACAAGCATTTCTATTCCCTGAGAAGAACCACTCACTTCAATCGTCTTGCAATTCACTACACACTAAGCGCCGATACCAGCCAACCACAACAACAAGCCAATAACTAATGCACAAACAACGCATGAAATCAAGAAACCAGTGACATCCATTTTTGTCGGATAAACAAATTCCCAGTCTGACTCCGGAAACAGCTTGCGGCTTATCGTTGAAGAAGGATCCTGATAAGCGGCTGCCAATGCTTCGTTATCTGCGGTTGGATCAGATTGCACTGGGGTTTTCATCTTTGCAAAGTATCGGTCCAGAACAGTCTTACTACCACGTGGTGTGATGAGACTGAGAAAGAAGAGAACGGCAAATGGCAGCAACAACCGGATTGGCAACCGCAGTGTCTCCAGTGTTGCCTTGTTTGCATTCGAAAGATCAATCCCCATCAGACCATAAAGCAGGAAGTCGATTTTCAGGGATCCCTCACCTCTCTGGTTCCCAACCCATCGTTCGGTCTTGACCAACATACCCGCCTCTTCTGTCTCACTTATCAGCTCTTTGGAAAGCGAATTGATCGGCACGAGATTCGTCCAGTAAATCGGTTGCCCCCCACTCTTGATGACAATTTCAATTGGCTCACCCACCTTTGCAAAAGGTGGCTCGGTTCCCAGACCATCAACTTCCTTCTCGAGTTGCTCTATGATTTCACTACTCTCACTGGTAGCTAACTGTAGGTCCAATTCGTTTTTGGCAGCGAGCCATGCCTCGTGCTTGGCGAGATCGGAATCTGTCGCTGGACGCACAAGTGTTTTTGTCACCAAATTTGTTGTCGTCGCAAGTTTCTGGTTGGTACTCAGGTCTACCAGTCTCGGCACGACCACTGGCAGAACAAAGAACAGCATCAATGATGAAGCAATCGTCCCCCAAACCGCGAATCGATTTACTCGCCGCCAGTACATCCCCAACCAGAACGGTGCTGCGAACAGGATGGGCAATTCGATCGCCATTTTGAATTGACCAAAAACATCGGCATAGGTCAGTGAGATGAATGCAGCGCCGACAATGATCACCAATCCCGTCATCCTGCCGACTTGGACATATTTTTTTTCATCTGCATTTGAGTTGATGTACGGCGCATAGACATTTCGAACCACCAAGGCAGAGGTCACGATCATGTAGGTATCTGCCGAGCTCATCATGGCTGCCAACAGGCATGCCAACATCAACCCTACCAGTCCTAGGTTCATGGGACCCAATATTTCGCGTGCCGCGACTCCCCACACCCGATCCGGGTCAGCAGCGATTTCCGCACTTCCCGCCAACAATGCCAGCGCGATCAATGCAGTCAATGCCCAACCCACCGTACAGAGCCGCTTGAGAAAGTTACCGACGACCAATCCGATACGTGCCTCTTTCTCCGTCTTAGCCGAACCACCCCCTGTCGCAATGAAGTGTGGTTGCACAACAACGCCAACGATACTGATCAAGGACAAAGAAATGATAAATGGCAGCGGAAACTCACCGCTGCTTGGCCCAGAGAACAAACTGAAACAATCTGCAGAGACTCGTTCATGCATGATTCGGAAACCATCCATCAGCCCCTGCTCGCCGGGTCCACCAAACGTCTCTGCAATCGACCACAAACCGTAGGGGATCAAGAGCACTGAAAGAATGATGATGAACAGACCCTGAATGAGATCTGTCCAATAAGCTGCAGCCAATCCGCCCAGCACACCATACAAAATGACAACGGCAGCAATCACAGGAATCAGTGTGTACTTCAACTCATAGCCGAACAGGCCCACGTCAAAGCCCAGCAGTGGTGCTGAGAATTTCGCAACCGCTGAGAACATCGTCGAAAGGTAAAACATGTAAAAGACGATGGCAAACAGCGTATATGCGACTCCCATCGAGCGTGATTCATAGCGTTCAACAAACCAATCACCCAAAGTCAGATGCCGCATCCGGCGGTACCAAACTGCAGTGATCCAGTAAATTGGAGTCACAAACAACCACATCAACGCTGACCAAACACCACTCAGACCGCTTGTCCACGCGGTCTTCCCCACCATCACCGGTTCATGAGCGCCGGTACCAGCTCCAAACGCCGCAAAGGTCTGCAGCAGCTTTCCAAAGCCACGCCCCCCCATGAAATAGTCTTCCTGATCCTTCACACGTTTCATCGCCCAGAATCCGATGGCGATCATTCCCACAAAATAGAGGACCAAAACGATGTAATCGATCAGTTGCATAGCGAATCTGCTGGCTGGACCCCATCAAAAGGGGCAAGATGTGGAAGCACGAGGCTGGTAAATCGGCGTGTATTTTAGTGACAAATGGTCCACGGATGCGGCGTTACAGCAGATTTAACAGCGAAACAGCCTGTATCCCAAGACCTGGAAACATCAAAAAACCTGAGGTTCACACAGGTTTAAAGCGTGAGTGGTTGTAGGAACAGTTGCTGCCCACTAACAATGAAGTATGCCAACCCAACCCAGCCGTCACCGTTTTTCTGAATATCGCCAAACTGTTCGTGATCGAAAAACGAGCGGTCAGCGGCCACAAAGTCATGGCCACAGCGAACGCAACCCAAAGAAACTCGGCGAACGAGATCGCAAATTCTGGGAACTGTTTTCGCAGTTTCTGGCCCTCACTGCGAAGCACCGCGGACAGATTTTCGTAGCACTAGCTTTGCTGACAATCGGGATTGGGCTCCGCCTTATCCCCCCCTTGGGAACCAAACTTGCGATTGACTCGGCATTAACGACGCCTCCAAAGAAATTACCCACTTGGTTACAGACGCTGCCACTTCCCACGGATCCCATGAGCCTGCTGCTCACAATTGCGGGATTAGTAGTAGTCGTCACTATTATTTCCACCATCGTCCATCTCTGCAGTCGGTGGATTGCGACCAAAGCGGTCAACCAGACCCAGGTCAATATCCGACGTCGTGTTTTTGAACATGCGGTCAAACTACCGTTGAACAATGTCTACGACATGAAGAGCGGTGGAGTTGCGAGCTTGATACGTGAAGACGCAGGCGGGGTCGCTGATCTGATTTTCAGCATGCTCTACAACCCATGGCGAGCCATCATTCAGTTTGTCGGCAGCCTCGTCATACTGATGCTTGTCGACTGGAAACTGATGGTTGGCGGCTTACTGCTACTACCTATTGTCTGGGTAACCCACCGCACATGGATCAATCGCATCCGTCCACTCTATCGCGACATTCGAAAGCAGCGTCAGCTTATTGATGGCAACGCTACCGAAACGTTCAGTGGAATTCGTGTCGTTCGAACTTTTTCTCAGAGCCGCAATGAATCATCTCGCTTTGTGCGTGAGGGTGACTTCCTTGTACGGCAACAGTTGTTTACATGGTGGTGGACCCGGATCATCGAGACCATCTGGGAAGTCGTCGTGCCTCTCGCCTCAACGGGATTATTGCTTTATGGCGGTTATCAGATCATTTACAACGAATTGACACTCGGCGATCTGATGATGTTCCTCGTTTACCTGACCATGTTGTTGGATCCTCTGGCGACCCTTGCGGCAAGCGCGGTCTCGTTCCAGAACAATCTTGCCGGACTTGACCGTGTGTTGGATGTGTTAGAGATCGAAGACGAACTCGAAACCCACCCTGAGGCGATAGCCCTTCGACGTGAAAATGTAGGAGGTGCCCTGTCGATACGCGATGTGTCTTTTTCGTATCCCGAATCCGACACAATGGTGCTACAGGATATTAATCTTGACGTCCAGGCAGGAGAAACCGTCGCGTTGGTTGGTCGGAGTGGGGCAGGAAAAACCACCTTGACCAACCTGATCGCCAGATTCTACGACGCGACCTCAGGCAGCATCTGCCTGGATGGTCGAGATCTTCGCGATATCAAACTGAACAACTACCGAAGTTTACTGGGAATCGTCGAACAAGACGTCTTTCTTTTTGATGGAACCATCCGTGAGAACATCGCCTACGCCAAACGCAACACCCTTGATTCACAAATCATCGAAGCAGCAAAAGCTGCCGCTGCTGATGAGTTCATCGAGCAACTACCTGACGGCTACGATTCAGTCATTGGAGAACGGGGCGTCAAATTATCTGGAGGCCAACGACAACGCATCGCGATTGCACGAGCGATCCTTGCGGATCCGAAAATTCTAGTGCTGGATGAAGCAACCAGCAATCTAGACAGTGAAAGTGAGCGGCTGATTCAGAACAGTTTGGCTGAGTTGCTTCAGGACCGAACGGCGTTTGTCATCGCCCACCGTCTCAGCACGATTGCCGGAGCGGACAAAATTGTTGTACTGGAAGATGGGCGAATTGTCGAAGTTGGTAGCCACAACCAACTGCTGAAGGATGGTGGCAGATACCGAGACATGGTTATGTTGCAAATGAGCGATTCGGCCAAGGATGCAGTCGGACGTTCATAGCCTCGTGTCTTGTAAGTGCGTTCTACTGCGACGTGGCTCCAGAACGCTTGCTATAATGCCATGGATAAAATGCTATCCAACTGACACTCCCTTTTCGCTTTCTCGCGGACAGAGACAGAATATGAAACCTATCTTGCTCGCATTGTTACTGTCACTCTACTGGCAGTTCAATGTGCCAAGTACACTTGCTGGTGATGCAGATTGGCCTCAGTGGCGCGGTCCAAATCGCAACGGTCATTCCCCTGCAAAACAGCTGCTAAAAACTTGGCCGGAGGAGGGCCCAAAGCTGAAGTGGACCTTTGCTGATGCTGGGATCGGATACTCCACCGTCGCAATCGTCGATGACTGCATCTACACCCTCGGATCCAACGACATTAGCTGTTTTGCGTTGTGCCTGAATCTGCAAGACGGCTCAGTGAAGTGGAAATCCGCCTTTTGCAGGGCAGGGAACCGTGAAGATTACAACCAGGGATGGGGGGGCGGACCGAGAAGTACGCCCACCGTGAATCAAGGTCAGGTTTTTGTACTCAGCGACATCGGAGTGTTGGCATCGCTCGACAAGGAAACTGGCAAGGTCCAATGGAAAACAGACATCGCGAAGGATCACAATGGCAAGATTCCCACTTGGGGCTACAGCGACTCACCCCTGGTTGATGGCAACCGTGTTGTAGTAACTCCTGGGGGAGAGAGTTTCTTGCTGGCAGTGGATCGGGCGACCGGCAAAATGGTGTGGAAAAGTCGAGGTTACAAGGAAGGGGCCCAATACGTGTCTGTCATGAAGGACAATCGAGGTGACACCAACTTCTACATTTCTGCCAGCAAAGCAGGCCTCGTGGCTTTCGATACCGAAAGTGGTGATAAGTTGTTTTCGGATACTGCAACTGGTAATCCCACCGCTGTCATTCCAACTCCCATTCTCCATCAGCATCAGATCTACCACACCAGCGCATACCGTGCTGGTAATACATTGATAAATCTTGTCGATGAAGGGCAGGGCAGGGTGGCTGTGCAAACTGTCTACCATTTGACTGGCAAAACGATGGAGAACCACCATGGTGGCGTGGTGCTGGTCAACGACACGATCTTTGGCTTCAGTAAAGCCAACGGAGGCGTGTGGATGGCACAGGATCTGGAATCTGGCGAGACACTCTGGGAGGAAAAAATCCGACCCAACAAAAGTGGTTCAATCTGCTATGCCGATGAGCGTCTTTATTGCTACAACGACAAAGACGCCACGGTTTTTCTAGTGGAGCCAAGCCGAACTGGCTGGCAACAAAAAGGAATGCTCAAGCTACCCAAGCAAACTGAGATACCACGTGAAAAGGGGGCGATATGGGCCCATCCTGTCGTGGCCAACCAATCGTTGATCATCCGCGATCAAGATTTGATTTATGCCTACGACGTTGCGAAATAGTCTACGAATTTTACAGCGAAACAATCACAGCCGAGGCAGCTAAGCTTACAGATTCAAGCTTTCCCAATCATGAGCTTTCGGGTAGCTAACCGGATGTTGATGAGCCATCCCATGCAACGATGACTTCGACAGCAATCTGCGGGGTTCCCTGCGGGAGCTATCAACCCTAGCGTTGATAAATAGGCAGATAGCCTTTGTCCAACTGCAGCATGATCAAGTTGCACGCTGTCACGTAGACTGGATGCACTTGGCCCTCCCAGAAGCCACCAGGACGCTGCTCACCGACAATCTTGTCGTACAATCGATCCCTAAAAGGTTTCCAAAGCTCATCACCCTGACGATAGACGACTTGGCTGTAGTAGAGATAGGTATAGTGCCAATGTCCGAACGACCGTCCTCCCAAACTATGGAGTGTTTTCTTGGTGTAGTCCAACATCTCTGGGACGTGCTCGCCCTCGTAATCGCCTGCGTTGTAGAGTGCAGCAAGTGCGGCAGCCGTAATCGCAGGCCTACTCGTTCCTGTCTGCTTGCTGCTGTAACTAATGCCACCATCTGAGTTTTTGCAGCCGTAGATATACTCTTTCGCGTTGTCGATCACTTTACCGCTAACGGGGATGCCTGCATTACGGCATCCACGCAGTCCTTGGACCTGAGTGATCGTTGTTGATCCCTCATCAAAATTATTTCCAGCTGCGGCGGAAACATACCCCCAACCACCGGCCTCTGTTTGTGCGTTACCGCTGAACTGGACCGCGCGTGTCAACACGTCGACCAATTCTTCTCGTCGATCAATCAGCCCTTCCTCTCCGAGCACTTGGGACATCAACAGCATGGCGAATCCGTGCCCGTACGTGTACCGCGAATCCGTCTTTGGATCACCGATCAACCCGTTGTCACGACTCTTGCTAATCAGGTAATCGGTTGCTCGTGAAATTTGCTTCGCATAGGGTCCTTGGGTGGTCGTACTGCCGCTTGCGATGAGTGCGGTCGCCGCGAGCGATGCCATCGCCGTAGGGTACTGGTTCGTATTCCACCTCCCACGAGACGACTGCGTCCGACTGAGCCACCGAAGGCCTTTTTCGATTGATTCTTCCCACGCGACCTTGGAATCAGCGGCACTTGCGGAGCCCATAACCCCGCTGGTGGCCGTCAGGACGGCAGCGTTGCGAAGCCAATCTCGGCGTGTTTGACTATTTTTCATGGCCCTGTTCTCGTTCGTCACGCAATTCAAATTCGGAGCGTTTTCCCCCGCGGTGAGCGAATTCACCACCACTTCGGTTCGATCGCCAGCTTATTGTACTACGAGGTGTCAACGTAATGGGACTTCAAATTGTTCGAACCGTGTGATGTAAACCTCTCCGCTGCTGGCAGTTAGGGCAAAAGAACGTACTGCGTTGGGCTTGGACGATCCGCCTTATCCGGCCTTTTTTGCAACGGATACACAGCTCATCAACTCGGTCATAAACGCGGTGATAATTTTGGTAGCCGCCTTCACCATTGAGTGCATTGCGGTAAGTCCCGTCACTGAGGGTACTCCCCTCATGCTGAATCGCCTCCTGCAAAACAGCATGAGTTGCCTGCTGTATGCGTTTCCACTGAGGGCCAGTCAGGCAGTCACATCGGGTTCTTGGGTCGATTCCGGAAAGAAACAGAATTTCCGCTGCGTAGAGATTTCCGATACCTGCGACCACCGCCTGGTCAAGTAGCGCGACCTTAATCTCACGTCGACTCGTTTTCAACTTACCCTTCAAGTCATCGTGCGTGACGCGTAAGGCATCGGGTCCCAATTTGCCGTCAACTTTGATTTTCAATTCATCAGCCGACAACAATCTTACCGTCCCAAGACCCCGTCGATCCCAAAATAATAGCTGTTCGTTCGGGCCGCCCGTCAAAGTCAAACGCAACCTCAGATGTTCTGGACCAGGTGGATCCGCTAGCAAGACCAAACCAGTCATCCGAGGTTCAATCACGATGACGTCGTGGCTACCAAGGTGAATCATGACCCGCTTACCACGCCGTCCCACATCAACGATTTCCTGTCCTCGAACCCTGTGGTCAAAGGTGCGAATATTTGGCTCAAACAAGATCGGCCTTAAACGGCATTCTGGTCGTTGAGCCTTTGTGATGCGACTGCCCACTACCGGCAAGACTCCACGACGCATGGTTTCGACTTCTGGCAATTCAGGCAAGAGATGATCCAAATTCAAGAGATTGAATGACCCACAAACAGAGACGCCCTCTGCTTACTGAAATGATAATCACTGACAATCACAACGATCTGAGCTACGCGGGTAACTTACGAATAAACGCGGCCTTCGAGACAATAACGAGTATCACTCAGCACATCAGCATGATTCGTGTTATGAAATGCTCGCCAACCACCCAAACCGGCAAGCACGGCATCGAGAGCATCTCCACCAGAATCCTGCATGATCACGCGTCTACGATGACGAGACATGTCGAGCCTGCAAGGGATCTCCTGACCTGCAATCTTGCTCGGAAGATCAGAGTTACTTGTCGCGTCTTGATTGCAGGATACATCTTTGTCAGGAAAAATTTTTGGCAGAGCATCAATACCTTGCAGTATTTTCAACCGATTTGATCGATGCACAGGTGTCGGTGGCTTACCCCCAGATTGCTTGTAGCGAGAGTGAGGCAGATTCCAACGTTTCAAAAAACTTGACGGGCAGGACTCGACCACAATTCGCTTCGCGGATGCCATGCGATGATAATGAAACGGTATCACAGCAGTCTCAACGCTTCTGGAAATGGGCAATAACACATCTCTCATTCCGTGAAAGGTTTGGTAGATGATGCGATAGTGATAACTATCGAAAGGAGTGGAAGTCTCAACGTCTGTTTTTCGACGAATTCGGCCAGTCGAAACGATCCGCCGCGCGGCCACAGAGAGTTGTCTGCCGAACACCGCAGCGGGATTCGCACGTTCGTCCTGTGGTTCAAAATCCTCAACCATCCCGAGTTGTGAGTTCCAGTCCTCGCCTCCCAGTTCAACGGGAAGCCCAAACGGAAAATCCATCGCCCAAAGAGTGGCTCGACTACTGGTAATTTGCTCAGCTAAAAAGCGACAAACGGCGATTCGTTCATCTGAGCCAGCCAATTTCCCGAGAGATGCCAACTGGACCAGTTTCAGGGTTCCCAACGACCATTCAGCCTCAAATTCCGCCAACCAAGCCATTTTCCCGGATTTACTTGCACCGCTAAAATCCACGCCACAGACGCGTTGCAATCTTGGAGTTTTCATGGGCTTGCCAGCGGTCGCGTTGACGTCATCGTCAACTAAAGTGAGAATCGAGGTCGGTGATGTCGGCACGTGTTCTGCGGTCCTTTAGGCTTGTGGGCGGGTCTGCTGACGGCCCTTCAAGTTGTCCAGCCAGAGAATTGCTTCCATGAGTACCGTACGCAGCACGTCGAGTGCCAACGCTTCTGTCCCTGACGCACGCGGTCGTTTCGGCGATTTCGGTGGCCGATTCGTGCCTGAGACGCTCACACAAGCCCTCGACCAGCTTTCTGAAGAATACGAGAAGGCGAAACTTGACCCGGAATTCCAGCGTGAACTGAAGGTTCTTTTGAAAACTTTCGTCGGCCGCCCCAGTCCACTGTATTTTGCTCGAAGACTGACGGGCGTTGCGGGCGGAGCACAAATCTGGCTCAAACGCGAAGATGTGAACCACACCGGGGCACACAAAATCAACAACACCATCGGACAAGCTTTGCTCACCCTGAGAATGGGTAAAACACGCGTGATCGCTGAGACTGGGGCAGGTCAGCATGGCGTGGCCAGTGCAACAGCTTGCGCCCACTTCGGGCTACCTTGCACTGTTTACATGGGCAGCGAGGACATCCGACGTCAGAAGCCAAATGTATTCAGCATGAAATTGATGGGCGCAGAGATCTGCCCCGTCGAAAGTGGGTCAAAAACGCTACGCGACGCCGTAAACGAAGCGATGCGTGACTGGATGTCATCCGTGGAGCACACTCACTACATCATCGGAAGCGCGATCGGCCCCCATCCATTCCCGATGATGGTTCGAGATTTTCAATCAGTCATCGGAAGCGAAACACGTGAACAATGCTGTGATTCGTTCGGCAGATTGCCAGATTGTGTCGTCGCCTGTGTTGGTGGTGGCAGCAATGCAGCGGGAATGTTTTATCCATTTGTCGAAGACGAGAACGTCAAACTGGTTGGTGTTGAAGCGGGAGGAAGGGGCAGTGATCCGGGGCAGCACGCGTCGCCACTTTCGTTCGGGAATCCTGGCGTCCTGCATGGGAGCTACAGCTATGTGATGCAGGACGATGACGGGCAGACATGTGACGTGCACTCCATGAGTGCCGGGCTGGACTATCCGGGGGTTGGGCCGGAACACAGTTACTGGAAAGATACCGGCCGCGTAACATACTCGGACTGCGGCGATGCAGCTGCGATGGACGCGTTTGACAAGCTAGCGCTTACCGAGGGTATCATCGCAGCATTGGAAACAAGCCATGCGATAGCCAAGGCGATGGAACTCGCGAAAGACATGCCAAGCGACTCGCACTTGGTAGTATGCCTTTCGGGGCGCGGCGATAAGGATGCGATGGAAATCGCAAGACTGCGGGGCGAAAACTGGTAAAACCCGGCACTCCCAATCCAGCAGTACTCATGTTGGCAAGTTCGGTAGGTATTTTCCTTTTCTCAAGGTAAAGCAGACTACCCGAACGCATTGGCAGCAGAGTTTTATCACCCAACAACAACGATAAGCACATGACGAAATTGACCTGGCTAAGCCACGGCGGCTGGATGATCGAGAATGACAACCACCGACTGCTGATCGATCCTTTCCTGACCGACAACCCAGCAGCGCTGACTTCTGCTGACCAACTGAAAAATGTCGATCACATTCTCATTTCGCATGGACATTTCGATCACGTTGCAGATGCTGCATCGATTGCGAATGAGAACAACGCGACCATTGTCGCGATTTATGAAATTGCGGAATGGTTTGCCAAAACACAGAATGTGCAGTCGACTGTGGGAATGAACATCGGAGGTCAACTCGAATTACCCTGGGGTTCAGTGAAGATGACCCCAGCGTTTCACAGCAGTCAACTTCCTGATGGATCCTATGGTGGTGAGCCCGCAGGCTTCGTCGTCAAGATCGACGGGACACGTATCTACTTTGCCTGTGACACCGCACTGTTCGGCGACATGAAACTTTATGCAGACAAAGTCGACATTGCTGTATTGCCCATTGGAGATCTGTTCACGATGGGTATTGAAGACAGTGTCACAGCAGCCAGGCTCATCAACGCCAAGAAGGTTTTGCCAGCACATTACGGGACTTGGCCACCCATTGCCCAAGATGCAAACCACTGGGCAGACCGGATTAGAAATGAAACGGATGCCGATCCAGTCGTACTTGAAGTCGGTGAGTCCATCAGTTTTTAAAATGCGACTTTCTCGACATGGTGGACGACCAGGCTGAGCATTACAGTAGGCCTCAACTCTTTTTCCGCCTACAGCCCTTTGATTTATGATCTGCAATCATGTGCGTGAGGCATTGATCACGTCAGGATGTCATGAATCACCTTGGCTTCTTCGACTCCCGTGAGACGCATCTTTAACCCTTGGAATTTGACACTGAATTTTTCATGATCAATACCCAAGGAGTGCAGAATGGTGGCGTGCAAATCCCTCACGTGGACAGGGTTTTCTGTAACAGAGAGCCCCAGATCATCCGTGGCCCCATAACTGATCCCGGGCTTCACGCCTCCACCCGCCATCCACAAAGTATAAGCGTCAATAAAATGGTCACGACCACCCACTTTCTTGTTTCGTGTCTCACCCATGGGAGTGCGACCGAACTCTCCGGTCCAAAGCACCAGCGTTTCATCTAGCAATCCACGATCTTCCAAATCCTGAATCAGAGCAGCAGACGCCCGATCAACTTGGCTGCAACACTTTTCCAGATCTTTACCGAGCGTCTGTCCCGGTCCACCATGGTGATCCCAGTCTGTGTGGTAGAGCTGTACAAATCTGACACCACGTTCCACCAGTCGCCGAGCCAAGAGACAGTTATTCGCGTACGAGGCGCCGCCAACCTTGGCCCCATAGCTGTCCATGGTTTGCTGAGACTCGTCACTGATATCCATCAACTCGGGCGCACTCGACTGCATCCTGTATGCCATCTCATACGCCGCGATCCGGGTTTCGATTTCACTGTCTCCCGTTGCCTGCAGTCGCTTCCGATTCAATTCAGTCACCGCATCATGAAAGTCCCGACTCAGCTCACCACGAAAGTCGGCAGGACTTGTAAGGTTAACGATCGGATCACCTGAACTTCGAAAGGGAACTCCTTGATACCTGGAAGGCAAGAAGCCACTTGACCAGAGTGCGGCACCTGCCCGCGGTCCACGGGGTCCTGACTGTAGCACAACGAAACCCGGCAGATTTTGACACTCACTGCCAATCCCGTAGGTCACCCACGATCCCATGCTAGGCCGACCTGGTTGCGGATTACCTGAGTTCATGAAAATTTTTGCGGGTCCATGGTTAAACACGTCCGTGTTCATGCTATGGATGAAACAGAGTTTATCCGCGATCTTCTGGTGAAACGGTAACAACTCGCTTATTTGAATGCCTGATTCGCCACACGACTTGAACTCTCTGGTGCTCCCCAACAGTTTTGCATCTTTACCAAGGAACGAAAATCGTTTTCCATCGATGAACTCTTTCGGAGTTTCTTTACCATGTAACTCAGTAAGTTTTGGTTTGTGCGAAAACAGCTCCAACTGGCTTGGACCACCAGCCATGAACAGCACGATCACATTCTTTGCTTTGGCTGGATGATGCAACACACCAACATTTTCGCCAGCACCACCCGCTTGGGCACGGTTTCCATTG
>Ga0315331_10000095_pt1 | contig 49135 bp, 66 predicted proteins | sample M160m34915metaG_FD_203456 | JGI IMG/M metagenome (GOLD analysis project Ga0315331, IMG submission 203456) | Ammonia-oxidizing marine archaeal communities from Monterey Bay, California, United States - M1 60m 34915 | ecosystem: Environmental > Aquatic > Marine > Intertidal zone | place: USA...
TATTCAAATATTCAAATATGATATAAGATACAAGCAATCAAACGGCTCGTCAAGAAAAAGAATTCTTTACACTAACTCTTTACATAGAACTCTGTACGTTGTGTTCTCGGCATTGGCATGGATGGAGAAGGGTCGAATGGATACATGTAACACATGTAGGCTGCAATTGCAAGGGACATTACCCTGTCATCGTGGCATCCATGTTGAGCCGCTTCTTTACCATCTTTATTAATAACAAAGGTCTGTAGTTCGTCTACAGTTTCTTTTGAAAAAATTTCTATCTGTCTCTCCCTGATCAATCTCCTGAGCAAGTCAAGTATTAACTTCCTAGTTTTTATATTAGTATTAAAACCCAGACGCTTCTTCTGCCTATTGCCACGCTCATCAAGGGCTTTCTCTATATACAGGTTTTCGTATGAATGGATAGAAGATAGGAACTTGAGGGTTAATAATCCATGATTATTATTTTCGACTGCTACTAGTGCCATATTGTACCATGTCGCAATAGTTGTAATTACCCAAGCTAAAAGATCAGGGTCTATCCTAGTTGACCAAGTAGCACATTCCTCAAAGGTTTCAGCATCTAAGACTGTTATAACAGAGTAATCGGAGTCCCCGGTTTGGCTAAGTATTCCTTCTGAAACATCAACACCTATTCTATATTCTCTACCCAACTGTGGCGGATTAAATACAGCAAGCTCTCCGCCAGGATCTTTTTTCATAAAGTATCGCATCTGTTCCCTGCCATCCTTATATGCAAACCCATTTACTGGAACTTCAAATCTTTTAGGTGGGCTATCACGTTCACGCTCATCTGCATCGAACCACATCTGAGTTAAGTTTACAGAATCAAACGCACTTCTACCTGAAGCAACGAAAGCTTCTCTTGCAGTAGTAGGATATTCCTGGTGGAACACATTTAAATCTCCCTGACACTCTGGAGAGATTATCTTGTTCCTCCGCCACTTTAAGTGTTCAGGAGTAATCTTGAAGAGTAACTCTCCCTCTGTTGTCTTATATGATGTCTCAACACCTAGTAAAGCTTTTTCTTCCTCTCCACCGAAAGCTGGGTTAGTGCCAAGAGATTTTATAAAACTATCATCCTTCTTTTCATCTTCCGACAACTCAGTTTTGTATTCATCGAAAACAAACCAAGGGAAGAACACAGGTTTCAAACCAGAGTCATCCTTCTCTGCTCGCCACCATTCTCTTTCAAAATAATTTCCAACTCCCTTAGCTGTACTCTCCAACCATATCTCTGTGCCATACCCCTGCATAACACAGTTCATTAAACCAGTCGCATACTCCTTAGCCCTACTGCCCCAACGTGCTACCTCTGAACAGTGGAGCATATCAATACCAGCACCTACAACCTCTGAACCTTCCACTGTACTCATACCATAACGTGAGTTCAGTCCTTTGCCATCAACAGAACCCCATGTCAGTTCCTGTTTACCTGAATAGTGTGAGAGAGGTTTAATGAAATCTGGATAGTTCTGTTCCATAACTTTTGTCATCTGGAACATCTCTGAGGTTGTATTCTTAGAATGTGTACAGATATGCACTAGCTGGTTGAACATAGTAGCTGCTCGCTTAAACATCCTGGCCTGAACATATGTAGAGATACCAAAACGTCTAGCCTTTAAAACAATTATCCTGACATGTCCTATATCTTCAAGCTGCTGCTGAGCTACTTCATGCAGAATCTTCTGCACACTGTTCATCTGGAAGGGGATTAGTTTCTTAGTACCCAACTCCTGTATCTTAAGGCAGTAATTAAAATAGGTATCGTGATCTTGCAACCTATCCATCAACTCCTGCATTGCTTCTTTGTTGGATTTCTTAGGAGCTAACATTTATTTATCTGGAGCAATTGCCTTTGCATCATTCATGTTTATACCTTTTGGTCGTGGTTTATGTACCAGATCCTTTAATCTATAATCTATAGACCTGACCATTGAGTGGTCTGCACCTGCCACCGCCCTATCACGCTCATCTAAGAGAACTGCCTCTATGATAGTCTCCTTACTATGGGAAGCTATAGTTGACCATAACTTATCTAGCCTTTGAAATTGTTTCTCCATTATCTAATCATTTGCATAAATTCCTTGAAAGGTATCTTACCTTTTTTTATATTACAACTGTTACAACATACTACAAGATTCTCATCAGATAGCTGTTCTTCTACAGTATCTAAACTAGATAGAGGCTCCATATGATCAAGAACCCAGTCACCCTTAGCTGGCAATCTTATTCCACAATAGAAACAAGGAGCAGTTCCACGATCCTGTTCCTGTGCTTTTATCCAGCATTTTATATATGTTGTCCTATTATATCCACCCTTCCTCTTCCTCTTCTTACCTGCAAGCTTATTTCTGTGGAATGCAGCTTTCTCCTTACAATTTCTACAACAATACTTCTGCACCGCTTGCCCATGAATATTAGGAGTGTAATCCTCTTTGCAATATTCGCAGGTTTTTATCACTGAATTTTACTAAGATAACGTGCAATCAATATAGCATCTGCTATACCATGATCCTTCTTCCTAGTTAATTTTATATCAGGATATATCTGATTCACCTTCTGGATAGAAGATCCTTTCTCCTTTGGCATATCCCCAAGCATCAATTTCTTCCAAGATGGGGGGCGTATCAAGTAGTATGGCAAGCCCATGCCCACGCACAGACCTCTCAGAAAGCCATAACTAGCCATATAACGACCACTTGACACGATCCCCTGGTTCGGCATCGTCTGTGATTTTTCTATACCAACTAATAAGTTCTCATACTTAGGTGAGAAACGAGAGAAAATATTATAAAGTTCTGGTTCATGTAATTCACGTTTCTTAGCAACTTCGATGATTGGCATGTCTTGGTAATGAATGACCTGTAAATTCTTATCTAACACTGCCAGTGCTCCTGAAAAGCCCGGATCAATTCCCAAGTACATCCTCAACCCCCCATATTCTCTGCAGCTCCGCCTGAATCTTCTTCTCTTCTGACTCAGGTAGTTGCCAAGTTAGATCTGTTTGTATATCTACAGTAGGTATCTGATCTCCATATCTGGTAATAGTACCTCCTTTTTCAAGAAATTCTTCTACTGCAACCTTAAGCTCACGCCTCTCAGGGGTATCACAATTAACAAACTCGGCTGTAGTAACAACTCTCTCCCCAAATGTAGGAGACTGCCAACTAGGATGAAACCTTGCTGCAGGTTTAACCTTAGGTTGTTTAGCTGTTAAAGCACGTTTCTCTACCCTCCTTTTATTATATTCAACATGCCAACAATGTATATCGCAATACTTCTGTCTACTAGTACGTGGCTCAAATCTTTTACCACAAGTATCACAATCAATAGGATCAAGTTTTATATTACCACGCTTAAGAGCAGCACGTTCTAGCTTATGATGGTAAGAACAACTCTCAGAACAAAAACGTGTCCTCCCTACTGGTAGGTCTTTCTTACATATAAAACAAACTGTTGAACTCATTTATCTTCAGCCTCCACCATAGTAAACATTGTACCTACATTATCTGCTAAATCCAGAAAGTAACTGTCAGCCTTTAAGTTTTCCCTTTCTGCATTAGCTAATAAGTCTGAATAAGGGACACCTGTCTTCCAGGCAGTTGCGGCAGACGCTAACATCAAAGCTAACAATGCCCGTGAATCCATGATCTGTTTCTGTTCAGCTTTAATTTCTCTCGCTGACTTTTTCCTTTTCGCCATCTTCCTCCTTTGTAAATTCACCTTCAATTACATCCTCAATCTGAGGATTCATTTGGTGGTCAAGTTCCTTTAATGCATCCTCAACCCTAAATACATTCTCATTCTTCTGTTCTATATACTTATACTCATTCGGCATAGCAAGTGCAATCCTCTCACTCTTAATGATATCCATAACAGTTTTAGCTTTAGCTGTAAGCAAATCCACCTCACCTTTATCATTAGATAATAGAACCATCTCCTTCAGCCTATTCAACTCATCAAGATGCTGGTCAGATATAGTTGCACGATGATCCGCATACTTCTTAATCATCTTTGTATGTACGTTAGCCAGAGCAGCCTCTCTCTTTGAAGCATACTCCCAATCACCCTCACCTACATACTTCTGAAGAGTACTCCTCCAGATACCATACTTCTCTACTATCTGCCCCCTAGTAAGTAAGCCAGACTCATAGTCAACCTTAATAGCAGCCTTCATTACTGCCCTATGGTGTGCCTGCTCAGCCCTAGACCCTGTACTAACCTTAGTACTGTTCTTATTGCCCTGCTTCTTTACCTTAACCCTGCTACCTATTCCTTTAGCCATTACTCCTCAGGGTTATCTTTTCACAAAATTTAATAGGGATATCAAAAAAATCTTCGCCAGAAGGATTCCGACTATTTGGTATGTTCTTTATATATTCATCTTTAAGGTTACTGCCATTCACCAAGACTGCCCGACTACAATCACTATTCAATACCCAGAATAATAACCTGTCAGACAGCCCCAGCAACGACCTCTTCCTTAAAGGAATATGGACTGTAGACCAATTAGGCCACTCTCCAGACCATCCAGGCTTAACCTCTACCTCGTGATGCTCCTTAACAGTAGCCTTTATATCAGCCTTGTAATCTTCAACGTCAGGTTCAAGTGTCAGCCCCTTATCTTCTAACCAACCCCTTACTGCGTCTTTTGCTTTCTGATCAAACATCCTGTACTGATCTGGAAAGAATACTATAGCAACCCCCTGAATCCTTGGATTAGATCCTCAATAGGAATGCTACCACGTAAACCATCATCCAAACGATCTACTTTGTGATGTTCCTTCTTGCTACCCTTCTCCATATTAGAGACTTCTCTGGATAACCTAGAATCAAACAACTTTACCTTTTCTACATATGAGACTTTGTTGCTGTCCCAGTGAGATGGCTGATCTAAAAGTGCCACCCCAATGCTAATCATAGTAACCAATATTAATAACTGATACATGCTCCTCCATTTAAGAGTGTAAAGAACAATTTACTATTTGGTTACCTATATTATAAATCAATCAAAAATTGGGTGTCAAGTATTTTTTTCACGGAATCTAAAATAAGGGGTGGGGGGTAAAAAAAAGAGGGGGGGTCAAAAATTGGAGAGGAGGTAGAAGAGAGAGGGACTCCAATATATATATACATGGGGGCGTGCGGTTGCCCCTGGGGGGGTCTTGCGTGATCACGGAAATCTTTTTATTTCTCTTCATCAATCATCAAATTTCCTGCAAATCCCTTCGTCTCAAATTTTCTGGATTTTCGTAAAATTTTGCTATACTGGAACCAGAAGTCAGGGAGATATACTCTCACGATTTCAGGCACATACACGCAATCATGCGTGTGTGAGTCAGGGCAACTTTGCCCACACACACCCATCACACAGGAGAACACGATGGTACATAGCAACGAAAACGTAAACGTAGCGATCCTTCACGCACTCGAGCGCATTGAAGCGAAGCTTCAGGCAGATTCCCCGAAGGCGGAGAAGCATAACTTCATCACGAAGGTTCAAGCGAAGCTTAAGCCGAAGAAGAAGCAAGCGAAGAAGGCCGTTACGCATGAGCGTGTAGAGCTTCCCGAAGGCTGGAAAGAGATTCCTGGCCTTAACGCTATACGCACACAAGGTTATAACACTGCGAGAGCTGAACACCCTAAGAAGCCTTATGGCTTCTGGAACAGGGAAGGCTTATTGCGTGTGCAAGAGGCCATAGCTACTATGTAGCCCCAGACCCCTACTGCTTCGGTGGTAGGGGTTTTTTTTATGTCTACTGTAAGGCTTGCGTAAAGCATTACGTTACAGTATCCCCTGATCGCTTGGCACAACGTGTGTTACAGGGATCAGTCTCACTAACCCAAACATAAGGAGAATGGTATGCAAATAGTGCAAAACATAATCAACCTAGCGATAGTCGTTTTAGGTGCAGTAATCGTGTTAAGGCTAACCTACATTATGGTGAGCATATGATTAAGTACGAACCTGAACTAGACCTGAGCAAGGTCTATAGCAATAGCGTAAACGATGACGAGTCTAGCATATTAACCTTTGCTCGTGATCTCTACATGGTAGCAACATTCTTGGGCGTTGCTTACCTAGTAATCATTAACATTTAATGAAGGAGGATGTATGAACGATGAGTTAGCTGAATTGAGAGAGGTTCAGAAAAAAGCAGAAGTTAGGAGTGAAACCCGTAACCTTGAAGCAATCTCAAATGTATGGGGACTTGCGATATGGTTAGAAGAGAAAGGTGTCATGCCATATGATGCTGGTAATCTTCTTAAAGAGTTGCAACTTCTCAAAGATGCTTACTTACTAAAACCTAACAAGGAGAATATATGACTGAATTCGATCCGACTTTACCACCTCTAGATAGGGTGTCTGTCGTAAAGTGTGAGGATTGCCATGCAGAACTAGCTAAGTTAGCATGGAAGAACTTTGGTTACACTAGTTCTTTTGATTGCTGGATTTCAGCTAATAATGCTGAGATAGCAATCCAAGATGCTCACGAAATGGCATGCCCAATGTGGAGTGATAACCCTAACAAGGAGAATATATGAAGTGGAAAAATATAGATAAAACAGGAGTAGAGTATAAGATAGGCAAGGAGATGACTAGTATCCTTAGGGATATAAAGTCTGATCTCCAGATGTATGATACCTGTGGTAATACTTTGTTCGGTGAGGAAGCTGAGCAAAAACTTCAATGGGAATTAGGTAAGGTTGAAGGGATCAAACTTGCCTTACGTTACTTGCTTGATGAAAAGGGAGTTGACTATGACAGGTTTGCTTCCCAGCTTAAACCTGGCCCAATGCCTAAGAGGTTCATCAATTAGTTAAGTGCAAGCCTAGTATGGTACTGTGTTTCAGCAGATCGAGGTGCAGTACCATGTCAAACATATCCTACCTAACCTACTGATATCGTTGTTCCACCCTATGTGCAACGACTATTATTACTTTTATATATTTATATTATTTATTAAAAATAAATAATAATAATATTATTACCTCCCTAAGAACAACAATATCCCTTAGAACATAGCTGGATTGGAATGACATATATTCTCTAGGTGTTTGTACCTATTGATGTACTTCCTTTCAATCTAGGGGTGTTTTAAGCATCCTATTTAGGGCATATTGCCCAAACCAATAGCCAATAATGGTGACTTGGTGATTTAACCACTCAATTAGGAGAACACTATGAGTGCTAATACTATGGTAACAAAACTGTCATTTGAATTGTGTAAGAAGAACCGACCTTCGATGAGACATAAATATCAGGATACTGCATATGAATGTAGTCCTGAGATTCATGAGTTTATCAATCGGGTAGATGTTGAAGGAGGCTTACCTGCCAGTTATGACAGTCACCCTGTCCCTACAGGTAGAACTAGGATAGGTGTAGACAATCCCCTCATTAAAGACCTCAATCTTTTACCTGAGGAGAGTGTCTACAGAGAACACGGAGTTGCTGGCTTCTACGTCAGCTAACTCTATTTACATGCAGGATAGCAGTCCTGCGTGGTAACTGAGACCACACTTCATAGTACATGATTGGTGTGGTCTTGTCAACTAAAACTATACATTAAGGAGAAGTATGACTAAGAATAAAATGATTAAGCAAATACTTGGCAACATGCGTAAGGAACAGGAAGCTACATTAGCTGAAATTGGTAAGTCCTTAAGCATTAGATACACTAAGGCTGGATTAATAGCCCATTACCCTAACGTTTTTGGAAAGAAATAAGGAGACATATGGAAAACGTAACATGTACAGGCTGTAGTTCTGACCAGACTGAGAAGATGGTCACAGACTACGATGAGTATCTGGCATTCAAATGCCATTCATGCGGTGATATGTTTCAGGTAGTACCTGACACATTTGAATTTATGACAGCTCCATTAGATGAGAGCCGTGTATTATTTGAGGAGGAATTTATATATGTATAATATAACTTGCTATTAAATTCCTAATCAATTATCATTACGTTGTAGTACCACAGGTAAAGTGAAATGCTGTAGTTTTACAGTGTGTACAGCAACTAAGGTTAAACAAAATGTTAAAGGAAATAATGGAGTATTTCATACTAATATTAATAGTCGTGGCAGTCATCCTGATTGTCAAGGATCTGAACGATAAATACTAGAAACATATGAGACATGAACTAACAGAAGAGAGGTGGTTTAACATCTTCCTTAATCTTATAGGGAGTACTCTCTCTAACTACAATGATAACCTTAATAAGGAGAAAGATAATGAAGACATTGACTACACAGGAGACACAGACAGCGATATTGATTTGCAGTAAAGCAGGTATCCCACTCTTCATGCACTCTCATCAGGGTGTTGGGAAGACATCTCTTGTCAAGGAACTACATAGACACATCCAGAAGTCTGATCCTGATTATGGGCTGGTTGATATGAGACTATCCCAGATCGAGGGTATAGATATTCGTGGGTTGATGGAAGTTAAGGATGGACTTACAAAGTATTGTCCACCTGAATATCTACCTACGGATCTCAACAAGAGACTGATGGTGTTCTTCGATGAGTTCCTGCTTGGTGAGACTGATGCCCAGAAGGGTGTGATGCAATGGCTAACTGAGGGTCGAGTCGGAGACCATGAACTGTCACCATATACTACATTTGTTGGTGCATCCAACAGGTCTAAGGATGAGGCAATGAACAGTAGGATGAGTGGCCCGATGGCTAATCGTTGGTGTCATATTGGTGTCGATAATGATCTGGATGAGTGGGCTAGGATATCTAAGAATGGATTCCAGAATGATGGCTCTCATCTACCTGACTGGGACTCACTACCTGATACTGTAGGCAGAGACTCTGGACTGGAACTTGATGGAAGAATAATCTTCTTCATTAAGCACCAGGATAGAGATGATAATCCTACATGGAGGAACTTCGATAAGCAGAGGTTTCGTGAGGGTGAGTATGCTCATGCTACACCAAGATCATGGCATGATGTAAGCCGTGTCCTTACTGTAATCGAGAGGGATGATAAAGTCTGGGGCAAGATGCCTAACATCAAGAAGATTAGACGGGCTTTAGTCTGTGGTCTTGTTGGTGATGGTGTTGGTGCCAGTCTTACTGGACTGATAGATCAGCTTGATAAGCTGGTTGATATTGAGGATGTAAAGAAGCGTGGTGCTAAGGCTAAACTCCCTGATCCTAATGATCCTATGAGTCTTGGGGTTACATGGATATCAGTCGGGGCACTTACTAATCCTAGACATTTCAACATTAAAACTGCTGATAATATCCTTGCTTACATTAAGATGTTAGGTAAGGAGATATCACCTGACCTACCTAAAACTACTCAGGCTCTCATTGAAAATGCAGGGAACAAAGAAGTTCTTGAAGCATGTGAGAAATCAACTGAGTATCACACTCTAATCGCAGCTTAATATGGAAAATCTTTGCGACCAAGTAATAGATCAGATAAAAACTGACATAGATGCTGGTGATGTAACTGCTATTGAAGAATTAATACTTAGATTCACTGAACTTAAAACAACAGAGAGTGATTGGGTAATAGAATTACTTACTTCATTCTTGCCTGAAAAGGAGTCAGTAAATGAATAGTACATATCACGCATTAACCATTGCAGAGCCACATGGAAAAACATATTGGCAGTTGCCACATGATACTGAGGATAAGGCAAAGGCACATGCACTTAAACATAGAAAAAACAGTGGCTGGATACTTATTTTTGAAGTGAAAAATAACGCCTTAACTACATTAGTTTCATCGTTGAATACCCGTGTGGAATTGGAGCAATGGGATAACATGAGGATAAATTAAGGAGACTACATGGCAATATACATAGCCGTATCACCTCTGCAATGGAGGTGGTCGGTAACAATAGATGGAGCAATTAAGAAATCTCTATCGACATACAATGCTAGTAAATTTAATAAGATTAAACTACCAGTAAACCTATACCTGCTGAATAAGAAGGTAAGTGAAATGTATAAAAGAGATTGGGTTATGGGTAAGGATACAGACTATCTTGGAATATACAGAGCAGTCTCTAAGAATATGGGATGGATATGGTATAGGGTAAACCCTCACTACAAGGAGGATAATGAATGATCAGGAAAATGTCAGGAGAATAATGGCAGGAGGAATCAGACAGTGGGATGCACAGACACAGAGCTATCGTGTTATCCGTGACAATGACTGTTGCTGTCAGGAACTTAAAGATGAATTTAATAAAGTCATCTTAAGTATAGAAGAATCTGACGATGGAATGAAAGCTGATGAGCCTGAAGGTGTAGATCTAGGTTGGATTGAAGCATTAAGGTTTGCGATCACAATTATAAACACAAAGATGGAGGAGGAAGCATGACAAATAAAACTGAAACAGCAGGGCAATGCCCTGTATGTAATAGCTATGCTTTAGACTATGGTGATTATGACTGGGCAGACAATTCAATAGGCTATTTATTTTCCTGTGCCGATTGTGATGCAGAAGGGACAGAGTGGTATAACTTAGTTTTTGATGAGTTTTCAGACGTAATAGAAAAGGAGAAGGAGGAAACATGACAGTAGACCCATGTGTAGAGTGTGGTAACAGCACAGCACTTGGAAGCGGTAGATTTATAGACAGGCTTGGCTGGGAGGATGGATGGAAGTGTCCAGAATGTCAGGAAACCAAGTGTGAAATGTGCGGTGAACTATCAATTCATTATGGTGGTTACGAAGGCATGATAGTCTGCGATGACTGCTACCCAGATGAGGAGGAAACATGAAGAAGAAACACGAGGTACTTATACATTCGACCATTAAGCTAGATGTATCTGACAAACTTTATAACAAACTTATAAGCTTTGACAAGGGTGTGGATAGTCCGAATCACAGACATGAATTAGCCAGTTGGATAGCATCAAATACATTCAGTACTAACAACAGGTCAGTATGGGAATGTCGGCTAGAATACTGGAAGATCAAGGAGGAAACATGAATGAATACACAGAACCTAGTTGGTTCACAAATGAAGACGATTACTATGAAAGATTTGAGAAAAAGAAACAGGATAATAAAGATCCTGATAACCCTGAATATTACACGGAGGATTAATGAGTGATGAACTAGAAATTATTACGGGAGCCGTGATAGTACAAATGAACTTAACTAACTTCGGCTTATCAAGAAAGATAGACGATGCTGGTCAGGCTTTAGCGAACCATTATAATGCACAAGAATCATTCCGAAACACTGGATGTCAGACAACTAAATCCAGTAAGAATATCATACCAAAGAATTTGTATGATCCTATCGCAAGCTATCAGCGTGAGACTCGTAAGATACATAACGAGTATACAGGAGGGATGAGGTGGACTAAGAACACTGACATCATGTCTACTAATATTTTCTCAGGGGGTGCAAAACATATGAAGCCATACAATACAATGATTGCTGAGAGAAGAGCAGCACTTGATCATATGGCTTATGAGTTTGCACATAAGACATACCCCTTAGCAAAGACTGCCTCACAAAATGACTTGGGTAATCTCTTCAATCCTAATGACTATCCAAGCAATGAGGAAGTATATCAATCAATCAGTATGACTGTGACAATAGATCCTATACCTAAGGGCACTGACTTTAGGTGTTCACTTGATCCTGCTACACAGAAAGACTTGGTTGAAACCTATGACGAAAGACTTAAGGTAATACAAAAGCAATCAGTTCTAAAATTAATTGATGCCTTAAGTAATAAGCTTACACATATTACCAACTCTCTTAAGACAGACAAGGTGATACATAACTCAACACTTGATGAGCTGTATAAATATGCAGACTCATTACCTGCAATTGACTTTACTAACGACTCAACGCTAAGAGACTTAGCTAATAGAGTTGTTGAAGAAGTTACATGCGATGGCCTTAGAGATAAGGAGGTACTTAAAAACCCTGATGCTAAAGAGGTTGTTGAGAAATCAGCAACAGATATAGCCAACAACTTGGATGCTTATGCAGAAACACTTTAACTAAGGAGGAACTATGACACTAAATGCAGGTGTTAATATACTCGACCCTCATAATTTAGGTGAGAAAGATCAGAGTTATGAGCCTGATGAGTTCACATTAATAAGGGCGAGGAAAAAGTATGAGGAATCAGTACTGTATCTCCTTCAAACAAACCCAACACTAGGGGTTATATTAAAGGAGAGACTACGACCTGTAGCTGACTGGCGTTATGACTGTAAGTATTACACTAATGGTATAGTGATTGGGTACAATCCTGATGCTGTCCTGTCCATGTCTATACTTAATAATGTTTTTATCATAGCACATGAGGTTATGCACAATCTTATGTGCCATTCAACAAGAAGGAATGGTCGTGATAAAAGGCTCTGGAATATAGCAGGAGATTACTGTATCAATAGTATCCTTGTTAAGATGGGGATCGGAGCGATGCCAACCAGTGTTGATGGTATCCCAGAAGGGTTACTTGATCCTAGATATGATGGAGCAAAGATGACTACGGAAATGGTCTATGACTTACTCCATAGTAAGGTGAAGCCTAAGGGTAAGAAGAAATCCCTTGACGAGTCTGGGAATAATGCTAAGCCAAACCCTGATACAGGTGATGATCCACCACCTCAGAGGGCAGAGGATTTAATAGCTGAACAATTCAAGGAAGAGCTTGAGAAAATTAAGATCGGTTTAGTAGATGATTATAAACCTGAAGGTGATAGTAACTGGAAGGGAACTGATTCTGAAGATGAACCTGATGAATACTCAGGTACTCTAGCATCCCTTAGTATAGGTGTATCAGCAGAGGAACTAGAGGATATGTTCATCGAGTCTAATGCAAGGGCAGAGTTCGCAAGCAGTAAGACTTCAGGCAAGGGAGGGTTTAATCTCAACGAGATAATCGAACTGAATAATACAGAGACTGTTTCGTGGGAGGATGCTCTTAAAGAATACCTCACCCTCAAATCTAAGACAAAGAAGAACTGGATGAAGCCATCTAATAAGTGGTTACATCATGGGTTCTGGATGCCAAGTAAGAGTGGCAAGAGACTTGATGACATAGTAATTATGATAGATGAGTCAGGTTCGATGAGTGAGGAGGAAGTGCAAGCAGTCTTTACTAATATAAATGAACTGTTTGAGGATGGAGATATACCACTATGTAATGTAGCAGTGATACACTTTGCAGGATACTCCGATATACCAGATGAACATGTGGAGTTAGTCGGTGAGGGTACAATGCCTGAGTATAAACGTCTCGTATCTGGAGGCACTAACTTTACAGGTGCATTCAATAAGGCAATGGAACTTGAGTTGAAGGGTGATATAAATCCAAGCTGCTATATAGTTATGACTGACATGGAGGATGATTATCCTGAAGAACCAGATCATCCTGTCTTATGGATGTCAACACAACCTGAAGAATGTCTTTCAGGTTGGCCTGGGTTACCAAGCTATGGTAAATTCACACAAATAGCAGTGTAAGGAGTTGTATGTATAAAAAGAATAGAAAGACTAGGGCACTGCATGAAGGTAAAGCAGTAGAATGGGATGCTAAAACTGAAGATCTCTCATTCAAATTACATCCACTCAACAGGACAGAAGGTAGAGTAAGATCTTACTTCCCTTGTGGTCATAGTATTAGATTCCCTACCAGAGACTGTCATAAAAAAGAGAGACAGGAAATGCAGGACAAGGATTTAATACTTGAATACGAACAGAACTATAAACAATATAACTAAGGAGAATGAATGAGTATAATACTGCACGACTTTACTAAGGAGGACTGGGATACAATCAGACCTAGATATTCTCTCGGCCCATATCTTGGAGGTAGTGAGATAAGTAGTATTGATGGGACTAACTCTTTCACATCAGGCTACACTCTTATGAGGAGGAAGCGTGGACTAGAAGAGTTCCCTGATTTATCAGACAAATTAAATGTTCAGCGTGGTCACTCACTAGAACCAGTTGCTCTCAATGAAGTATACGAAATGACTGGCAATAATATCTTTAAGCCAAACTGTATGCTGTTGAATGAGGAATATCCTTGGGCGATTGCTGACTTAGATGGAGTGGCAGACAATGGATATATAGTGGAGGTGAAGACTACTTCATCCTACTCTAAGATAGAACAAGCGAAGGCTGGTGAGATTCCACCTGACTACATGTCACAAGGAGATCACTACCTAAGCTTCACACAATTTAAGGGGTGTCCTAATCCAGGGCAACCATTTGGAGGAGTTGTATATGCAATCTTCCACCATATACACCAACCACTAATACTTCTTGAGGTAAGTAGAGAAGAGAGGTTGGATAATACAAGGGAGTTGATGTTAAAGGAAGCAGCATTTATTGAACTCTTTAAGAGCGAACAAATGCCTGAGCCTGATGGTCACGCATCAACATCCAAAAGTTTAAAGGCTCAGTATTCTACTGGACGTAAGACTGCAGTTGCTTCTGATGTAGATATAGATAACAGAAACATCTATACCGAGACTCGTAAAGAAATCAAGAGGCTGGAGCAGATACAACGCAAGGCTGGTAACAGTCTACGTGCCAGCATGGGTGATGAAGTGCAGAGTATCAAGGGCATATGCAGTTTAGACAAAAGAAATGTGTTGAGAATTAACTAGATAATAAATAAATTAATTAACCACTTATTAAAGGATTATATTATGGATGACTTAAGAAAAACAAATATTAAAGGCAAGGCTTACGTTGATGTAAGCGAAAGAGTAAGGGCTTATTGGAAGCTATATCCTAAGGGTCGTATCGAAACTGAGATGCTGTTCTTTGATCACGACAAGGGATTCTGTGTCTTTAAGTCTACTGTTTATGATAACGATGGTAACCCCAAAGGTAATGGACATGCCCACGAGTATCAGGCAGACAAATCAAGCATGGTCAACAGGACTTCTTACTTAGAGAACTGTGAGACATCTGCTATTGGTCGTGCTATGGCTGAGGCAGGAATCCTTATAGAGTATGGGATGGCTTCTAAGCAGGAGATAGATGCGGCTAAAGATAAGGCTAAGCAAATGGATAAGGCAGAGAAGTCTAAGCCTGCCCCTAAGGAAAAGCCTGAGGTTCACAACTATATACCTAAGGTAGATCCTGAGCCTGAGCCTGAGCCTGCCCCATCTAAGAAGCCTGAGATAAAGGCAAAGATTACAGACCAGTTGATTGGCATGAATGCAAGGGCCATGAAGTTAAATACTTGGGATGAAGGGATAGAACTTAAGAAAGAGTATGAAGATCTTGTTGCTTCTGTTGGTGGCAGGGATAACTTACCTAAGTCTATCAGGGATTTGTTCCTTGAGACTATTGTTACGTTCCTTGACAGTAAGAACAAAGAAAAGCTTGCTGCTCAATAGATCTCCTCACATTTATTAACTCCTATCTTATACAGGTAGGAGTTAGCTACCTCAATCTTAATTAAATAAAACTATTATGGTAAAGATAAATAATTTATTAACAGTTGAGCACGAGCTGAGTAAGTTCCTGTTCAAAGACCCTGTTTGCAGTGTCTTACTTTGGTATTTTCTTCTCGACCATCCTGGCGAGGAAGGTAACGGATCTACTGTGTCAGTACAAGAGCTTGCTAATAAGCTTGGGTTCACAAGGAGAGTAATACAGAAGAGGATAGAGTATCTGGAAGAGCAGGGATTTATTAGTTCTATGTCACCTGAATTTTATGGTGGGCAAAGATTGCCTAGTATATATCAGATAAACTTTGAATCAGAATTCTTTATCAAGAATGTAAAGAGAAAGACTGTTCTCAAAGAGGAGAGTCCCGATGTTAATGGAATGATAGAGATGTTTACTAATATAAATAAGGACATACATGGTGAGGTTTACGAACCAACAACACCATCTCAACGTGGTAAGTGGGTTAAGGGTGCAGAAAGAATACTTAAATTAAAAGTAGATGGAGAACCCTTCAGTATGGAATCATACAAGAAAGTTATTACATATCTGGCATACCAAATGAAGGAACACTTAGACACTAAGAACACTTACGCTATGAGGTGCAGGGATCTAGGTAATTTAGTACATACAGATCCAAGACAAACAGATTGTAAATATGTCAGGGCATTCAGGAAACAGAGTGCTGAAGACAACACACACATAACTGATATTCTAAAGGAGGACAATGAGCCGAGAAGAAATGGTGGAGAAGTTAGTAGCAGAGTTAATGACAGTCTATGGGCATAAGGTTAGTAAGGAAGAGACTGAAATTCTGATTGGTATCTGGAGGAATGCTCTCCATTCCTTAAACGAACAAGAGATTAAGGCTGGATACCAGAACTTAATTAAGACAAGAACTAAATCTGGTATGCCCAGCCCAGCAGAGTTCTACAACGCACTCTATAGTGACATAGTGGAGGATGGATTGATGGCGTGGAACCAGTTGTTCCAAGTATTAAAGTCACACCCAGGAAGACCTATACATTTTTATGATACAGTTCTTGCTGAGACATGCAGAAGATTAGGAGGATTAACATTCTTAGGTAGCCTATCTGCAACAGATCTCTCCTTCCAGAAGAAGGCGTTCATGGATACATATAGTATTCTAGCAAAGCATGGGGATTCTTTTAACCCTATATGTAAGGGTACATACGAAGCTAAGCCTATCGAAATGCAAACCCTAGCTACCAGAAAGATGGTTACAGGGGGTGCTCTATGATAAGTGCAGAGCTGAGTCTTCTATCCATATGCTTTACATATCCTGATCTATTACCTAAGGTCAGGACACTTGTTCAGCCTTATATGTTTTTAGATATTAAAAACAACACAATATATAATGCTGCTCTTGATTTGTATGATACTGGTGCAAGTGTAGATAACGTAACAGTATCATCACATATCTTAAACAATAAAAAGTTATCAAGTAAGTTCAGTAATGATATTGATGTTCAGGATTCTATTATGAACATCAGGGATGTAGATGCAGTAGTAGATAACTTCCAAGACTACACTGGGATTATAGTTACTAACTATAGGAAGTCTCATGCCGCTAAGGTTGCGGAGAAAACTGCAAAGAATATTTCGGATGGTGCTGATGCAAGTTCTGAAGTCGAAGCATTAAGTGAGACTGTCCAAGAACTGGAACGTGCATCGGCACGCCCATTCAATAGCTTCTTAGGTATTGCTGAGGAAGAAATCAATGAGATGACTAAGAGGGAAGAACAGGGAGAACAGAGTATGAATGACTTGTTCGTACCAACTCCTTTTGAAAGTGTAAATAACTTTATATATGGCTTCAGATATGGATCGCTCTCACTATTAGGGGCGAGACCTGCTGTTGGTAAGACTACAGTTGCAGTAGCTTTAGCTGCTGATGCTGCAAAGAGAGGTATCAAAACTCTATTCATTTCAATTGAGATGAATAAGAATGAGATAGCACAGAAGATGTTCTCTCATACATCAGGGGTACACTTCAATAAACTGCTTGAGATGCACAAGTTTGAGCAAGGTGATTGGGATGCAATCCTTAAGATGAGGGCAGAACAAAATGAGATATGGGCTAAGAATCTTTCTGTTGACGATACATCTGAGACACCTGCAGAGGTAATGAGGTCTATCAATTGGGCAATCAATGAGGGATACAAGTACATAATCATTGACCACTTGCATGAACTACCTTGGGGCGAGAGACGATCACACATATCATTGACCGAAGCAATGGGTGATTTCGTTAAGCGTCTAAGAAATAAAGCACAACGTAATCAAGTTGCTGTTCTTGCTCTCTGTCAATTGAATAGAGAGGTTGAGAAGAGATCATCTAAGATCCCTATGGCGAGTGATCTTGGAGAGAGTGGTGCACTTGAGAGAGTAGCACATAATATTTTATTCCTTAATCGTGCAGAACATCATAAAGGTGAAGTCGATGTTATCATAGCTAAAGCACGAGGTGGAACTACAGGTATAGCTACCCTAGATTTCGATGGTGGCACAAACAAAGTACAGGATCAGACTAATAACTCTGTTGACTGGGACACAATAAATTGAAAGGTATAATATGAAAACATTAAGAAGAGACCTACCAGATAGAAGATGTGGATTTACACAGAAGTCTAGGATTGGTGGGCACAAGGTATATCTCCGCACTGGAGAGTATGAGGATGGTTCTTTAGGAGAGATCTTTATTGATATGCACAAAGAAGGAGCAGCGTTCAGATGTCTTATGAATAACTTTGCAATCGCAGTATCACTGGGGTTGCAGTATGGAGTACCACTAGATGAGTTTGTAAATGCATTTACATTTACCAAGTTTGAACCTTCAGGTATGGTTCAGGGAAGTCCATCTATTAAGATGTCTTCCTCAATTATAGACTACATATTTAGGGAGTTGGCAGTTGAGTATAGTGGGCGGGATGACCTTGCTCATATACTCCCCGTCCCTCCTCCTAAACCAGTAGAGGAAATACATGAGTACATTGATAAACCTGACGAAGAAGATGATGACGATGAACTAACTAAAGAAGAATTAAAAACAATTCAGAAAGCATTAGTTTCTGAAGACAAAAGCCAGGAAGATAAACTGGCAGAAGCTCGCATGAAAGGCTACGAAGGAGAAGCATGTACAAACTGTAGTCAGTTCACACTGGTCAGGAATGGTGCATGTCTCAAGTGCGTATCATGTGGCGAGACAAGTGGATGTTCATAGTAAATTATTACTTTGACTTGTAAAAATAAAATGATATAATAATAATAATTATTTATTATTTATTTATTTATTTTATTTAAAAAGAAAAAGGAAAGAGGACTATGGAAGTAACAGAGTTCAGTCTGGAAAGTTTCCCTCGTAATCTGAGGGATGTCATGCATAAGTATGATATTACCAGCACTGGTCTAGCTAAAGACTTAGGCGTTACAAGAATGAGCGTCTATAATTGGAGGGCTGGACGAGCAGACCCAACATTAATCAGGTTGTTCCAGATAGCATCTGTCTTAAAGACTGATGTTGGACAACTACTAACTAAAAATTATTAGGAGAAAATTATGGCATCTTTAAATAAAGTAGAATTAATCGGTCGTCTTGGTGGTGACCCTGAATGCAGAGAAGTTGGTGACGATTTGGTAGCTAACTTTAATCTAGCTACAAACGAGTACTGGAAGGATAAGAATACTGGCGAGAAACAAGAGAAAACTGAGTGGCATAAGATTGTTATGTGGGGTGCTCAGGCTAGGCTCGCTCAGTCCTTCCTTAAGAAAGGCTCTCAAGTTTATCTTGAGGGTAAGAACCAGACACGACAATGGGAAACTAAGGAAGGAGAGAAGCGTTACACTACTGAAGTTAATGTACGTTCGCTCCAGTTCTTAGACTCTAAGTCCGAAGGCGGAGCATCAGCAGGGGAGAAGGATGATATTCCCTATAGCTAGGAAGTCAAAGCCTGTAACAATACGCCTTCCTATTGAAGTTATTGAACAGTATAAGAAGAAAGCTGAGAAGGAAGGTGTTGCATTATCAAAACTTCTGGCTGATTCTTGTGTCTCATGGATTGAGACTGCAAAGCAAATGGAGTTGCGGCAAGAACCAGAAGTCAGTGAAGTTGACAAGAACAACAAGGTAAGTGTGGATGGTAGAACTGTCCACCTTACAGATCCGTATGCTTATAAACCTCACATATTCTTAGAAGACTAGTAAATACGGGGGTGTCAGAGTACCTGATACCCTCGTTCCTTCCAACACAGAGCGATCTGAGTATCTAAATTAGCGTAACCCAGTAAGAATCTTAACTGTTTTATCAATAAGACCATTCCTTAACTGATACATCCTATCTAACCTTACCTCTTTTTCCTCACCACTCATCTTCCTATTGTTCCTAATATCAGTAATGCGATTATTAAAATCATTAATGTTTCTTTTTTTCTTCCTCATAAAACCATGATACTTTAGTATCTCTGCCTTACTATCATATGTCTCATTATATTTTTCCCAGTCACCTACCTTGCGATAAAACTTTAGGTCTTGTACTGTCTGTTCAAGTTCTTTTAGTCTCTCATAATAGATTGAACTAGCCTTTGTATTTCTATATGGAGAAGATTTAAACAATCTTCTAGCCATAGGATAGTCTAGCAGTTCACGAGCTGGTCTCTCAGGAAAGTCTCCAGTTGTTCGTGTTACCATATCTGCCCCGCCAAGAACCAACTCACCCAACCATCCAAAATATCCATTAACAAGATGTTCAAGTTGATATGGAGAAAGATTCAGTTTATCTATTGGCAGAAAACTTAGAGCCTTAGATGCCATCATCATTGTTTCTGAAGTATACTGTCCATACCTTAAGCTAGGCGATCTTCCCTGACTACCCTTAGGTTCGATATCCCTATCAAAGAACAGGTTCCTGTTCATGCCTAATTCTATTATAGGTTTTATCGCTTGAGGAAGTGGTACAATTCCAAACTCTCTGGATACGATTGAGGTTACTATACTAGAAACAGCTTTACCTAAGTCAGGATTTTTTTCTTCAGCTAACTTCATAGACCTCCATGCTATGTTACCTACCATAGAAAATTCATGCGGCTTAGGTAACTTAAACACAGTCTTTGTCCCTGGTATCTTTAACCACCAGTAAGTATCTTTATCCCAATCAGGTCTGTTCTGGTACTCCTCATCGTCCTCAAAATATATCTCCTCAAATATTGATGCTAATAAAACTAGGCCAGCTACTATTGCAACTGGTTTAGGATTATTTATTATTGACCTACCTAACTTATACTTACCTTGCAACATTGCATTTGCGAATGGAGTAAGCGATGTCACTAGCTTCACCCAGTCAGAACCTCCGTGAAGAGTAAAGTCCATTAAGTCTCTTGCTTCAAAAGCAGCTTCAGTCTGACTCTTCCCTCCCTCTAACAGTGCCTTGAATAACGATGCTCTGTTTGCGTTCTCTAATTTATCCCCTATCTTAGAATAAGAATCCCAAACAGTACGACCCATCTTCTTTGCCTTACTAAGAGCAGATAGAAAGGTCTCATCTGTTTCAGGATTGCTTAACATATATCCAGAAGACAGCTCCTTCTTTAGCATAGTCTCTGCATAATTAGGATCATCTGATCGTAGGTTAGCGAACTGTATGTACCCACCTGATACTAACATCCTTGCTTCACTATCCTTTATACTCCTGTATCCACCGACTGCATTCTTGAAAAAATTAAACCCAACATCAGAAGTACCTGCGGCAGAAACTGTGTCTCTTACAATATTATTTATTTTAAAAACTGGATTGGCTGTAACAATTTGAGTGAACAATCCCTTTGCATCAATAAGATACTTAAGCCCTGGGAATTTAGTCTCTGACCCCAGTGATGCCAACGATTGGTAAAGTAATTTGTTATTAATATCATATAACTTTTCCTTACCACCCTCTAATACACGGAGTGTTCTCGCAGATGGAGAGTATGTTCTCTCAACCATTTGCTGAGAAGAATCCATTGGGTTTTTAATATCAACTGCTGATCTGATTGTAGTAACAGCCGCATCATTTTTAACAGACGCATCTATTATATGTAACCAGTTATGAAGCAGGTTATTAAATGGATCACCTATCCCCTTAGTAGAACCCTTCAATCTCTTAACTGTTTTTTGTCCTGTTAAGGAGTTGTACTGAACAGGGTTACCCTTCATTGAATCCCCTATCTCCTCATTAATTATCCTATAGAATGGTACATAAAAATCTTGCTCAAAATTATTACGGGCAGCAGCTTGCAGCAACCCCATTTTAACACCGAAGTCGAGTATGGAATTGTTTAGATTCATAACATCCTTCCTCACCTTATCATAAACAAGACTCCTTGATAACATTGCACCAGTAGTAGCATCTCTTATCTTACCTTCATTATAAGTAAGCCCAGCCTTTATGTCTTCTTCATTAAACCTGTTCTCTCTACCTTCCTTACTAAGCTTACTCGCCCTGTTGTAGGCGATCCATGCAAAGAACTGTTTCCTCTCAGTCTCAGTGCCAAGAGGTTTTAATGCCTGGAAGAGACCCTTAACTTTAGTATCAAGATTAGTCTCGTTAACAAGGACACCATTTACATTCCTTCTATCAACCGCTATTCCAGAATGTTTCAGTACAGTAGCTAATATACCATCTGCCCTCTTAGCAAGACGAGCAACCATATATTCTGTCATACCAATATCTTCCTTAATGTTGCTATAAGGATCTGTTATATTCCATGCCAAGCTACGTCTAATGTTATACCACCAAGAACCTTCTTGAGCAGTCTTCTCATCACCATACATCTTATCCCAAGAACCTCTCTTAGTTTCATCAAGGCTTGTTCTATTAAATGCTTTATCTTGTTGTGAAGAAGACCTTCTGTTTACAGTGCCCTCGTTATTAATCACTCTTATAGGTGCACCAGTTCTTAATTTGTCTGCAGATCTAAGCAACAGCATTTTAATATCACGCTCGTTCCAAGTAATCCTCGCCCCCATACCATACATAGCTTCCCTAAACCATGTTACTATCTTATCCCATAGTGTTGGCGGTGCATCTTGAAATAATCCATCAGCTTGGTGTGCCAGATATTCCTTAGCTGCCTGCCTTGCTCTTTGCTTTGGCGTACCCTCACCAATATCCTTTAGGTAACTATTAAAGGTTTCATCTGGAAGAGTCCCCTCAATTAAATCCACTAACTTATTAAAGTTATTTTCTCCAAGATAATTCTCAAGCCCAAGGTGTCCTACACCTTCATGCCAGAGAGTCCTTAGTACCTCATCTGTATCTGGGTGTGCTGATCTTACTATGTAGATTTTGCCATCTTCATACATACCATATGTATCAGAGTTATCACCATCAATTGGCAAGTCAGTATGAGTATCAACTATTTCTATAGCAGGTATACTAGGGAATGTATTTTTGAAATCATCTACTACTCCCTGAAGTTCTTCAAAGCTTAATGAATCCTGAGTATGGTCAATGCCATCCTCATCAACTCTTCTATTCCTAAGCCTTTTAATATTATCTGCTATAGTTTTTGCTTCTTCTCCTGAATCCCAGTAGTCTTCAGCAAAGCCAGTAATAGTACCTACATCATCAAGATCTGGGTCAGTTTGCTCAAGCCCTTCCATCAGCTCTATGTTAGCAACACTACCTTGTGTAAGTGACTCCTTCCTTAGTTCTCCTATAGCTTCATCAACTACAGCTTCTGCTCCACCTTGTATCTGTTCATTAAGAATATTCTGGGTATTAATCTTATCTAGCTTGTCAAAGCTTGGATTATTCTTCCTTATATCATTAACAAATTCCTGTGCCAGTTCCTCACTCTTGAATGTAATGAATGCTTTTAATTCATTACCATTCTCATCAACAGATTCAAAATCCTTATTAAGCCAGAATGTTTCTACAGCAGTCTTATCCTCCATAGATATACGTGCATACTTGATCCTCTTCTTATCATGGTGTGCTTCATTAAGTTCATCTAATACATTCTCTTTTCTCTTTAAGTTTACTAATAACTCTGATGCTAGTTTAGGATCAGTGAGTTCGGTAGAGCTTAGCTTGTAGCTTTTCTGATCTATAGGCTTGTCCCTGCCAAAAGTTTCCTTACCCCTCCTTGTAAGCACATCCTTAATAAAGGATGGGACTTCCATCTTATTTAACTTACCTTCTTTATCCACCCTGATAGGTAAATTATCCATCATATCCAGCTTAATCATAAACCACTTCTTGCCTTTACGGACAACCTCAAAGCCGTAAGGAAATTCCTGCTCAGTAAAAGATTCATACTCTACTAACTGACCGGACTTAACATAAGGCATAAAGATATCTTCTATCTCATACGGATCTACATACCAGACATCAGGTGCGGATGGTTTCTTTGTGGGGATTAGCTTCTCGGCAGAGAGAGCGTTCTCAGAGATGAACCCCTGTTTTATAGGGGCTTCTTGTTGAGGAGTAGGTTCAGTAGTTACTGGCTCCCTTACTTTAGATTTTTTTTTTAATATAGTAGTAGGTATAGGAGTAGAACCTTTTGCTATAAGGGCTTCATTAACTGTGTCACGATTATCCTTAGTCAAGATAGGCCAGTATCTTTCCTCCATCTCAACCTTTAAGGAGTCGATATCTTCCTCTGTTTGAACACGACCAACTAACCAATCTCTCATCCTATTACGGATTAGTTCTGTTAGTTTCTTTGGTGCTCTAGTAGACCCCGGCAAATCTTCCTTGATCTGGTTAGTGAACCCAGCACTACCTGTATAATTTCTGGCATCCCATTCTGATACATCCTGATAGTATGATTTTTCAGGTGAGGTAATGATGGTTGTCCATTTACCTTCCTTATCTCCTGGCAATATAATTGTTCCTAAGTTATCTTCGGGCTGGCCTTCCTTTCTTTCTGTAAGTTCTTCTATTGTGATTATAGGTGAAGCTACTGCTGGTGCTTGGGTAGTTTCCTTTGGCTCAACGTCAACTGTGGGTTCAGGTGCACTCTTTGGAACAGGTTTCTTGATAGGTTTAACAGGTGCAGGTTTTTCATTAATGAAATCATTAGCCAGTTTCTTATAAGGTGCATCTGCACTAGTCCACTTAGGCGTATAAACTTCAGGGCTATCCTTGTCTTTAAGTGTAACCTCAACATTATTAAACCCAAGCTTCTTAACTCCAGACTTACCACCAACTACTACAACATTAGGTGTGCCCTTAGTACCTCTACCCTCTTTAGCCCATAGATATTCCAATAATTCTTCATCACTTTTTTTATTTGCATTCTCATTAAGTGATGCCCTTATCTTTCCTAATGCTTCTGTAGTTGATATGCCAGCATTGCCTTTCTTTGTGCTGTTATACTTAGCCATCTTATCACGGGCATGTTGTCTCCAATTTTTAATCTCTCCACTCTCATTCTGTGGGCTACTCTCATCCAATGCATCAGCTTCACGAGTGTCTTCCTTTTCTGCAACCTCTTCTCTCTTCTTCTCTAACTTAGCTTCTTCCTTCTGGGTCTTAATAACTTCACCTAACTGTGGTTCATCTTCGGTAGGCGGTGCATTAACTCTAGTAATATTCTCTTTAAGATTCTCCTCGTACTCCTGCTTCTCAGCCCTTTCTCTAACTGCTATATCTTCTCCAGTATCTGGATCTATAATAGGATCGGTAAACTTTTTATCCTTAAGGCTAACAGGAGTACTGAGTGCAATCTCAAGTGTCCTCATTTGATCTTGTCTCACATACGGCTCACTTGACATTTCTATATCATTAGGTGACATCAAGTTAAACCCATTTGTATATAGAATAGTATCTAATTCTGCACTAGACATATTGCTAAGTGCAGTATCAACAAATATTGTATCTCCATCCACTTCTATACTCTTCCTATCAAAGGTAATTTTTTCTGGAGAAGTGTTTTCAATATCAGTTAATGTCTGCTCTATACTAGATTTAGGGAAGGTGTTGTTATTCTCATCAAGAACTTTCTTAAGGTTCTTTATCTTCCCATTAACAGTTCTTTGTATCTGACCACGTATATTCAATGGATCACCTTTAACAGAAGGCTCACCCTCTCTAACCCTAACCCCTTCCTCAGGTTTTTCAGGTAGTAAAGATGCTAACTCTTCATCTAATGTATCTATCTTAGCTTGCATAGTAGCTATCTCTACCTCATCTTCAAGAGTATCAATCTCTCTCTGAAGAGCACTGATCTTATCCTGTCTTTCCCTAACCTGTGCAGCTTGGTCGCTCTCCTGTAGTTCTTGATTGCTATAGACTGTCTGATAAGAAGAGTTGGCAACATTGAATTTTTCTTTGCCTACCTCTTTCTCTTTAATGCCAACAAAAGATTTTTCTTCTAAGGTTTGCAGGTGTCTCAATGCATTCTCTGCTGTTGCTTGACCAACGGGAACCTTCTTGAGAGGGAGGTTTGGTACAGTTAAGTCTGTCTTTGTCCCACCTTTAACATCATAGAATATAATCTTCCCATCCTTTATACCCTTGAATTGGATAGCTCTACTAGTAGTGGTATTTCTAGGTGATAACGCAGACCCAGTTCTGAGTCCTGCTTTCTCCCTATCAATCTTTGACTGTGCTTCTGGGCCACCCTCAACTCTGAGATAACTCCTTTTGTTTGATCTGTTTGGTGTCTCAATTATTACGACTCTGTTTATGAATTGAGAAACATCTGCATCATCAATCTTCTGTGGTAACTCATTGTTGTCCTTATCGTAGTTTCTGGCATCTGGTTTACTCCTAGTAATAGCTGGCTTCTCTAGCATTAAGGGTGCACTCTCCTCAACTTTAACTTCAGGAGTTACTTCTACCGGAAGACTCTCAGAGACTACAGTATTGGTGGGTATAATACCTTGTTGAGCAGCTATCTCTTTAGCTACATTTAGTATTTGATCTGGAGTAAATGAGTACCTATCTTTTTTATTAAATGGTAACCCAAGTTTCTTACCTTCTTTCTTTAAACGACTGGAGTTTTTACTATGTTGTTCCTTCTTAGAATATATCTTAGCTTTATCATTAGGAGCATCCTTAAGCCACTGATTCAGAAGATCTGTTATCTGACCTGAAGCTTTACTTTGATTGACTATAACAGGAGGTAGTACTTCTTCTGCCTCTACTGCTGGAACTGCCTCATCAACAGAAGTAACTGGATCTGGTGGAACTGTTGCAGATACAGGCTCGCTAGTTTCAAGTGGCTCTGCTGGTTTAGTCTGCTCTGTCTTGGGAGGACTAATAGTTAATCTTTCTCGGACTGGTGTAATTATAGTTTCACTAACAGTCTCTTTAGGCTTGGATGTCTGGGTTGGTTTAGGTTCATCCCTTAATCTTTCTCTAGCAGCCCTATCTATATCTTTGTAGGTTCCGTTTGGATATTCTTGTATTAAATCAAATAGAGCTTTCTCTCTAGGTTTTCTTAATTCTTCAGGCTTTTTTCTAATATCGTTAAAGATAATTTTTAGTGAATCATCTGCTATCTCAATGTCAGCGTCTGCAGGAACAGTCTCATCTATTAATGCGGGAAGGGTGGGCATATTTTCTTTAGCAAAAATAAAAGACTTTGCGTTTTCCTTACGACTAGATACGACTTCAGGAGAACTAACCTCACCCATTAGCTCCTCACCTAAATTCATTTTCTCTAGTTCTTCATCTATTATCTGCTGTTCTCTTGGATCTGCTTGGTAGTACCAATTTAAAAACTTATCAGAATCATTTGCGTCAACGAGTCTACGTGTATTAGATTGTATCGGCCCCTTGCCTAAGAAATTCTTATCACCAGGCTTCTTGTGTAGAAGCTCACCTCTAGCAGCTAACTTCTCTTCCAAGCCCTGACCTCTACCTATACCCTCTTCAACTACATTAGCCCTACCACTAGCCCAGTCACCATAATTCTTGTATCCACCACCAGCACCAATTGTTCCACCTACAGTCAGACCCATCAATGCTTCATATCCTGCCTGCTTAAAGTCAACACCTAACTCAGGGATCTGGTCTACATCAGCATCACGCATTGCTTTCATCTTTGCTTCAGCAGCAGTATACTGAGAGCCTACTGACTGACCAAATTCTTCTATCATTTCACGTACACCAGAGCCTAATGCCTGTCTCCCAATGGCTTTCATCCTGCCTTCACCAACCCTCATTAACTTCTGGAATTTGCCTGACACTGGTTGCCAGTTTAATGGATTGATAAAGTTAGCAACACCAACTTGAGCAGCACTAGAATCAGCTTCGTCCATGAGACGCTTCTGTACCTCTAATCTAATCTCCTCCATAGACTGATCATTAAGCTTCTCACCAACTGCTCTCTCCATCTTCTCACGAACCATAGGATCGGTAACTATATCAGCATAGTTAAATCCCATCTCAGATAAAGCATCGGCAGCTCCCATTCCTAACATCCCAGCAAGCCAAGCTGGTACACCAGCAAGACCTAATGCCCATCCTCCAGCAGCTCCAACACCCATTACGCCTGCCATGATAGGTGCAGATGCAGCAAGGTCAAAGAGGAACTGAGTAACTTTGTTCTGTCCCCCACCACTCTGCTTCTGGAAGTTCTGTATGATAGAGTTTTCCATAGCTTGCTGGTCAAGCTGTTCTTGGTTCTCCATCATACCCTCAGTATCACCAGTCCAGTCATCAAATTTTAAGCCTGCAGTATCTACTAATGTACCTGCACTATTGGCTGCAATCTGTCCTGCTCTACTAAGTGAACCAAAAAACCCTGACTCTCTATTAAAGTCCCCAGGATCAGTACTGTTATCTAATCCTACTGCTTTATATACCTTGTTAAGTTCATCCTGTGTATAGTTTGGTCTTAGCTTAGATAGTTCAGTCTCAATGGAACTACGCTTAGCCCTCCAAGCTGTATATGGATTCGATACCCAAGACCAATCAGAATTTAATTCATCCCGATATTTTTTAGCAGCACCACCACTAAGTTCTGCTGGCTGTCTGGTATCTTCGTTAGATTGTATTCTTCTTAGATCCATTAGTTCCCCCATCCGAATTTATTTTTAAGTTCTTCCCATGATAAACCAACATCTTCTTCCTTATTATTTTTTTTAAAACTATCTCTTGCCCCAAAAGTTAAAAGATCTTTAAAAGACCAATCATCATCATCCTCTTTACTACCCCCCTTATATTCATTATTTTTTTTAGGCTGCACTTTATTATTGTTAGTAGTCTCTTCCAGTAATTGTTGTAAAGCAGTCTGTTTAATTTTATTGTTACTTTTACCTGAAAATTTTTCTGTTAGTTCTTCAGGATTAGAGATAGGATAACCATGCCTTTTTAAAGTGGTTCTACGTAGAGAATTCGCATGTCTATAAGGATTATGTTGAAGCACTGACGTATCAACAAGTTCCTCTGAAACTAAATAATCATTAAATGAAAGAGGAGCATAGGTATCTAGCTTAGCCTGAGCAGCTAATAAAGTTTTTTCAGAACCAGAAACACCTTGATCCGCTAACTTTTTTACTTCATGATAATGTTTTAATGCTTTCCTTGCATCCTTACTATATAAAAAACCATATCTACCTATCCTATCAACTGATGAAGTCCTCATTAAATCATTATCCATCATCTTTGTTAGAGTTGTATGTTCAGCACTGAGCACCTTAGGATCTCTACCCTTATAATATTTGTGTCTAAAGCTATCAACATTAGATTTTTCTATAACAGCAATGTTTCTTAACTCATGGTCTAGCATACTCGCATTATGACGTTGGGTTTTCATCTGGTCATCCTTCTTCTGCCTTTCCATGTTATACTTCAGGAGTTCGTTCTCTCTTTTTTTCCCTTGGTATCTACGTATTTCTGTTGCTGCTGTATCTGCTACACCAGTAATAGCTTTCATCGTATTACGGCTACCCCTATACTGACGTTCAGCATCCTCTCTGATTACGTTCTGTCTTTCCGCCAGTTCTCTATCTAGATTCCCAAAATATATTGCCATAATATTTCCTAATTATAAGTGTGTTCTATTGTGATAAATGCCAACCACTTTGATCTCTATAAAGAGGTCTACTATACATATCAGTAGGTATGTCCTCATAATTTCTCCAACTAGTTGGTGTTACTGTAGTATTATTTACTGCTGGATTTACTACTGGATTTACTACTGGCCTTACTGCTTGCACCTGTCTTCCTCTTGTATTAGCGATCTCAAATTGATGTTGGTTACTACGACTTCCCAAATATTTCGTATTATTATTTGAGTTTTGAACTGGAGTTTTTGGTTTTTGAGTTACTTGTTTTGCAACTTCAGGGAGTACAGAAAGACCACCAGTTGCAGCAGCTCCATATATCTTGGCACCAGCATCAACCAAACCTAATGTATTTTGTATTCCCATATTTCTACGCTGATTATTAAAGGAGTCTACCCTTGCTCTAGCAGCAGCATCACTCATCCTGAATTTATCCTGACGCTCTACTCCCTTATTTGCTATACTCACCTGATCCTGTAGTGCACCATAGCCCAGCCCCTCATATTTCATACCTGCAGTAAGGGCATTAGCCCCTCTATTGTCTAACTGTGAACCCATACCTGCATACTGAGAACCTAATCCTGCATACTGTCCCCCTTGTGAAAGATAACCTCTTGCTAGATCACCTTCTGCACCAGCCGCATTCAGTGCGGCAGAACCAGCATTGCCATAGTTTGATATCTGTTGCTGTTGTATGTTAGCAAGCATCTGATCTTGGCCTGCTTGCTGACTGTAAAGACTAGTTGAATCCATGAGTAGTCCAGCTTCTCTTGTGAGATTGTTATCACTCAGTTGCTGATCAGTCACCATACCCTGTTGCTTAAGCTGGCCTATAGACTTCAATGTATCTTCATTAAACTGTTGTTGCATTTTTGCTGCAGCTACAGGGTTAGTCCTAGCTAACTGTGCAGTGTTTGCTTCCATTATTTCTCTGTTACTCTCTTGTGCTCCCTTAAATGCATCTAGCAGTCTTTGTGTCATGCCACTATCTTGTGCTGGTCTACCAACCCTTCCTCTTATAGAGTCCATTTCAAGACGGGCACTATCAAATCCCCTTCTCCTCTCTTCTGCTCTTCTTTTAAGATTAGCATAATGTTCCCTGTCTGCCATCAAAGCATTAGCAGAGCCTTGGTATCCTCTTGCTCTTCCTATATCTGCTTCTGCCCTACCAAAAGAACTCGTGGCTCTATCGAAAGATGAACCAGCCCTGCCAATCTGTCCCTCTGCTAATCCCCTATACCTATCTGCTTCTTTCCCAGACTCATCATAGATATCAAGGAACTTCCCTGCCTGACTATCGTACCTTCGCTTAGTATTATCTAGTGTTCCATAGAGTTCATTCTGTTTCTTCTTCCATTTCTGGAACTCCTTGTCATCATACAGATCAGGCCCATAACTCTGCCTAGAAGTGCCAGACATACTTTCAAAAAAATCTGTAATTGGATTCGCCATATATTCCTTTATTTACGTAGACTGTTTAATGTTTTGCGTGCTAATTTTCTGGCTTTTATTTCACCTTTACTACCCAATGTAACCACACTGTCTCCTGTTCCATATGTCCCAGTTACTGATGCAGAGCTTGCATTCACTGAAGTATCTACTCCTGTTCCTGTTGTTGCAGTTATATCAATAGACCTTTGACCTGCTGTTCCACCACTACCCCTAGAAGCAGTTCTACCACCAGTCATTAATCCATCAACATCATCACTTAAATTCTTGTAATCCTCATCCAAGTGAGAAAGTCTTGTAAGAATAGAATCGGTAGCAGCCCCTGTACCTGTTGTTTGGGTAGCTGAATATCCATCAGAAATCTTATCTAATAGATCATTAATCTTTCCTTTATTAATTGTTGTATCATCAGAGCATTTATTAAACTCAACAATCAATGCATTCAATTTAGTATTAAGTTCATTAACATCATTCTGTAATGCAGTAATGTCTGATGATGAAAATGCTATTGCCTCAGTTCCCATTACTCATCCATGAATATTGCTAGTGTCTCTGCCTGTTCCTGTATCATCCCTCTTAGTGATGCAACCTGTGTTGTTAAAGAATTTATCTTTGACTTAAGTTCTGCATTAACTCTTTCCTGATCTCTAAATGCTTCTTGTGTTAATGGATCATCTAGCTGAGCAGCAACTACATTAACTCCGTATCTTTCTGACTCTGACATAATATCACCCTGGAACTTCTGGTGTTTCCCTATCACCGATTAATAAGTCTGTCTCCAGTGAACCGACATAACCTCTTGGGTTTAAGCTGACGTTATTGATCTGTCTCCACTGGAATATATAACCTCTTGATCCTGCTGGTAGATAAAACTTCTCAGTCTTCCAGTCAGTAGAACTAAAGAGTCTACTCTTACCAAGTAGGTTCCCATCGAAATACATCTCTATCGTTACTTCCCCCTTATATGTTATTTGTGCTTCTGACAACTCCTTAACAACTCTATGAGAAGCAATAGGTGCTGCCACTATATCGCATCGAACCATCTCACACCCATCGTTTATAGATAGCTGTAAGAGTGAACCTGCTTGTGAAGGGTTTGGAAAAACTCTAAGAGGGAGAAGCTTCCCCTTAGTTGTTAATCCTACCCCATTAACAATCTCTGTCCCTGAGTGTTCACCATCAGTTGCGAAACTAAACTCAAGATTTCCATCTGTAGTTTTAGGTATCACACTAATTAGTGCTTGGTGAAATACCATAGGCTCAGGGTACTGTTGAAATTCAGGCATTATGCTGCTAACGATCCATTAAATTTAACTGATTCAATCATTCCAGAACGACTCTCGTTCATGTAATGTGCTCTTTGTCCATAAGAAGAAGCAGGTAAGTATATTCTTTCTTCCTTAAAGTCATCACCTGCATTGTCTAACTCTTTCCTGTATATTAATTCTCCATCTAACATCACTCTAAAATCTATTGCACCTTTATAAAACACATCTGCACTATGATGTAAGCTCTGGGACTGATAACTTTGTAGAGGATAGTGCCTTAGAGATAACGCCTGAACTCTCACATCGCCCTCTATCGCAACGGAAATAGTTCTGAATCTCTTTAGATCTTCTAAATAAAGATCCATTGACTGAGGCTCTACCGAATCACCAGGAGGAAGTGTGAATGACCTCGATGCAGTCTCATCTTCATTGAGGTATATCTCTACTAATGGGAGGTTACCCCAGTATATAGTACCAGTCCCTGATTTAAGTGGTTCCTTATCTAAAACAATAGAAGGATAAGCAACACTACTTATTGTAGTTGTTGTAAGACTCTCAACTTTAGTATTATCTGCCAGCAATTCATTCCAAACCCTATCACCTACAGTAACAGTAGATGTATCAAATCCTACTGGCATAATCACAGTACGTCTTTGGAGAGTAGTTAGGTTATCACCACCTGTATCTACAAGAAATGTCTGGTTAGGCTGGTCATACTTAGTGAAGATATCATATAGATCAGTTGATGTTTGTTCTTCAGCAGCAAGGATATCTCCTGCATCAAGATCATCAGGATCTAAGCCAAGAAGTTCTGCTGCTAATGCCTGCCCTCTTATACCATCTACAATAGTTGATGCACTACTACTATTTAATGCTTCATATACTATTGCTATTGAACCTAATGCTTTAGGTATTGCAGGTTCTCCTACATCCAGCTTCTTACTCTTCCATTTTAAATTATTAACCTTTGATCCACCTATCTCTTCTACTGTAAATGTTGTGTCATCTGTATTAACAATGTTATCCTTTGTCACTACAACACCAGTACCTAATGCATCTGCAAAATAAGCATAGTATGCTTCTATAGATGTCCTAGCTAAACGCATCTCACCTGTAGCCATCTCCAGTCTGTATCCGTTACCACTGCCAGGTTCCTGAAATAGCCAGTAAACACCATCTGATACACATGAATAAGGTTTCTTTAGCTGGGTAATGTTATGCTTGTCCCTTGTCAGATAGGTGACCCTGCCACCAGAGTACATTATTATTCCATCGCTAGCAGAGAGCCAGATAAGTCCACCATTAAAGCTGGAAATTGTATGCTCGTATCCTGCTGGTATACCCTTGGCATCAGGCACTCTAAATGCAACCATAGTCTTAGGATCTGTACCCCTGACACGATAGACAGAGTTAGTTGTAAAGACTATACCCTCTCCTGCAAACTCTTCTATACCACGTATCTCTGAATCAAGTGTAACTACTGCATCGAGAGGCCAATACTCAGGTGTCCCATACTTAGAGAACCTCAGGTCTGAATCTAATGCACCAAAGTATAATGAACCTACTGCCTTTATATAACGGAAGTGGTCATCCTTACTTTCTGTTTCAAAAAATTGCTTTAGCTTTTCATTATATTCCAATCCAAGTGGAGGCCAGTTATCTGACTGCATAGAATATAAGGAGGATATCGGAGTACGAGACTTGTCCCTATATCCAAATCCCTCTATCTCTATTGTTCCATTAGTAACTGTTGCATTCACATAGTTCTCATCATAGCTGAGAACCTTTACTCCTAGACCATGAGCAGAAGCAGTAGTCCCATCAGCTCCTCCTGTTACACCTGTAAAAGTTGTATTAGTTTTACCAGTGTAGGTAAATACCTCATTGCCTATTAATATTTTCTTAGGGCCAGGACTACCACTTGCTGAAGCAGCAGGGAATACACTTGTATCCTTTACCTTAAGTACATTTGTACTGCCTGTTAATGGTGCAGCAATCTCCTCTTCAAGAGTTGTTGTGTCCTGATTGCGGTGTTCCATCTCCAGTTCCCACTCAACTACAGATGGAGATACTCCGTTTACATGAGTACAACTAGCTTCCCCTCTATTAGCAGTACCATTTCCACCTGTATCTTGTGACTGGGAAAAAACTATCTGACTCGGTGCTTCTGCATATCCCTCCCCAGGGTTTATTATTTTTAAACTATTTTCTATAACTCCAGTTGTGCCATTGACAGTGTATCTTCCATAAAAATCTTTACCTGTCTCTGCTGTAGTTGCAGAATAAAGAAAAATATGTCCAACAGTACTACTAGTACTACCGAATGTAGCTGCTGAACCAAATGGGGAGTTGCCAGTAAAAGACATTGCTGAACCTGATTCTGTAGCTTTAAGTTGTACTTTACCAGTGTGGTTATTATCATTTAACGCTGTAGCAGCAGTAACTGAATGCACCCAATAATCTGTATCTTCAGCAAAACCTGTTGGAAGTGTTGGTACTGTCCCAGTTACTCCGCTTACTGTAAGCATCAGAGTATTAGTGGTATTGCCAGGGTCTGTTATAGTTATAGTATCACCTACTTTGTAACTATGTCCTCCATTAGTAAGGGTTACTGTAAGGTTAGAAGATGCATCTGATGCAATAGTAAAATGGGCAAAAACACCTGAGCCAGATGAAGATGTTCCATATACTGAAGTAGATGTTAAATTTGCTTGAAAATTACCTGATATATTTGTTGGCCCAGTGACAGCAGAAACTGGCAGGCCACCTATCCTAAAACGAACTCTTTCGTTTACTTTAAAATTTTCGCCATATGGACGAACCCAGGAACTTTGCATAAGAAACTCTGCTGCACCACCCATTTGCTGGACGCCATAAATGCTTCTTATATGTTGTGGCACAGAGAATATATTTGCTTGTATAAAAAAAGATCCACTACCTAAATCTCCATCTGTAACAGGAATCCTATCTTGATGCCCCCAAAAACCACCATGTATCTGGGTTCTAACAGAAGTCGTACCTACTTTTCCAGATTCTTCAAAACAATTAAGTGGTACAAGGAACCATCCACCTGTAGTAGTACTATAGGTATCACTCTTTATGGCTGTTTTATATACAGTGTTTTGTGATAAGCCCTTAGGTAATCTACCTCCTACAACCTTAAGCTCAAATGCATAACCAAATGAACCAGTAGAAAAAAATTCCCAAGTTTCTGCAGAAGAGTCTGCAAATAAACAAAGATGTCCATCAATATTTTGAAAGGTAATGGGGCAGTCATTTGTTTTATACTTATCTGCACCAGTCCCACTGCTACTCTGCCCCCATTGTGCCCCTGCTGATGTCAATGATACAGTTTTTACATACCCTGACTTGTGTAGGCTTGGGGTTTCTCCATGTATACCATGAGCAACTCCGGTTAATGAGTTACCTGTTTTACCTGAGTATGAAATATATTCATTATCAATCTTCATTACTCCTGAAGAAGGCCACCCAGTACTATTAACCAACTCAACTGTAGTATCTGTAATGTCTATATCCTTAGCTAACTTACTGGTATGTGTTGTGCCAGGAGACTCGACCTCACTTATCTGATTAACTCTCCAAGAGCCATCCATAGTAGAAGGTGTTGCAGTTAATAAGAAGTTTGAATTAACAAACCCAGCTAAGCTGGTGAGGTCTTTATAAGTTTTTAATAAGTAGTAAGGAGAAGATGCACTCTTCCTTGTGAAGCCATTTGTTATACTGCTTATGCCAGATATAGTTGGGAAGTATTTCTTGCCATTAGAATCAACAGGTAGTGTCGGCATCTCTATATCACTAAGATGCAAGAACTCTGATGAGTCACCACCATAACGATACAGCCTTATCTTTTCTATATCTGGATCATCAAATCTAAAGAATGGTAAATTAAAACTAACCTGAATACAGTCATCTGCACTATCTAAAGGAGTAATTCCTTTAGCTGGCAGTGGTGATGGTGTACTCTCATGCCCCCACTTATTAATGAATGAAGCCCTGTAATAGAAATCTATATTAGCTCCATAAGGATTGTACATATTAGGAGCACCAATCTGGAAGGTAGATATCCCTACTCTGGATGCATCAAATGCATCACCTGAAACATTAGCTTGTCCCAATCTGTATGCCCACTCTGGCTCCTTACCTTTATCTGTTACTATTATAAATGCCTGGGCTGTAAGAACATAGAATTCTTGTGAAGCAACTGCATAATTTGAGAAGGTGATCTTACTTTCTCCGCCTGTCTCTCCTGATGCAGGTAGTAATGTCTCTGATTGTTTAAAGAAAACAATATCCCTTGTTATATTACTATCAAATGGGAGTTCTACAGATGCTAATGGGAGATAAGGATTACCTGCAATATCTGATATTACTGTTGCTGTGCCACTACTAGCTAATGTTTGTGGTGCATCAAAGGGATACCACTTGAATGTCTTAATCCCTGTCATCTTACCTGTTTCATGGTTCAACCCAATCGTAGGTGTACCTGTAACAAACCAATTCCCTGAGTCCATCTTCCAGTCTATAGATAGATATCTTGGTGTACCTAAGTCACCCTTTTCTCCTATCCTTGACTTTACTATCTGACCCCATGCTGATGTTGATGGAGTAAGGGTTGTATAATCACTTGCATAAAAAACCCATGATCCTTCTATGTTTGACTCATAAAAAGGTGTGGCATACTTAACATCCCAACCACTAGTTTCACCAGATAACCCCCATATCTTAGTGCCATCAAAGCCTAAGACCTTCTTAAAGTTATATGTTAATAGAGAAGACTCTGGCTTAGTACTACTTGTCTTAACAAACTTCCATGATTCATCTATCTTTGCACATACATATGCCCTATTTGCAGAGTCAACAAATGTTTCTGCTTCTGTTACATTACCTGTTAAACCTAGACCATTTGCTAGTTCAGGGTTGCCTTTAACAAAGATAATATTATTAAGGTCAGTTGAATAAACAGTAACGCCTCCATTATCAACAAGAGTAACGTAGTTTTTATTAACACTATAGCTACCATTACTGCTTAGTTTTACAGAACTACTAGCAGTATCTGCATGGTAATGTGAGAATAAGTTATTATCTTTAATAGAAAATACTTTTGGATTATTACCACTTGCCTCATTGATGGCTCTTATATCCTGACCTGAAGACCAGTCTATCTTATGGGTAAAGTTATTTACTGAACTACCAGTAAGCTCCCCAGCTCCAGAAGCCCTTACTTCTATAAACTCTCCTGACTCACCAGCAAATGTGCGTCCTTTTGCGTGACCAACTAATACGTGTTGAGATAGATCACTCTTTATTAAAGAACAGGTTGGCCCTTCAGAATCTATAGTGCTTTTAGTTACCTCGTTATAATCTATAAAACCACTAATTACCGGATAACAATCCTCATCTAAATATTTGCCTGTTCCAAGATGATCTTTTTCAGGTGGGGATAATAAAAGTTTGTTAGTACCTATACCTATTATCTTAGCTGTTATAAATGTTTCATTGCCTCTAAGATTAAGATGAACAGTCGGGTTCGAATTATTCTGTCCTATCTTAATCCAATCTCCTATACGAAAATTGTAATCATTAGCTTGAGCAAAAGTAAGACTATTATCGTCACTTGAGAATGTTGCAGTAGTCCATAACTCTGAGACACTAAAGTCTTTCTGTTGTGATACTGCACCCCCTGGAGTAAATGATAAAAGTCTATTCATTAATCCAGGGACAGCAGGGCCAGTGATAATGTTCTTAAAGTTTGATGTGCTTTCAGGTTTCAACCACGATTTTTTAGAATTACTGCTAGTAGCTCCTATGTATCTAGTCCAGCTACCAGTTTTACTGGTATTTATAGTATGGTTGCCTGTAAAACTTACCTTCGATCCTATTATATCCCAGTACCATACTCTCGGATCTCTCTCAGGAAATGTTGAAGGATGTAAATTATACATTCTTTGATAACTAGAATACTCAGTCTTAGGATTAAAAGCGGGTTGACCATCCGCATTTCTACCAACATTGCCTATAGGCGCATCATATCTCCAGTGGAGTTTTGCATCAGAACTTACAGACGGAAAATTTAATTCTACATCAATTGTGTCTTTCCAATAAGTTACCCAATATGTATAAGCACTATTAACATCTGTTGTTTGATGAATAGAAGTTAATTTTCTGGTAACATTCTTTGTATAATCATTAACATCTTTAGCAGCAAGCTCTCCAGTTTTAAATGATTTATCAGCCCATGCATTTGGTATAACTAATATCTCTGGGCACTTAGCAACAGTACCTGTGTATTTAACCTTAACCCATGTATCATTCTCTGCAAATATTACTGCATATTTAAACCCATAATCAAACTCCTCTAGCTTATCTAAATTTCTCTTCTCTCTTGCTTCATCTTCTATCCTTTGTAGCTCAAAATCATCCCTGTTTCTAGTGTCTTTTAATAATGAGAAGTCAGTAAATTTACCCTTAGGCTGTACCCACCCAGGGAATATATCTTCATTTTTATCAGTCCACACTTCAGGTGGATCTCCTTCGGTATAGTTACCTCCTCCAGCATGAGCTTCTGAATCAGAGTCAGCCATTCCATCTCTGAGTAAAACGACAAAACAGCCATTAATTCCAGATGGCATCCTCAGCCACCTTACATCTGTATTGCCTGAGTATGCGGTAGGTGTAGTATTAGGTGTTTTCATCTTCTGGGTAAAAGATATAACCCCATTGTTAATATCTACTCCTGTTATACCAAGTGTTACCTTACCACTTGTACCTGTACCTGTTGCACCTGATGTAAAGCTAGTATTAAACTTTGTTCCTGCATCACCTCCATCACTACCAAGTATAGTATCCTTAGTAATAACTGGCATACCTGGGCTGGTAGCACTACTTAATGCCACACTCTGTATCTTTGAATCATCCCAGCAAACAAAATGACCTTCTTTAAAGAAAGACCCTTTAGAAAAATAAGTTAAGTTGGCAGATGTAACATCCGTTCCAGTAAAAATACCTCCAGAAAACTCTCTTGTTTTAACATTCCAAACTGTAGAGCTTGTCTTAACCAGCCAATATGCCTGACCACCATAATAATGTATGTGATCTACATCAGTTGTGGTATCTGCTTCGTATGTTTCTAGTGATTGGGTGGTGTCATCAACACCGAGAACAGTCTCAGGGAGTTTAAGTAAGTGAGAGCCTTCTGCAGGACGTTCTCCTCTTGTCCCTTCGGATACTATAGTTCCAGATATCTCAGAACCAGGTGGTAGTGGTGGGCCAAGTGGTCTTGAGACGTTAGCATCATCCTTTATTATTTCTTCAAACTCAGGTCTCTTGTCATCAAATGTTTTAATGACTCCTATACCTGACTCTTCAAATGATACTGCCTTAGAGTCCCTGATCCACTCACCACGATAGAAGTAATGACCTCCATCAGAGATAGGAGAAGTCCCTTCACCTGGCTCAAGAGCGAAACCTTTAAGATTAATATCAAGTGCTTCCTGACCTTGATCGTCACGTAAATTCTGTGCATCTATCTCATCAGATAGACCACCTGTAAATTCTCTGAGAACAGTCTTAGGCATTAACTAATCCTTTATCCTAAAGTGGTTACAGTTTAAACGTATTACTGTTGCTAGTTCCTGTGACTGGTGTTCAGTTAAGTTCATTAATGCAGTAGAGTTGTCATACAATGTCCTCATTACATCTACAGAACAGTCACAAAGAGGGAAGTATATATATTCTGGAGTGTTCGCATTCTTGTAAGTTGTCGAACACATTTGCCACAGTTGTCGTATGCGTTCCACCCTGAAGTTCCCACTGAACTTCGGTTGTGGAACTATAGTTTGAGCAAACAAAATCAGGCTCAAACTCAACAACAAGATCGCTATCTTCAAGTTCAAAAGTTATCTCCATTATGCATAAGACCAAAGGTTAGGCTTACCCGACCTTCTTATTTTAGTATCAACATGAACGAATCTTGAGTCACCCTTCTGTTGTATACCTACTGAGAAACCCATCTCTATTGCTTTCTGTATAACAGACCTTGCCTTAGCCCTGTCAACACGAAGATCTGCTGCTTCTCCAGTGAGATGACCACTAGTTTTATGCCCCCCACATTCAATATTTTTTCGCTCACAGCGAAAACCTGAATTTACAGGAAGAGCGAAACCACATGCATCTCTGAGTTGCTGAAGCTTCATCATAAAGTTCTCATCCATATCAGATACTCCACCACAATGTTTGCAATTTTTACATGCCATCTCATCGTAGGTAAAACTTTTTATATCATTCCTAAAATTCCACATAATTATCCCCCCTAGTAAAAATTTGCAAAATATTCTACGAGTAAAAATAAAACCTTTCAGGCTTTATTAACCGATGCTTTTCTTATAGGCCGCCAATATCTGATCATCGACCTTATTTTCTGTAGAAGCAACAAGCCTAGTAAGCAGTATTAATATTACCTGCTGGAGAAGCTTCTCAGAGAGCATGCTCATACACATTGTCTTAACTGCACCGCCTATTACTGGTGCTAAAATTCCTATCATATATCTCCTAATGGTTATTTGGTTCTTTTATAACGAAAAAGATGCCTTGCTTGATCATGCAACTCCTTCAACCTTTTTAAATGTTTCTTCTGTTCTTCACTCATTACTTTGATACTGTTAGAGTACTAAGCTTCTCTGAGTTCTGGTTCACCTGGAACTTAATTACCTTAACATCTCCCGACAACTCAGACACTGTAAGCATTAGCCAAGAGATTGATCCTATCATTAAACTTCCTACTACAAGTAGAATGTTATTTATCGACATAGTGTGGTTCATGTTAAAGTTACCTAGTTTACTTAAGGGTTATGGGGATTATTTCTAAATCCATTACCAAGATAAATCCTTAAATTAGTTACGTCAGACTGAAGCTTCTCTATATCGTCCCATACATCCTCAGCATCATTCTGGGAATGAATTAGAGCCTGCTGATTCTTTAGTGCAAGATTCTCTAAATCCATAATACTGGTTAGTAACCAGCCCACGACCCCGATTAAAGCTACGCTTACTAGAGGGGCAAGGGTTTTGTAAATTTGGTGTTCGCTAACCGACTGTATATCTTCATGAATTGGCATTACTTTTCCTCCTTATGTTCAACTTCTCTTTTATCTTTAAACCAATAATCTGTAGACTTCGCAAGCACAGCCACATAAGCCCCCACAAGAATATTAACGAGATCTCTCGATGTCTCCTGAACCTCTGCATAAAACAGAAGCCATAATAACGCCAAGAACGTAACAGCATTTGAAATTGATATGATAAATCGTGCCCAAAAATTGAGAAGCTTCCTGTTCTCAACCGCATTACCACCCCCTCCTAATAAAGATCTGTGTACTTTCATTCACTTGACTCACCCTTGCCTGAAATATAACCAGCAATAATACCAACTGTTCCTGTCAATGCACTCTGAAGAAGAGCATGTGTGCTTTCACCTACTTCTTTCCCCTCTGCTAGTGCTATATAGCTTTCCACTCCAACAATAGATAGAAGTACAGTAATAAGACCAAGTGCTAATATTAATACAATTTTTGCTTTCATCTCTTACTCTGGTTTAGGGTTATCGTCTTTAACCTTTTTGATCTTAGCTTTCATCTCAGCAGAGAATGCTCCCTTATGGTATAGGTCATCTAGCTGATCCCCAATGTCAGGGTACAGAGGTTGTCTTGCTCTGGCATAGGCTTGGGCATCAAAATCACTAATCAATTCATCTAACTTAGTGTTTACTTCTGATTCTGTTGGTAAGGTTTCTCCATTCTTTAATTTGCTACTTATAATTTCTCCATCGTTAGCTATAACAAATTTTGAAGTAGGACAAATAGCTCTAATTGCATCAAAAGTTTTTGGTTTCATCTTGCTACCTCCATTGCTGTCATACTTATTAATCCTTCATGCGCACAAATCTGTGGAGATGCACCATAGGAACTCCCACAAAGTTTGTAAATATTTGTGCCAGTTAATGCATTTTCATCTATGCAACTACCTGATTCAGTCCAGTATAATTCTATATTAACTGACCCTTTAAATGCCCATCCAACCGCCTCATTCGGGGAAGCGTTTGCAGGAATAATATTTGTTCCTGAAACAACACTACCTACACTCTGACTACTCCCATCTCTATAAAGATATATTTCTAATCCTTCAGCGTTGGTAGCCCCAGTGGATAGTTGGACAGGAACTTGCCATGAAATATAAACATGACTAGATGCTTTCACATTTGAAAGTGCAACTTCAAGAATTACATCAACATCAGCATCGAAAACTTGACTTGCAAATCCCTGTGTACTATTAATTTGTATTATATGACCAGCAGGAAATGAGACACTACTTGGTATAGATACTGTTCCACTAGATTCACTTATTGCCGTTGTACTACCTAATTTTAATGTAGCCATATTACCTTCCTATGTAATTATATTTAAGTTACCAGTTATAGTTAATGTCCCTGTCACAGCAAGCTCATCAGCTACCAGTAAATTACCTGTTACTGTTACATCTGTAGCACTAGTTGGCCCTACAATAAACCTGTTCTTATTAAGAGGTACAGTTAGACTGCCCTGACTATTTGAATACTGTCCTGATGCTCTGTCTCTTGCTCTGGTCATTTCGGCCCACTGTTGTCTTTAGGCCACTTGGCCTTAACAGGATCTACCATCTCACTCTTCCACTTAGTTAAACCATCATCATAGATTTTGTTTAGCTGAGTACCCCAATCTGGATACTCTGCCTGTCTGTTACGAGCATAGGCTTGGGCATCGTATTCTGCTTTGAGGCGTTCTGCTTCCACATCTATTAAATCTTGGTTTAATTTGACAGGATTACTATTTAGGTCAAATGCCGTTTTACCATCCCCACTAATTGAAGCAACTGTTGAATGTGTGTTATATATTGCTTTATGATTAATCATGCCTTTACCTCCATAACTGTTATAGTTGAAGCACCTATTGAATCAGATGCTTCGTCACCATCTGTACGTTCTCGGTTTAACCATTGAGTTTCTGAGGTTTCATCAATTCCCTGCATCTTATATGTTGTTGCAGAAGTTGTATTTGGTGAATCAAGATAATTCACACTAAACTGACACATCTCATGATCGCCTCTATGAATATTCCCACCAGAAGTTGCCTGTCTTCTGCTTGCTGAAGCATTACCTATACAAATAGGAGTTGAACCTCTTACAAGTCTTTGAGCAGAATCGGAAGCAGTTGAAACATTTATACTTGCTGTTATAAATATTTTATTGGATGCTGATGAAGGTGTTATAGATACCGATAAACCTGTCCAATCCAACCACTGAGAACTTGATGTTATCGAAGGAGTATCAGTTACAGTTGTGCTTTTAACCTGCAAAATATGCCCATCAGGGAAAGTAATTCCACTTCCTAAAGTCCCTGCTGTTACGTTAGACAATGTAGTAGCACCAGATGTCGGAGCTATCGTAAGTCTTGCTACGTTCTGGTCATCCTTAATGATCAGGTTCCCTGACGTTGGTTTAATTACTAGGTCTGCCATAAGTTATCCTTTTGGGTATTTAATTTATACTTCATCGGCTGGTTCAGGTGTAAAAGTACCAATAATAAGTTCTCCTGCATCTACTAACCGTTTTATTTCTGCATAATGTCTATTCTCAAGATTCTCTGGCACATGAACAACTCCTCCGTCAATCTCACAAACAAGACAACCTCCTCCAGCAGGATGGGTATGTCTTTTTACTGAAGTGATTATCATAATTCTGCATCCGCTAAATAGTTAAATTGTATTAATCTTGTACTGCTATTAATAGTTCCTCCAAGATTAAAATTTTCTGCACCGGACTGTCCTGTATCAACACTTAATCCATTGTTATTACTCCAAGAGCCATCAAAATAAGCAACCCTTCCAGATGTGGCATCTGTGCTTGCATTTCCTGTCCAAAATGTGATGGTAGGAGAGCCAGACCTTAGTCTTACTGGAAATTCTGTAATTATACCAGCAAAGTTTCCACTATTATAAGGATATACTGATACATAGTGATGTTTTAAAGACGCTGGAGACGTACCACCAGGAGTTACTCCGTCTGCAAAACTTGATATAAGATACCTCTGACACCTTATCAACTCATCCCCATAACTCCGATGTTCAAATGGAGTTGCTGAACTTCCTTCCTCAAGTTGTATGCCTGTTATGTAAAATGTTGCTCCATTGGTATTTATCCAAGTGTCTGCACCTGCAGAAGTTGCACCATCAATATTACCTGTTCCCCAAGAACCTGCTGTTTGATACCTACCTGTCCCTGAACCTAGATCAAAAGAAATACTACAACCAATTGTGTTATCGGTAGCCCATGTTCCTGAAGTATCCCCCGGAATAGTTATAGAAATTCTTTCCCATGTATTAGCAGATGAGATTGTATATACTTGTGAGTATGACCTATTAACAGAAGCATTCTTATAGGCCATAGAGTAAACTCCTGCTACACTTGATTTAACATAGAAAGATAAAGTTGTAGTTTTTGCTGAAGCAGTGCCATAACAAAATCTTGCCCAATCATACCCCTCAATTGAAGTTTTTACATAGGCTTGGTCTGTAGAAGTAGCAGTTGCATCAGCAGTAGTAACTGTATATTTTGCAGAATGTGTAAACCCCTTCCCTGCTGGCACATCTGTAACTTGTTGTGAACTATAAACTGGGCCACCTGAATAGTGTATTTTATACCGATCTAAGCCATAGTTAGGATGAGTAGGAGTATGCACAGATGTTCCATATCTTTGAGAAATTTGCATTGCTCCATTTATCCATACATTCCTGTGACTCATTGGGGTAGCTGGAACAAGATCGCCTACAATAGTAAGATTCCCTGAAGCTGTAATGCTTGTAACATTATTTATTTCAGCCCCTGAATCAGCAGTTGTAAGGACTGCACCACCACCCTGATCTTTTATGATGACCGAGTTACCTGCTCCTGTTGATGGTTTTAATACTAGGTTTGCCATTGGTTAGCTCTTAGGGTATTTAGTTTTAACTGCTTCACATGCTTCCTGATGTGTATTTGTTCCATTCTTTTTATCCTTCATTAACATATCTAACTGATCGCCTACACTTGGATAGGCTAATGCCCTTTGTCTTGCATACTCTTGGGCATCGTATTCTGCCTGAAGTCTTTTTACTTCGGCATCTATTTTGGATTGAGAAGGTTTTTTCTGACCATCGTGGAATACATATTCACCATGATATGATACTTTCTGACCAACAAGAGAAATAACCGCTTCGTATTCTGTAACTTTACCTAAGTCATCCATTTTTACACCTGTATTTCAAATAATTGCATTGTAGAATATCCACCATTTACTTCTACAACTTGATTCCCACCAGTATGTCTGCATTGTGTTTGAAGTGTAATTGTTGGTGTTGTAGATGTGTATGGGAAAATATGATATATTGTCACTATAGTCCCATGTGCATAAGCCGCAGTTCCAGTTGCGGCATGATAAGTATTTACCCCATAAGTATTAGTATGATTAGTTCCGTCCGTTAATCTAAGATAGCCACGATTATAATTTCCATTATTTCCATGCAACTGTACAAAAAAATGTCCAACACAAAGCAATTTATTATTTGCGTTAATTGTTAAATTACTTATTGACAAACCTGTACTATCCATTGAATTTGCAGTGTGTAAATCATCAGTACCATCCCAATTTATCTCTTCTCCAATTTGCTTAATTGTCATTACACCAACCTTCGGAACAGCAGTCAGTCCCGAGCCTCCTGTAACAGCACTCCCAAGTTCACCTGTCATCCCTGTAAGAAGTGTATTCCTCTCTTGCAGAATACCCCCTGTCTCTAAAGTACCTGTACCTGAAATCTCCCTGTTGTTGCCATCATCTGTTATGACTATATCACCACTGCTGATTGAACCTAATGCAAGGTGGCCTGTGATATTAACATCACCCTTGAGTGAGTATAAATCATTGATGTACATACGTTCATTTGCATATGTGCCAGAGAGATCCTGGGCAGCAGCCTTCTGGTTTATTCCTCCATCTATTGTCAGTGGCCCTGTAAAGCTACCCCCACTTGCAGGGACAGTGTTAGTGGTTGAGAACGTACTTGGTGCCTCCACAATCAGCACATCATTCTGGGACAGGGCAGCAAGGTTTGTAATCGAAGTGCCTGTAGTTGCAGCATAGTCTGAGTCATGCAACCTCACACCATTGAGATACACATTACAGTACCCAACATCATATCTTATAGACCTGCCATCAGATGCAGTAGTTACTGCAGTCTCTCCACCAGAAGTTGAGGTGTAGTGGAATACTTCTGCTCTGCCTGATCGTAAATCGTTACCTATGTACATTCGTTATTCTGGTTTTGGATTATCTGCTTTTACTTTTGCCACTGCCTTATACCATTCTCCATCCTTACTCCCCTTCCCTGCTGTCATGTCATGGAAGAGCATATCGAGTTGTTCACCGATTGCAGGGTACTCTCTGTCTCTCTGGTATTGGAGAGCATCGTACTCATCTTGTAACTTCTTAACCTCTGCATCTATTTCTTCTTCAGTTGGACGTTCACCTTTAAACCATTGTTTTATTTTCCCATCCTGTAATTCCCATTCTGAAGCGGAAGATAATTTAAATAATGCTTCTGCAAGAAATTTATTTTTATTTTCTGTCATGCTTGCACCTCCCATAAAATAAATGCACCATTATTATCATCATTAGTATCACCATAATTTATTGTTCCTGAAGCATCTGTTTTACCTTGAATACTAAAAGTAACACCAACAGTTCCAGAACCAGAAGCAGTTGTGAGGATTCCAGAACTTGTAGCTCCCCACAATCTGTTACTAGGTAAAGAGAAATTCTGATTTTGCTGAATACCAGAATTCCCTGCTGCTGAGTTAGTTCCATCAGTCGCATATGCTCTTATATTACCATTATGGCCTGTCGTGCCAGTAGTATAATATTTACAACCTTGAATAAGGAATAATACTTTATTGCCTTTTTGAACAGTTATAGCATTTGTAAAAGTTTCAATATCTCCCCAACCCGTATTATTTCTTGTTGCTCCACTAAAATCAAAAAGGTCTTCTTTAGTAACTACCTGCAGTATATGACCAGCAGGAAATGTCCCTGCAGTTATCGTAGCATTAGTCAGGGTAGCAGTAGTCAGAGTAGCATTAGTCAATGTCGTTGCTCCAGCATCACCAACCTGAATGGCATAGTTACTGCCAGTTTGATCCTGACTCTGTATCAGTAGCTTATTTGTGGAGCCTGCTCCTGCTTTAATCTTTAGATCTGCCATTGTTATCCTTTAAAATTTGATTGTCCAAATTGTTCTCCTTCATTAGACCCACCCTCCTTTGAATTGTCTGATTTTACTTTTGCAATAGCATCTTTCCATGTTGTTGTGCCGTTTACATCATCCCAATACTGCATATCTAGTTGCTCACCTATACTTGGATACTGCCTATCTCGTTGATATTGGGTTGCTTCCTCTTCTGCTTTGTTCTCTAATAATTTTGCTTCATATTCTTCTTTAGTAGCATCAACTTTTCCACAAGTCACACACCACTCTGCTTCCTCTTGTGTTAGAGTGCCTTCTTCACTAAATTCAAAACCTGAAATTATATTGTTTCGTATCCATAACCTATACATATTTCTCCTTATTTTGCCCCATACATATATCCCATATAATAAATGAATGTCTTATTCCATGCTGAATTAGAACCTACAACTGCACTATGATAACCGTCATAAGTGAACGATCTTTGAGATGCTGTTGGTATTGGTAAATATCCTGTTGTATATTCACCATAATAACCACTAGCATCATTTTTTGTAACTCCAATTGTCAGTTGTTCAACTGGGGAATCATCAATCCCTGTATTTGATTGTCTAAGTCGTAGGTACCATTTACCTGCTACCTGACTTCCTCCTTCTTGATGTATTGTAAAAAGAACTAATGAACCTATTGGTGCTTGAGCCGCAGTTAAAGTAAAACTACCATTATATGCACCTAACAAAGTCTCCCACGTTCTAGTTACTAAAAGTGTACTATTTATAGTAGGTATTATATTAGACTGATTTATTATTCCTGATCGACTTCCGCCAATTATTCCACTCATGAGTCTCTCCTATGACCAGTCTTGGTCAATGTAAGTAACAATAAAATCACCATTTGAGGATGCATTATAAACATCTAAATCATCATCCTCTTCCATTACAAATTTATCACTCCAGACAAAAGTTGCTTCTCCGGCAATAGGATTAATACCACTACCACCACTTATTAAAAAAATATCTTGTCCACCATTATTCATCTTTATTTGAATATTACCTGCGTTTCCCGATTGACTGCAAAATATAATTGATAATACTGTATAAATATGTCCTGCTGTCCCAGAAAGTATTTCTTGCCAACCATTGTTAAGTGCATGAATAGTTGCTCGTCTTAATCGTTCTGAGCCTGAACCTGTCGGCATATTTAACGAACTACCCGAACTTACTAAAGTACCTGAATCATCTGCCATAATTTTCTCCTAATATCCTAATGTAAGTGCTTGATGTGTACTACTCTGCATAAAACTCCCCTTCATTTTTACCTTACCTGTAGTTGTTGTTTCTAAATTAGTACAGTTAGTTATAGCTCCACCTGTATCTGATGTCTCAAGAACAGTAGTACCGCTATACGTTTGTATTTTAATTTTGTTGCCACTTGTGTCTGCTGGCTTAATGATTAGGTCTGGCATTGTTTATCCCTGTATTTCCTCTAACATTATTGTGCATGGAAAGCTTGAATCTGCACTAAGCCAACCAGAGTATGATCCCCCATCCCCAGCTAATTTTGCATAAAGTTTATAATGAACAGTAGCTGCTCCAGGATTTTCATCTAACCAAAGAATAGGGTAAACACCATCATGG
>Ga0315331_10000097_pt1 | contig 49005 bp, 38 predicted proteins | sample M160m34915metaG_FD_203456 | JGI IMG/M metagenome (GOLD analysis project Ga0315331, IMG submission 203456) | Ammonia-oxidizing marine archaeal communities from Monterey Bay, California, United States - M1 60m 34915 | ecosystem: Environmental > Aquatic > Marine > Intertidal zone | place: USA...
GAACCTCTATCTCCCGTGGGCGGCCAGGGCATGGGTCGCGTTGGAGGCCTCGCCCGGCACCGCGGTCCCGCCGCTCGCGACCCCCGGTTGGGCGCTCCATCAGTTCCTGGTCGGTGTTCGTGCGGTGACGCCCGAAACGAGCGGGTACGTCTCCCCGGCGGTCGAGCCGGAGTACGGGGTCGTCGCGCAGGCGAGCCTCGGGCACGCGCTGCAGTGGGTCGCCCGGCGCGCGACACCCACGGACCCGTTCTGGGAGTACATCGGACCCGCGAACTGGAAGAAGGCCTTCGCGTTGCTCGACGCGAGAGACGAGCGGCGCGCGGTCGGGCTCGCGGAGGCGCTCCGCGCGCGTTATGTCGTGGCTTCGGCGGGCTCAGCGCCGGGTACCCTGCTGGATCGGTTGTACCAAGACGATGGTCTCCGCCCTGCCCTGCAGCGTTTTCGGCTCGTGACCGAAGCGTCGTCGGGTGGGCGGGCGCTCGAGGCGTCCCCCGCCCTGGGAGCCCGCCCCGGGCATGCCGGGCTCCGCGCTCCCTACAAGCTCTTCGAAGTTGTGCAGGGAGCTCAGCTCGAGGTGTCTGCGCCGCCGTCGTCTCGGGTCGAGGTCAGCGTCCCGGTCCGAGCACCCACCGGGCGCTCGTTCGTGTATCGGCTGGCCCTCCGCACACCCGAGACCGGTGTCGCGGCGTTCCGGGTGCCGTACGCGAATACCCCGAAGGGCAAGTCGGTCGGGCCGTTTGCCGTCCGTGTGGGGCCGCGTTGGCAGGTGAGGGTCGATGGGCGACCTGCGGGTGAGGTGTTCGTTTCTGAGTCGGCTGTCTTGCTAGGCGAGCGCGTCGGATTTCAGTCGAACCCGAACGAGTAGCCGCTGCGGTCGACGAAGAGCGTGTGGGGCTGGTTGACCCGAACGGTGAAGAACGCGGGCTCGCCTTCGCGGTCCTGGTGCGCACGGATGAGCGCGCGATCGCCGAGTTGCCGCGCGGTGGCTAGGAAGCGCGGGCCGAAACCGAAGCGGTCGTACGGTTCGTCGTGAACGAGGTAGACATGTCTCTCGTCCCCGCGGTGGGACCAGACGCCCTGGCTCGCCAACGCGGATCCGATCTGCCAGAACGGTTCGAGGACGATCAAGTTATCGGTCGAGAACAGCAGCTGCAGGTGGAAACCCCAGTCGAGGCTCACGGCGACGGCGCCGGGCTCCTGGTCGAGTTCCTCCCCGACTCCTGCGATCTGATCGCTCCACCAGCCGCGTCCCCCCGTCTCACGAATCAGCGACCGGGTCGTCTCGATCACCGTGGCCCCTGTCAGGATCAGCGCGGCTGACGCCAGGGCAGCGACCGCGCGCCTTGTCCCCCCAGCATCGATGCCACGGACGAGCTGCGCCCCGACCAGTAGCTGAACGAAAGGCGTGAGGTTCAGCATGTGGTGGGCGCGGGTAGCGCCGGGGAGCGCCAACATCGCCGCGGCGATGCCCACGCAGGCGACCGCGAGCACCCCGCGCCCGTCCCGTAGCGACGCGGGACCACGGCGGACCGCTTCGACGAGGCATGCGACCACGGCCACCGCGCAGGCGAGGGCGAGCAGCGCCGTCGGGGCTGAGATCTGGTCGAGGATCTCATAGCGCCCCCCTGCGGCCATGAGTCGGTAAGCGTAGGAGCCATCGAGCGTCGAGATGAGGACCTGGATTCGCTCCGTCAAATCCCCGCGCGTGGTCAAATCCCCCATCGTCCCGAAGACGCGCCTCGCGTTGAGGAGCATGGGCAGTGCGCCCAACAGGAAGACCGCGCAGGCACCGATCAACTCTCCTCTCCGGGTTCGCCAGAGCGCGCGGAGCGCGGGGGCGTGGAAGATCGCGAGCCCGAGCAGGCAGGCGAGCCCGATGAGCACGAAGTCCGCGCGGTTGTAGACCCCAAGCCCGAGGGCAAACGCGCCGGTGAGCGTCGCCGCGCGCTGCATTTCCGAGTAGCCGCGGAGGAGCAGCAGGGCGCCCGTGGCGCGGCAGAGCCAACCGGTCGTAAACGGGCCCCACTCCCACTGGGCGTGGAAGAACACCGTGGGGTCGCTCGCGAGCAACGCGCCGGTGAGCAGCGCGACCCGGAGACCGAAGATGCGTCTGGCCACCGCCAGGGTCGCGAGGAGGGCGAGCATGGCGACCCCAAGCGTCGCGCCGCGCACCGCCGCGAGCTCGTTGCCAAACATGGCGATCGCGGGGACCAAGAGCTGACTCTTGAGCGAGCCCAGATAGGGGAGGGCGAAGAGGGGGAAGGGCCGGCCGAAGAGCCATGTCTTCTGCGTACCTGGCGGCATCAACCCTTCGCGCAGTGGGTCCACGACCTGTCGGCCCTGCTGCGCGAGCCACGCTTCGTCGTAGAGCATACCCGGGCCGTCCGCGGTGGCCGCGAGGCTCAACGCCCCCCCACACAGCGCGAGCCACGTGAGGAGCAGGACAGCGAACTCGTGTTCTCGCAACCACTGACTCATGGAGCGTGTCCCGATTCCCTCTCTGCGAGTCGACTTCTCGTCAAGGCTAGCCCGCCTCGCCCCAGTCGCCCCAGGGCGCCTGATCCTCGCCGGGGCGTTGACACCCTGCGCTATCTTTCAGGGCTCACCACGCATCCTTCGTGATCATGGAGACGGCGAGTCGCCGATGTCCCCGCGCAGCGTGCTGCAGAAGCTGTCGATCGCCTTTTTGGCGAGCCTGTCCATCCAGTGCAGCGATGCGCCCCCGTCCGTCTCGCTCGACCCCGCGCGGCCGCCGGTCGTTCTGGTCACCCTCGACACCACCCGCCGCGACCACCTGGGCTGCTATGGGTATGGCCGCGAGACGAGCCCCCACTTCGACCGACTCTGCGGTGAGGCTGTCCGCTACGAGGCAGCCTACTCGACGACGAGCTGGACCTTGCCGGCGCACGCCTCGCTGTTCACGGGTCAGTACACCTACAGCCACGGCGCTCGCTATGACGCGGACGGACCACTCGTCTTGGGGAGCGTGATCGACCACCCCGCGGCGCATCGCTATCGGGCTCGGGGGCTGGCCGACGAGACACCCACGCTCGCGTCCCGCCTCGCCGACGCGGGCTATGCCACTGCGGGTTTCGTGGCGGGGCCCTGGATGACCAGGGTGTTTGGGCTCGATGGAGGCTTCCAGCAATGGGACGACTCGGGCATCGATCAAGAGAACGGCAGGCGGGCGGACGCGCTCACCGACGCCGCGCTGGCTTGGCTGCGAGAGCATACGGCTGAGCCCTTCTTCCTCTTCCTCAACTACTACGACGCGCATAGCCCGTACTCCCCGCCGGAGGGCTGGCGGGATCGGTTCCTTGACCCGGGCGCGGCGGGGGGACCGAGCCCCGAGCCGGGAGAGACCCTCACGCTCGAGGAGGCTCGCGCCTTCTACGACGCGGAGATCGCCTTCGCCGATCACCACCTCGGACGGCTGCTCGATGCCTTGCGGGAATGGGGGGTCTACGACGCGGCCTGGATCATCGTGACCGCCGACCACGGAGACATCCTTGGAGAGCACGGGACGCTGGGGCATGGGCGCTACTTGTGGGAGGAAGAAATCCGCATCCCGCTGATCATCAAGCCGCCGGGGGGGGCTGTGGGTGTGGAGGCTGCGCCCATCCAGTTGAACGACATCGCGCCGATGTTGCTCACGGCGCTCGGGCTTCCCGCGCTCCCGGGGGCGGGAGGGCCGTACACGCGCGGCGACGACGCGGTGTTGGCAGAGCTCTACCCCCTGCCGATGATGTTTGTCAAAGGAGACTGGCGCGCGTTCGTTGTCGGCGACTACAAGCTGATGTGGAACAGCCTTGGCCAGCATAAGTTGCACCGTCTCTCCGCAGAGGCGGGAGAAGACTTCAACCGCAAGGGGTTTGAGGTGGCGCGGTCTGAAGACCTGATGCAGCGCCTGACCGAGACCGTCGAGCGTCTGCCGGTCCCGGAGGCGCACTCGGTGGACGCGGTCACTGAAGTCGACGACGCGACGCAGCGAGCCCTCGAAGGGTTGGGCTACCTAGTACGGCCGGCCGAGGAGCTTCCCGACGATGACGAACAAGCGCGTTAGGCCTCCGAGCCCCGACGCGCCCCTGTGGCTCCGCCCCCTCTGGGTCTCGGTGTCCTTCTTCGTCCTCGCGTTTGTCGTCTATGCGCCTGCGCTCGGCGCTCCTTTCTTCTCTGACGACCAGCACTATGTCCAGGCGAACGCGCACATCCAGAACTGGACGTTCGAGAACTGGATCGCCATCTGGAGTCCAACGAGTGTCGTCGTGTCACTCGTCGAGAATTGGGCGCCGGTGCATTTGACGCTGCACGCGCTGGCCTGGCAGGCCTTCGGGCCGGCGGTCTGGGGGCACCACGCGCTCGGCGTCGCGATGCACGCGGTGGCTGCGAGCCTGCTCTACGTCTTCTATGTCCAGACGGGCTTGCGCCCCTTGTGGGGTGTGCTGCTGGCGGCGTTGTTCTTGGTTCACCCTGCGGGCGTAGAGGCGGTCGCGTGGATCTCGCAGGTCAAGACGACGAGCGCGATGGTCTTGTCTCTTACGGCGCTCCTCTTGCACCCCCGCCGTCCGGCGCTCGCGCTGCTGGCGTTTGCGCTCGCGCTGCTCGCGAAGCCCGCGGCGGTCGTCGCGCTCCCCGTCGCGTGGGTCTGGGGCCTGGTGGATCGAGAGCGCGCTGCAGGCTGGGGGTGGTTGGTCGGTTGGGGTGTGGTGCTGCTCGGCTTCGCGGTCGCCGAACTCGCGGCCTTCTATGACACTGCGGGCCGCACCGCATCCCTGTATGACGGCTTCGGTGAGCAGGTGCGTTCGCACGTGGGCATCACCGCGCGTTATGCGGTCATGTTCCTGACGGGGAGAAACGTCGGCCTCTTCCATGAGCCGAGCGCTGCGGTCAGCCTGCTGGACCCCTGGTGGTTGACGGGGGCGCTCTTGAGCCTTGGGGTTGTCTGGCGCGCGGGCACGGCGCTCTGGCACCGTTCCCCAGAGTTCGTCTACTGGACCTGGGTGGCAGCGGCTTTCGCCCCCGCGAGCGGGATCCTCGCCCTCCCGTATCCGATGGCGGATCGGTACCTCTACTTCGTGCTGCCTGGCTTGCTGGGCGTGGGCGGTGTCATTGGGGTCGAGGTCTGGAGTGCGCTGTCGGGGAAGCGCTGGGCGGTGCGCCTCCGGGGTCGGGGCGTCGGGGCGGCGCTGGGGTTGGTGCTAGTCGCCGCGTTTGCGCTTCTGGCGAACCGGCAGGCGAGCCTCTGGGCCCGCCCGGAGAGGCTCCTCATGCAGGTCGAGAGCGCCTATCCAGCGGGGCAAGTTGCCCGGCTGCGAAGCGCCCGGCGAGCGGCGGTCGCCGGGGATGCCACGGCGACGGTCGCAGCGCTGCGGCCAGCTGTTGCGCGTGGTTTCGACCGGCTCGACGTCCTGGTGTCCGACCCGTCCTACCGTGCGCTGCGAGGAGACCCGGCGTTCGACGAGATCGTCGATGAGCTGGCCACGCGGATCGTCGACCGGACCGCCGCGCAGGAGTCCCCCAGTCAGGTCGAGCTCCGCGTCGCAGCACAGGCGCAGGTCGTGTTGGGTGACTTTGCCGCGGCTCAGGTGAACTATCTCCAGGCGCTCGAGCGACCGGGGCCGCACACGAAGTCGATTCGAAACGAACTGGAAGCGGTGCGGCTCGAACTCCGGTTGGAAGCAATCCGCTCCGAGCGTTGATTAGCCCTGGCCGCGCAACAACGCGAGTTCTCGGCGCGCGGCTTCTTCGTCGGGGAAGTCCTCGCCGAACTCGAGCGCCCTGGCAAACGCTTGCTCGGCCTCGGTGGACCGGTTCAGCCCGTTGAGCGCGAGCCCCAGGTGGTATTGCACCGTCGCGCGCGAGAGGCCGCGAGTTTGCGCGACGGCGTCGGCGCGCTGGAGCTCCAGCAGGGCCTGGTCGAACTCCTGCAGTTGGAGGAGGACGAAGCCGAGGGTGTCGAGGACTCCCGGCTCGTTGGGGAGCGCCTGGGCGGCTTGCTGAGCGAGGAGCCGCGCGCGCACGAGGTCGCGTTGCTGTGCCGCGAGCAGGAATGCGAGGTCGTTCTTCAGGATGGGCAGCTCGAGACCGCCTGTCAGCGCTTGTTCGTAGGACCAACGCGCCATGACCGGGTTGTCCGCCCGGTAGTAGAGACGGCCGAGCAGCGCGTGCCGAGCTGCATCGATGTCTTGGTTCTCCCGGCCGCCCTTGATCTCCTCGATCGCCAGGAGCGCTTCCTCTCGTGTGGGATAGAGCGAGCCCGCGAACTCAAGGGCACCCGGGAGACGGGGCTCTCTCTCGAGGATCCCGAGCACGAGCTCGCGCGCGGCATCGTGTTTCCCTTCGGCGTGTTCGACCATCGCGAGTAAGAGCTCGAGGCGGCCCGGCGGGAGCTTGCGCCTCTTCCCGTGCTGCAGCGCCAGGCGCAGTGTGGTCCTCGCCCGCTCGGGGGTTCCTGCCGAGATCTCGAATACCACGAGGTGCTCGATGAGATCTCTGTTCGCCCGGCTCTTGGGCAGGAGGCGGTGAAAACCCTCTCGTATGAGTTCGTTGCGTTTCGGAGTGCCGACGCCGACCTGGGAGAGTCGAATCACCGCGGTTCGAGGCGGGTTGGGGAGCTCGACGAGCGACTCTAGGAGCCCGATGCCGACGGCTCGTCCTCCGGTTGCGATGTAGGTGTCTGCGAGCTTGCTCAGGTCGTCTGGTCGGAGCTTCGTGTGGCGAGACAGCTCGGCGAACGCCTTCCGGGCTTCCGGGTAGCGGCCGAGGTCATGGAGGAGCGCCGCGCGGAGTCGCCGGCTGGTGACCTCGGGTTCATCGATGATTTCGAGGGTCCGCTCGAGGGTCGAGAGCGCCGAGGCGGAGTCGCGGAGGCGCATGTAGGCGTCCGTCTGAATGCGCAGGGCGCCAACGTCGTCTTGCGTCCAGGGGTGGTCTTGCAGGAGTCCGATCGCCTCGTGGGGCCGTCCCTCCGCCGCGAGCCGCCAGGCAGCCATGGTGATGGCTTCGCGAGACTCGGGGTAGACCCTCGCGAGGTCTTCGACAACGCGGAAGGCCTTCGCCTGGTCTCCGGAGTCGAGGATCAACCGGATGATCTCCGCGAGGATCTTTGGGCCCGCGACCTGGTCCGGGATCTCGCGGCGGAGGGAGCGGATGGCGGCCTGAGAGCCGCGTGTCCTGTCGATGTGGCGGGCTCTTCGGATGTACGGCTCGGCGTCGTCGGGAAATTGCTTGATCAAGTTGTAGTACACCGGGCCGCCGCGATCGCCGAGGCGCTGGTGCACGGCAGCGAGGGCATCCCAGGCGCCGTAGTTCCGAGGGGTGATTGCGACTTTCCGCTCGAGCGCCCAGCGCTCGAGCTGTGGGCGGTTCACGCGGCCCGCGAACTCGATCGCGATGTCGAGGATTTCGTTCTCGCGGATCGGGAGTGCGCTCGCTCGTAACTCCGCGCTCGCGTCACGCAGGGTGGCTTCCGCTTCCACTTCGAGCCCCGGCCAGGCGGCCAACAGGCGCGCTCGCCCAATCGTCTCGAGCCAGCTTCGCGATGAGTCGAGTGCGCCGAACCGCTCGAGCGAAGCGAGGGTGCTGATCAGGAGCGCTTCATCGGGCGGGCGGCGGGTGAGGGCGCGTTCTCGAATCGCGGCGAGGTCGACTCGCGCACGTTGCCAGTGTGCGTCCGCCAACTCGGGGTCCACCTCGATGCTGCGATCCGCCATGGCTCGCGCCTCGTCGATGTCGGCTCGGATTAGCGCTTGTTCGGAGCGCCCGATATAGCCCCAGGCGCTATTCGGGTTCTCGGCGATGATCTCGGCCAAGATCTGGTCGGCCGCTTCAGGCTCGTCCCCGAACTGCAGGAACGCCATGGCGACGGCAGCGGTTTCGTTGGTGGGGTCGATCCGGTAGGCCTCGCCCAGGTAGAAGCGGGCGTCGGCGTTCTTGCCCTGTGCGATCAGGATCTGGGCAATGGCCTCGGCGTAGCTGGCGTTTCGGGGGGCCAGCTTGAGCGCGTTGTGGAACTCAATGAGCGCGTCGGTTGGACGGTCCATGTCGAGATGAGCGGAAGCCTGCTCGGCGTGTGTCGCGGCGCGGTCTTCCTGCGACGTGCACCCGAAGGTGAGGGTCAAAACGAGGGCAAGCGTCAGGGTCGTTCGAATCATGTGCGATGCCGTGGTGTTCTAGCGCGCGAGCGGATGGCTACGCTCCCTGGAGGCGTTCCAAGGTCGCGTTTGCGTCGGCGCTCTCGGGGAATGGGCCTGCCGAGAGGGCTTTCGTCAGAAGCGCGATAGCGTCCGTGATTCGCCCCTGCTGAACGAGGGCGAGTGCCATGTGGTAGAGCGCCGAAGAGGTCTCGCCGCCGTTGTCGATGACTGACGTGAAGGCTTGCTCGGCGAGGTCTCCGTCGCCCCGCTTCAAGTGCACCCATCCGACCGTGTCGAAGGTCGCCGCAACTGGGGAGAGTCGAACGGCCAGCTGCGCGAGCTCCAGGGCGAGTTCGAGGTCGCCGCCGGTTTCCGCGAGGTACCAGGCGAGGTCGTTATTCGCGCCAAGGTGGGTTGGCTCGATCTCGATCGCTCGCTTGAGTTCTTCGATGGCCGCCTCTTGCTGCCCTTCGGCAAGCAAGATCTGTGCGAGCCGGTACGGGTATTCGCCGCTGGCCGGAGCCAGTTGGGAGCCCGCTTCGAAGTGCCCGCGCGCGCCCGCGAGGTCGCCTGTACCGAACGCGATGATGCCGAGTCCCTGGCGTGGTTCTGCTGCCGTGGGGTCGATCTTCATCGCGCGGGTGAAGGCTGCGCGTGCTTCTGCGACACGCTGTTCTCGCAAGAGGATGCGGCCAATAAGATTTTCCATCACCGCGTTCTGGGGTTCCGCTGCGAGATGGGCCTTCCCGACCGCGAGGGCCTCCTGTGTCTCTCCCGCTTCATTGAGCATGGCGACGAGGGCGTGCTGCATCGCTGCGGATCCAGCGAGCTCTGCGTCTTGGTCCATAGCGGTCTGCAGCGCGCTGGCGGCTTGCTGCGGGTTCTCGGCGAGCGCTGTCACCTCGGCCAGCGTCACGAGCGCGACAACCTTGTGTTCTTTGCGCCGAAGAAGCGCCTGGAGCACCGCGCTCGCGCGCTCGTACTCTTGTGTGCGGATGGCCGCGTGGGCGGCGAGCAGGTGGGCGTCCGGCCCGTCGAACGGGCGGTTGTCCAGGTGGGTCCGGACGAAGCCACTGGCGGCCGTGAAATCTCCCTGCTGGAAATGGAGTTGGGCGAGGCGGAAGGCCGCGTCTGTGCGCGTGATGTCGTTTCGGATGGCTTCTCGATATTCGGCGAGCGCCCGGGGTCGGTCGCCGAGGTTCTCTGAGGCGATCCCAGCGAGGTAGCGCGCGTTGGCGTTGTTCGGCCAGCGGCGGAGGCCAGACTCGAACGACTGCAGCGCCGCGGCGTAGTCTTCCTCTGCCATCGAGGAGGCACCCTCGATGAGCAGGGTGTAGGAGGGCTCCGTGAGCTCGGCAGCGATCGCGCGGGCGCCGTCGAGGTCGCCTTGCTCGATCATGAGGTCCGCTTGCTCGAAGCGCAGGGACTCGGTGTTCCCAGAAGCGCGAGCGATCGCCTCGGAGAGGGCGTTCAGCGCTTGCGGGATGTTGCCCGTCGACCGCTGGAACGCCGACATGGATCGCCACGCCTCCGCCGAATCGAACAACTCGACCATCTCAAGGAGTACCGCTTCGGCCTGCTCGACCTGACCGCCCTGCCGCAATAGATCCGACCAGCGTGCTCGGTTGGCTGCCTCTTCGGGGTCGGCTTCGACCGCGTTTTGCCACAGATTGGCGGCAGCCGCGTAGTCACCTTCCGAGACTAAGAATTCGGTTGCTTGCGTTCGCACGACCGTGTTCCCGGGGTATGTCGCGACGCATTCTTCGAAGACGACCCGCGCGTCATCCGGTTCGTTCGTCTTCATCAGCAGGACGCCGCGTGCTGCGCAGGTGCGCCCGGCGCGGGTGAGGTTTCCTTCCTCGTTGGCAATGCGCTCTGCTTCGACCTGCGCTTCCGCCGCCTCTTCCAGCCTTCCAAGGTCCGCGAGCGCGGCGGACTGCATGATCAACGTGCTCACGTTCTGTGGGTTGAGCGTGAGGAGATGTTGCGTGTCCTCGAGTGTGCCCTCAGGGTTCGAATTCGCGAGGTTGGCTTGCGCGCGCGCCGAGAGCGCCATCTTGTTGTCGCTGTCCTTCGCGAGGATGCGACCGGCGGCGCGTACGGCCTCCTCGTTGTCACCGGTCTGGATCAACGCGTTGACGAGGAGGAGGCCAGCGGGGAGGCTAAACTCGCTCGAGCCCGCCGCCTTCTGCAGGGGCCAGATCGCGAGGCTTTGGCGACCGGTCTGGACCAGGGCGAGCCCCAGGCGGTAGTTCACTTCGGGATGAACGGAGTTCGTCGTGACCAGACCCCGAAGCGGTTCGATCGAGGCCTCGAAGTTGCCGGTTTGCTGGAGGGACCGGATCTCTGCGAGTCGAGAGTTCAGGTCGCCGCCACACCCAGCACTCGCCAGCGCGCTAACGACGACGAGAGCGGCCGCTAGCCGTGCGATTTGAGGGTGCGGGAACAAGGTGAAACGGCGCGAAAACATGTCCAGAAGAACCTCCGGTCGATGGGAACGAGCCTAGTTCGGATCGACTTGGCTTCCAAATTGCGTTTGTACTCGGGAGCTTGTTCAGCGACTACACAAAATAGATCGGCCGCCCGCCCGCGCGCATTCAGTCCCATGTCGATGAGGGGGGCGATTGCCTGGCGAACGATCTGGTGACCGCGGGCGGGTTTGCTTCGGTCCCGACTCGCAGCTGGTTTCACTCAGAACGCCTCACCTTGTTTTGTTGCTAAAAAACCACACGAATCCGTAAGCTACGCCGCCAATTGTAAGATGTTCGAGGTTTTTTTTCAGTTCGACCGGGTCGGGTGGAGAATCTCTACAGCGCCGCCGCGGAGATCCGAAGCGAGTTTGGGCGCTGAAGGAAACGGACTCGGGTTGGCTGGCTGCCAAGCGCCGTCGCGAGGGTGCCGCCGACGGGCCGGGATCTGGGGCATCTTCGCAGGGGCCGCGCGGAGCGGCGAGGAAGGCGAGTTTGGGCAGGTCCGGTGCACGACAGGGATGGCTCTATGGGCCCGTCACGGACCTCTCGCTGGGCTGCGGTCTCGCCTATTTCTTCATGGCGGCCGTGCATCTGGCGTCGGGTTCTCGCCTGAGCGACGCCGTCCCCGGCGGCATCCTGATCCTGCTGTTCTCATTGCCGCACTATGGCGCGACCTTGATGCGGGTTTACGCATCGGCGGAAGACCGCGCGAAATACCGTCTGTTGGCGGTCCACGCGACGGGTTTGCTGGTCGTCTTACTCGCGCTGGGGGCGCACACCGCGTGGGTCGGGTCGTTCCTGTTGACGCTCTACCTGACCTGGAGCCCATGGCACTACACCGGTCAAAACTATGGGATCTCGCTCATGCTGGCGCGCCGTCGCGGTGTGGAGGTCGCGCCGGATTCGAAGCAGTGGCTTTACGTCTCCTTCGTCGCCTCGTACGCGTTGGCCTTCTTCGCGATGCACGGATCCCAGTCCGACGCGGCGTATGCCCCGGTCTCTCACGCCGCGGGTGGGATTCGGTTTCTGTCCCTCGGGATTCCTCACGCGATCGCCTCTTGGGCGATTCGAGCCGCCGGCGCGATCTATGTCGCGGCCTTGCTGGGGGCGGCGGCCGTCCTGCTTCGCAAAGGGGGCTCCATTCGGGCACTTGGGCCCGTGGCGATGCTGGTCGTCACCCAGGCGGCCTGGTTCGTGATGCCCGTGTTCCTGCGCTCGACGGGTTGGCTCGAGAACGTTCCGGGTTCGGAGAGCCCGTTTTCTGCCTACGGTTTCCTCTGGATCGCGTCAGCGCACGCGGTTCAATACCTCTGGATCACGGTCTATTTCGCCACCGCGGGCTCGGGCGGGGTCGGCCGCTGGACCTTTCTTGGAAAGTCGGCGCTGGTCGGGTTTGCCGTCTGGACCCTCCCGGGGTTGGCCTTCGCGCCTCAAATCTTCGGTGGGACGACATACGATTCAGGACTCGCGCTTTTGGTCGCCTCTGTTGTGAACCTGCATCACTTCATCCTCGATGGCGCGATCTGGAAGCTCCGCGACGGGCGGATCGCCCAGGTCCTCCTGCGGTCGGCCCCGTCCGCGCCGACCCCACCGATCGCTTCGAACCACGGGCTGCTGCGCGGGCTGGGGTGGGCTGCTGGTATCCTTAGCGTCGCGGTCGCCGCCGTCGGGTTCTGGGAGAGTGAGTTCGGGTTTCGTCGTGCAATCTCCGCTGGAGACCTCGACCGCGCGCGGGTCGCGATTCAGCGCTTCGCGTGGCTTGGCCGGGATGGTGCGTCCAAGCGGAATTGGGTGGCGCGGGAGCTCGCGAGCCGTGGTGATTACGCGGGCGCCGAGGTTCAACTCGGCCGCGCGCTCGCGATCGAGTCGAGCGGGACGGCCCACGAGCTGCTTGGCCTGGTCCGTGAGCAGCAGCAGCGTTGGGGCGAGGCGCTCCGTGAATACGAAGCGTCGCTCGCGATCGTTCCCGACAACGAGCTGACGCGCGAGCGTCGCGCAGCCGTCTTCATCGAGTTGGGCGACCCCGCGAGCGCCGCGACCGAACTCGAGGGCGTCCTCGCGAGCAACCCGCGCAACGATCGGGCGCGGGCGCTGCTCGTGCGCGCACGCCTGGCTCTTCGCGGGAAGCAACCCGGCGGTCGCTTGGACTAGGCTCTATGGCGTGGCGCGTGGAGAGGCCGCGGAGGATCGACTCGGACATGTCCAAAATATTTGATTCGCCGCGCTTCTTCTTCGGTCTTGCGCTGCTCCTCGCTGTGGTCGCGGTGGTGTCGCAGTTTCAATTCGGTTCTCCCGGGAAGGAGGTCGGTGGAGCGGAGGACATCGAGCGGCTCTCGCAGCGGGAGGATCTCAATGTCGTCTTCGTGCTGGTCGACGCGCTTCGCGCGGACCACCTGGGTACCTATGGCTACGAGCGGCCGACCTCGCCCACGATCGACGCGATGACGGAGCGAGGGATTCGCTTTGCCAACGTCGAGGCCCAGTCGAGTTGGACGAAGGCTTCGATGGCTTCCCTGTGGACGGGACTGTTCCCGCAGCGCAGCGGCATCCTCCGCTACGACGACGGCCTGCCGAGCGAAGCGGTCCTCGCGGCTGAGATCTTTCAGGAGGCGGGTTACAACACGGCGGGGATCTTCCGCAACGCGTGGGTCGGCGGGAACTTTGGGTTCGATCAGGGCTTCGATCTCTACGTCGGAACGAGCCCGTCTCGGACAGTGAACCGGCTTCAGGCGTCGACGATGTCGACTGGCGGGTTGCGGGGCAGTGACATCGACGCGACCGAGTCGGCGATCGAGTTCATGCTCTCGAGCGTCAACGACCCGTTCTTGCTCTACGTCCACTATATGGACGTCCATCAGTACAGCTACAGCACGGAGTCAGACCTCTTTGGCAGCTCGTTCGGCGACCTGTACGACAACGCGATCCACTGGGTCGACGTCAACATCGCGCGGCTCCTCGAGGCGATGTCGCGAATGGACCTGTTGGGCAACACGATCGTCGTGATCGCTTCCGATCACGGTGAAGGCTTTGGAGAGCACGGCTTCGAGGGCCACGCGAAGGGGCTCTACAAAGAGGTCCAGTTCACGCCCTGGCTGATCTGGCTGCCGTTTGACCTGGCAGAGTCCATCGTCGTTGACGCGCAGGTCGCGAACGTCGACATCTGGCCAACCCTGCTGGACCTCGTTGGCCTCGACCCGCTCCCCGCTGCGGATGGTCGCTCTGCGGTCCCAGCGATCCTCGCCGCCGCGCGCGGTGAGTCGGTCCCGTCGGAGTTCGCGGAGCGAATCGTCTACTCACAAATCGACGCGAACTGGGGACGGGTGAGGCAGTCGCCCTATCCGATGGTCGCAGTCCTCAAGCCACCGTATCGGTTTCAGCATCGGACCGAGAATCCCGAGCGAGATGAGCTGTTCAATCACACGGACGATGCGACAGAGCAGGAGAACGTCGTCCTGAAGGAGGCTGAGACCGCGAGCATCCTGCGCGACGCAGCGGTCGACTACCTCGAAGAGGTGACCCCCGATTGGGACACCAACGAGATCGAGTTGGACAGGATGAAGCTCGACCAACTGCGAGCGCTCGGATACAAGATCGACTAGCGCGCTTAGCCGCGGCGGTAGGTCAGCTCGAGCCGCCGGCGAACCGCGTCGCGCTCGAAGGCCAACTCGATCAGGTGGTCGAGCAGGGCGGGGTACGGCAAGCCGGATGCCTCCCACATCAAGGGGAACATCGACGCCTCCGTAAACCCCGGCAGGCTGTTCAACTCGTTGATGTAGAGCGCCCCATCGTGGCGGCCGAGCAGGAAGTCGACGCGGGCGAAGCCCTCGCCTTCGAGTGACTGGTAGGCCTCAAGCGCGAGCGTTTGGATTCGTTCACTGAGCGCCGTGTCGAGGCGCGCTGGGATCACCAACTCCGTCTCATCGTCGGCGTACTTCGCGGCGTAGTCGTAGAAGTCGTGGCCCTGCCGAATCTCGCCGGGTACCGACGCGCGGGGGGCCTCGTTCCCGATGACGGCGACCTCGACCTCTCGCGCGTCCACCGCTTGCTCGATCAGGACCTTCGTGTCGTAGCGGGCGGCCTCGTGGATCGCGGGCTCGAGGTCTTCGGCGCGGACGACCTTGGAGGTCCCGACGGACGAGCCTGAGTTGGCTGGCTTGACGAACAGGGGGAGTCCGAACCGCTCGATCGCCGATCGCGCGGAGGGGGTGCTCCCGAGGAGGTCGTTCCCGCGCAATGTCACCCACGGGACGACAGGCAGCCCGGCGGCCGCGAGGAGCCGCTTCGCGACGTCTTTGTCCATTTGGACCGCAGAGCCGAGGACCCGCGACCCCACATAGGGGATACCCGCGCACTCGAGGAGGCCTTGTAGCGTCCCGTCCTCGCCGAAGCTCCCGTGAATGATCGGAAAGATGACATCGACGCCGAAACCGTCCCCCTCGGAGGACTGCGCCGGGGGGAGCGTTTCTAGGGCGCGCTGCCCCGGCAGCCACGGGGGGATGACCTCGGCGCCGCGCTGGATCGTCAGTTCAGGGGGGATCTCGCTGCCCGAGACGCGCCAGTGGCCGTCGCGGTCGACCCCGATCAGTCGGACCTCGTAGCGGGAGGGGTCGAGCGAACCCAGGATCGAGGTCGCGGACGCGATCGACACCTCGTGCTCGACCGAGCGGCCGCCAAACAGCAGTCCGACGCGTAGCTTGGCCATTTCGTTAGCGCGCCTCCAGGTCCGTTAGGGCCGAGACCCGCAAACGTAGCCCGGTTTTGCCCGGCCTGAATGCCCCGGGCCCACCCGGAGCTATCGGCACTCTCGAGGGGCACGGTTACCCTAAAGTGGAAAACCTTTTCCACTCCGGACGTTCGGCACAGCCCTCAGGGGGAAAAGAAATCCGGCTCAGATGAGATTACCCTTTGATTATAGTAGGTTCCAGCCGACAAGCGTTAGTGTGTCGCAGGCCGGAATATGGCACTCGGTTTGCATCCACTATTACCGGCTATTCGGCGCCCGAGGTGCAGCATTTCTGCACCCCCGAGACGCGGAATAAAACGAGAGGATTGAAAATCAATGCGATTATTTGCATTAGTAGCCAGTGCCCTCATGTTACTGGCGTCGAGCGCGAGCGCGCACGTCTTCGACCCGCAGGCAAGCTTCTTGTACCTGCAGTTGGGCGGCCTCACAGGGAGCAATGTCCGTGGTCAGGCAACCGCGACCGCCAACGGCACCCTGACGGGTGGCGTTGGCTCGGAGCAGATCGTCACCAAGGGCAAGGGGATGGGCCTTCCTAACCTCTTCCAGGCGGTTGGCGTAACGAATGGTCCCGAGTTCTTCACGGGTACCCCGAATATCGATAACCTGTTCTTCACGGTGCAGAACACGAGCGGGACCTTCTCGCACGGCTCCAACTTTGGCACGTTCCAGAGCAACGCGCTCTGCGCTACGGGATGCTTCGGCGGCGAGGCTGGCATCCTGGGTCAGGTGCTCGTCCGCATCGCGGGTCCGGTTGACGTCCCCGTCCCGGTCCCCTTCATCGGCGCGGGCGGCAAGGCGAGCGTGGGTGGCTTCAAGAACGAAGGTGCCCAATGGGTGACCGCGGCGGTGCCGATCACCGGCATCGCGACGAACGTCGTCCGCATTACGAACAACGGTACGGTCAAGGGTGGTGTCAACGCTCGTTCGGGCGTGACGGGCATCGGGTTCACCCTGCAGCTGACGGTGAACGAGAACTCCGACCTGCTCCAGGAGAACGGCGTGACGGCGGTGTCCGTTCGGGGTTCGACCGCTTTCCAGACGGCTAACGCGACAAGCGGTGTGAACCAGGTCTCGCTGGTTTCGCCGGTTCACTCGGACGCGAGCGCGGTGACTGGCAACCCGGCGATCCCCGGCGTTGCCATCATGGTCCTTCGCTATGTACCTGAGCCCGGCACCCTCGTGCTGCTCGGCTCGGCGGTGGCTGGCCTCCTCGTGGTCGGCCGCAAGCGGATGAAGCGCTAGGTCTTCGGACTCAGCGTCGCATCTGCGGCGAATCAAGGGCGGTCACCCTCGGGTGGCCGCCCTTTTTTCGTATGGGTTCCAAGCGGCGGATCGCGGAGGCGCTTGTTGACCCGTTCCCGTGCGGCTCTGTACTCTCTCGCCGATGGAATTACTCACCCCCCCGTTGCAGGTCAAGTCGGATGCGCTCGAGCAGCAACTCCGCGGCGCCGGGAAGTTGCTCGTCGCGTTTTCGGGTGGCGTCGACTCGAGCTACCTGGCGTGGGCTGCGAATCGGGTGCTCGGCGATCAGTCGCTGGCCGTGACCGCCGTCTCGCCGTCTTACCCCGCAGATCACCGGGCCATGGCCGAGCAGGTCGTGGCGGACTTTGCTCTCCCCCACCGCTTCGTTGAAACGCACGAGATGGACGAGCCGTCCTATCGGCGCAACGCCCCGGACCGCTGCTACCACTGTAAGTCCGAGCTGTTCGATCAACTGGAGCGGATCCGTCAGGAGCTGGGCTTCGAGTCCGTCGCCTACGGCATCAACACCGATGACCAGGGAGATTTTCGCCCTGGGCACCGTGCCGCGGATGAGCGCGGTGTCCTCTCGCCGCTGCTCGACGCGGGGTTGACGAAGGCGGAGATTCGAACGCTCTCGAAGGCAGCGGGGCTGCCCACCGCAGAGCTCCCCGCGTCCGCTTGTTTGTCGTCGCGCCTGCCCTATGGCACTGAGGTGACGGAAGAGCGGTTGCACCAGGTCGAGGAGGGAGAGAAGCGGCTGCGGGCGCTGGGCTTTCAGCAAGTCCGTTTGCGGCACCACGGGGAGCTGGCGCGCGTTGAGATCGAGCCGTCGGAGCTTCAGGACGCGTTGAACCCGGTGATGGCGAAGGCCATTACGGACGCGATCAAGCCGCTCGGTTTCCGCTATGTCTCGTTGGACCTTGAGGGGTATCGAACGGGTTCGCTCAACGAGGTCTTGCTGATTCACCGATCCGGCCCGTTGGCAGGCGATTGACGGCGATGGACTCGATTCGTTGTGAGGGGGCGCCGCGTGCGCTCGGCCTCGATCAAGGTCGCCGCTGCGCCGAGCAGGTGCGCGCCTGGTTCGCGGCGCGTGGGCAGCGGCACCGTGCGGGCTGGGTCCGGCCTCGGTTGACAGGAGGAGCGGCACTCGGTGCGGGGGTGGGGCGCGAGGTCGTCCGTCACTTCCCTCACCTGGTGGAGCGAATGACGGGGATCGCTCGTGGGGCAGGGGTCTCGATCGACGCGCTGATGGAGGATCTCGTCGCGTCCTCGTACGGAGACGAGACACACCCCATGGCCACGTGTACGCCCGCTGTCGCGGCGATCGTAGCGGGGGGGGACCCAATCCTCGGCAGGTCGGTCGATCCCGAAGCAGGCTGGATCGTGCGCCAGAGTTGCCCCGAGGTTGGCTTCACCTCCGTTGAGGTGGTGGCGCCGTGGTTGGTGGGCGCGGTGGGCGGGGTGAACGAGTCCGGCGTGTCTGCGCTCGCTGCGGCGGGGCCTGCGCGGGCGGGTGCGCCGCGGCCCATCGCTGCGCCCGCCTGGCTGCTGGTCCAGGAGTGTCTACAGCGGTTCGACTCTTTGCAGGCATCCGTCGATTGGTGCCTCACCCGCCCCAGCTCGGGCGCTTTCTGCCTGCTGTTGGGAGACGCGACTGGTGAGGTGGCGGTGGTCGAGGCGAGGGAGGGCAGCCGCGAGGTCACCTACCGTGGGCATGGCGGGGTGGTTGCGGGGGGCGAGGCGGGCGCTGCGGCCTCGCTGCGACAGCGAGTGGACTCCGTCGCTCCCGCCGATGTGCGCTCTCTCTTCGAGGGCGCGGCCCAACTGTGGTTGCATCCGGGTGAGCGTCGCCTCCAGTGGCAGCCTGGGGAGGGTGTGGAAGCGAGCGAGTGGCGCGTCGCGCCAGTCCGTGGTTGACGCCTCTGCCGGACTCAGGAGCCTCGGTTGCCGCCTCTTCCGCGGCTTCGTCCGCTCCTGCGTCGCCCGCCGGAATTTCCACCTCCGCCACGGCGGGACTCTCGGGGGTCGCGCTCAGCAGCGGGGTCGGAAGCCGCAGGCGTGGCCTCCTCCACCGGTTCCGCCGAGGTCTTCGGCCGGGGCCCGGCGAGGAACGCGGCGACAGCGGACGCGAGGTCGCGGCGCCCTTCGGGTGTCTTCGCGAGCTCTTCGACCATCGGGGCCACCCGGTCTACGTGCAGGTCGCGCTGGGCCGCCGAGAGGTGCCCCAAGCCCTTCTCGACCTTGGTCCCGAGCCGTTCACGCCCGCTCTTGGCGATGTCCTTCTCCGTCGGCGGCTTGCGCTCCTGGATCGAGATCTTGGTGACGTTTTGGAGGTGCTTGAAATTGCCGATGTCGAGGCCGGAAACGAGCGAGATCGCGATGCCGCGCTTGCCCGCCCGCCCTGTTCGCCCGGTGCGGTGGACATAGACTTCGGGCGACTCCGGGGCCGCGTAGCTGATGACATGCGAGAGGTCGCTAATGTCGAGGCCGCGCGCCGCGACGTCCGTCGCGACCAGGAAGCGGAGCTGACCCTTCTTGATACGTGCGATCGCCTGCTCACGCGCCGCCTGGGTGAGGTCCCCTGAGATCTGGTCCGCGTCCAGCTGTCGCTTCTGCAAGAAGCTGGTCACGTAGCGGACATCTGCTTTCGTATTGCAAAAGATGATGGCGCTCTCCGGCTCCTCGTGCTCGATGACGCGCGCGAGCACGCTCTCCTTCTCTTGCGCCGTGCAGACGTAGAAGAAATGTTCGATCTCCTGGGGTGCGACCTGTCCCTCGCTCAGGGTGACGAATTGTTCCTCGTGGAGGAAGTAGCGTGCCAGTGAGCGGACCTTCTCCGGCATCGTGGCCGAAAACAGATAGGAGCTCCGCTTTCGAGGGAGATAGCTGTGGACTTCCCGCATGTCGGGCCAGAAGCCGAGAGACAGCATCTCGTCGGCTTCGTCGAGGACGAGGATCTTGACGTGGCCGAGCTTCATTCGGCCGGCGCCGAGGTGGTCGAGGACCCGCCCGGGCGTGCCCACGATCACGTGCGCGCCGGCCTCGAGCCCTTCGAGCTGTGCGCCGTACCCGACGCCTCCGTACACAGGGAGAACCCGTACGCCGCGATGCTTGCCGAGCGCCTTGACCTCGATGGCCACCTGGTTCGCCAACTCGCGCGTGGGCAGCATCACCAGGGCCTGGGTCTCTGCGAGGTCGCAGTCGACGGCCTCGATGATCGGGATCCCAAACGCGCCAGTCTTACCGCTACCGGTGCGTGCCTGGACGATCAGGTCGGCCCCCTCCCGCATGAGCGGGATGGTCTGGGCCTGGACGGGCATCGGTTCATTCCAGCCGAGGTCACGGATTCCGGCTTGGACGTCTTCTGCACAATCAGCGAAAAGTTCGGAAAGTTCATCCATGTTCCGGCGAGCCTATCGGTGCGGGGGTGTGGCCGCAAACCGGCGCGCTCCAAAGAGGCGCGATAATCTCTGGAGCCGATGTCCAAAATCTCTCCGGAAGAAGTCGAATACACCGCCCGCCTCGCCAGGCTCAGCCTCTCGGAGGAGGAGACCGCTGCGATGGCTCGCGATCTCGACAAGATCCTCGACTACGTCGCGGCGCTGCAGTCGCTCGACACGACGGGGATCGAGCCGACCTCGCACCCGATCCCCGTACCGACCCCCTTGCGGGCCGATGAGGCGGCGGAGCCGCTCGATCCGGCTCTCGCGCTCTCCAATGCTCCGCAGACCGACGGTACGGCGTTCGTTGTGCCCAAGGTCATCGGAACTGGCGAGGAGAGCTGAACGTACCGTGGACGGCCTACTCGACACTGTTGCGGGTCAGCGTGACGCCCTCGACCAGGGGGACGTCTCCTCGCGAGATCTGGTTCAACGTTCGCTCGACCGGGCGCGTGATACCGAGGGGCTCGGGCTCGTGGTCGGGACCCGGTCCGAGGTTGCCCTCCAGGAGGCAGACGCCGCGGACGCGCGTCGTCGCGCGGGCGATGGGCGCGGGGCGCTGGATGGGGTCCCCGTCCTGATCAAGGACAACATGGTCCAGCTTGGCGAGCCTGCGCAGTGTGCTTCGCGGATTCTCGAGCGGTTCGTTTCGCCCTACGACGGTGCGATGGCGGAGCGTCTCGGCGCGGCAGGCGCGGTGATCGTGGGCCGCACGAACATGGACGAGTTCGCGATGGGGTCTTCCACCGAAAACTCGATTCACGGTGCCGCGCACAACCCGTGGGATCGGACGCGAGCCTGTGGGGGCTCGTCTGGCGGGGCTGCTGGCGCGGTGGCAGCGAGCGTTGTCGGCGCAGCGCTCGGGAGCGACACGGGGGGTTCGATCCGTCAACCCGCCTCATTCTGCGGCGTGACAGGGATCAAGCCGACGTACGGCAGGGTGTCCCGCTGGGGGCTCGTCGCGTTCGCCTCGTCGCTCGACCAGATCGGCCCGTTCGCCCACACGGCACGAGACTGCGCGCTCATCCTTGAGGCGATCGCAGGGCACGATCGGCGTGATTCGACATCGCTGCCGGAGCCGTCCCCCTCGCTCGCCTCTGGCCTGACGGGAGATGTCTCGGGTCTGGTCGTGGGTCTTCCGCGCGAGTACTTCGAGCTCGAGGGTGCGGACCCCGCGGTTATCGCGAGCGTGCGTGAGGCCGTCGCCGAGCTCGAGCGAGCTGGAGCGAAAGTGCGCGAGGTTTCACTGCCCCATACTAAGTATGGGATCGCGGCGTACTACCTGCTCGCGACGGCAGAGGCCTCGAGCAACCTCGCCCGCTACGACGGTGTTCGCTACGGCCGTCGCGTGCCGTCCGATGACCTGGATTCGATGTACCGGAACACGCGGAGCGAAGGTTTCGGTGCTGAGGTCAAGCGACGGATCGTGCTCGGAACGTACGTGCTCTCCGCGGGCTATTACGACGCCTACTATCGGAAGGCTCAGCAGGTACGAACCCTCTTGCGCCGTGATTTCGACGAGGCCTTTTCGGAGTGTGACGTCATCGCCACGCCGACCAGCCCAGAGACCGCGTTCGTTTTGGGAGAGAAGTCTTCCGATCCATTGAAGATGTACCTCTCGGACGTCTATACCGTGACCGCGCCGCTCGCCGGGATCCCCGGCATCTCGTTGCCGTGTGGTGATGTGGGGGGCCTCCCCGTCGGCTTGCAACTGCTTGGTCCGCCGCTTGGTGAGGCGACGATCCTCAGGGTGGCCGACGCGTACCAACGCCTCACCGATCACCACGATCGAAGGCCGGGGGCGACCTCGTGATCGATGAAGTCCTGGAGCGTTATGAGGCGGTAATTGGGCTCGAGGTCCACACGCACCTGCGCACGAATTCGAAGCTGTTCAGCCCTGCGCCTGTGCGCTACGGGGACGCCCCGAACCACGATGTCCATCCGATCGACCTGGGGATGCCCGGAGTCTTGCCTGTTTTGAATGAACGCGTCGTCGATCTCGCCATCCGGCTGGGGTTGGCGACCAACAGCACTGTTCACACCTACTCGATCTTCGCGCGCAAGAACTACTTCTATCCGGACCTGCCGAAGGGCTACCAGATCTCTCAGTATGAGGAGCCCGTTGTCAGCGACGGCTGGCTCGACATCGACGTCGCGGGTGAGACTGGCGAGCTCGTCCGAAAGCGCATTGGCATCACCCGGGCGCACCTCGAGGAGGACGCGGGCAAGTCCATCCACGATACCGCGGTCGCTGGGAGTCATGACTCGCAGCTCGACTACAACCGTGCAGGTGTGCCGCTGCTCGAGATCGTCTCGGAGCCAGACCTGCGGAGCGCAGCGGAGGCAGGCGCCTACCTGCGCGTGTTGAGGCAGATGCTCCGTGACCTCCAGGTCAGCGAGGCCGACATGGAGAAGGGGCAGTTCCGTTGCGACGCCAACGTGTCGATCCGCCCGCGGGGCGAGTCCGAGTTCGGGACCCGCACGGAGCTGAAGAACATCAACTCGTTCCGGTTCGTCGAGGAGGCGATCGACGCCGAGATCGAGCGGCAGGCCGAACTCATCGACGCGGGGGGCGCAGTGCAGCAAGCGACCATGGCGTACGACCCTGGGACGGGGAGGACGCGGGTGCTGCGTCTGAAAGAAGATGCCAACGACTATCGATATTTCCCGGACCCTGATCTGATCCCGTTGTCGATCGCACCCGAGCAAATCGAGGCGGTCCGGGCGACGCTCCCGGAGTTGGCTCCCGCGCGCCAGGCGCGCTTCGAGCAAGAGCACGGTCTTTCGGCTGGGGAGGCGCAGCAGCTGGTCGAGCTGCGGAGCCTCGCGGACCTCTTCGAGTCCACGCTGGCGGTCTACTCAAACGCGCGTCAACTCGCGAACTGGTTGCTCCGTGACGTGCTGCAGACGATCAAGGAGCGGGAGTGCGATCTCGAGGAGACGCGGCTCACCCCCGAGGCGTTGGGTGGTCTGCTCGCGATGGTCGACGCAGGGCGGGTTACCGCACGGAGCGCGCGAGGGCTGATCCCCGAGCTCGTCGAGCGCGGTGGCGACCCCGAGGTGCTGGTCCGCGAGCGAGATCTCGAGGCGGTGAGTGACACGGGCGCGCTCGAGGGGATCGTCGATGAGGTGATCGCCGCGAACGCTGCCATCGCGGACAAGATCCGTGGGGGTGACGAGAAGCCCTTGAACGCGCTGATGGGGCAGGTCATGAAGAAGACACAGGGGAAGGCCGACCCGTCGGAGGTGCGAGCGATCCTGGCGTCTCGTCTCCGCGGCGCTTGATGCGGTTGGCGGGGCGCGTCGCGCTCGGCCTCGTCGGACTCGCCCTCGTGGGGTCGCTCGCGTTGGTGGTTTCGCTCCCGCGCCTCGTCGAGCTCTCGGGCGTGCGTGAGCGTCTGGTCGACTGGACGCAGACACGGTTTGGCCGAAACGTCTCCTATGAGGCCTTCTCCGTCGGCTTCTTCCCGCCGCGCATCGAGGTGACGGATCTGGTGGTGGGCGCCGCGCTCGATGCGGGAGCGCCCGCCTTCCGGGCGCCCTCGACGTCACTGGCACTTGCGTGGCGGCGACTACTGACCGGCTCGGTAGAGATCGACTCGGTGGTGATCGATGGCGCCGACCTGCGGATCGTTCGAACCGCGGAAGGCGTTGACTGGCTTGCCGCGGGTGTGCCCGCCTTGCCGGCCGCGTCTGCGATCCCCGCGCCGGAGCTGGCAAGCGCGCTCCCGGTCGGGTTTCGCCGCTTGGCTCTGCGCGGCTCCCGCGTCGCATGGGTCGACACGGTGGTCGACCCGGCCCTCACCTTGCAGGTCGATGACGTGGAGTTCGTCGTGGTTGCGGAGGGTGACTCCGCCGCGAGCGCGCGGCTGAACGCCGCAGGACGCCTGTCGGACGGGGGCGCCGTGAAAGCACGCGGGCTCGTCGCGGCGAGCGGCGAGGTCGCGCTCGAGCTCGGCGTGTCGCGCCTGGATCTGGCGCCGTGGTCTCGCTACTTCGAGTCGGTCGAACGGGCATCGGGTAGCGGCGTCGTTGCGCTGCAGATCGAAAGCGCGGGCCCCGGTCCCGTCCAGCTGGCTCTCTCGGTTGTGAGTGATGACCTCGAAGCGGCCGGTGGCGGCGCCATCGCCACCGGGGGTGTGGCGCTCTCGGCTCAGTTGGAATGGCGCGACGATCGGCTCGAAGGCCCGTATACGGTCGACCTGACAGGGGCCTTGTTGGAAGTCGCGAGTGGTTTGATCCGGAAGGAACCCGGGCAGCCGGGACGCCTAACGGGCGAGGTTCAGCTCGACCAGGAGGGGGCGCGAACCGATTTCCACCTCGAGCTTCGAAACCTCCGGGCGGAGGGCGCCTACCGGTCGAGCCCTGGGTTGACGCTTGAGATTGCCGCCGAGCCGTTCGATCTCCGCGGTTGGGAGACGACCGCACCTGGGCTGGGTCCGGTGGCGCGAGGGGGGCGGCTCGCTATCCCGAAGCTGCGCTTCGTGGGAGGACCGCCTCGGGTCACAGGCAGCGTGGCGCTCGATCGCATCGCCGTTAGGCCGCAGGAGGGGGCTGAGGGGTTTGAACTCTCGGGGGTGGTCGAGGCCAATGGGCGCGACATCACGTTGCGCGATGGAGAGCTCGGTGTGGGGATCGCTCGGCTGGGGCTCGAGGCGAGCGTCGCGGACCTGTTCGGCACAGGCGCAGGCCGGCTGCGACTCTGGACGCGAGGTGCCGTGGAGAGCAACGCGTTCTTCTCGCAGTTCGAAGGTCTACGGGACTCGATCTATGGCCCGTTGACCTTCAACCTGGTGTTGAGGGCACCCGACGCGGCCCTTTCTCGTGAGGACGCCTGGTTCGATCGAGTGCGGGGCGGCTTTCGCTTCTCGATCGGGGCCGGGGGGGTCGGGGGGCGCCTCGAGGGGGTCTCGTTCCTCGAGCGAGTGGTCACTCAGTTGGGGGCGCTGGGTCAGTTCGCGCTGCGGGCGCTGCCAGCCCGCAGTGGCCAGTCGGTGGAGGCCTACTATTCCGATTCGTTTCGTGAGGCCAAGGGGTCCTTTCAGATCGCGGATGGTTGGGCGCAGACCGACGACACCGAGTGGGTCCATGACCGGTATGTGGCCCGGCTTCGCGGCGGGCTTCGGCTCTCCGACCTCGCTCTCGATATGCGCGGGACCCTCGTGTTGGGACCCGAGCTCGACGCTTTGCTCTCCGGGGTGAAGCCCGGCCAAGCGCGGTCGATTCCGTTGGTGCGTGTGGGCGGGACGTTGACCGACCCTTCGATCGCGCTGCGCGATGCGGACGTCTCGCGGTTCCTGGCGCACTATGCTCTCGGCGAACAAGGTGCGCTCGGGCGGAAGTTGGACAAAGTCCTGGGCATCGGTACATCGCGGCTGTTGCGTGACATCATCGATAAGACGAGACAGTGATATGACCGAAGATTGGTTCACCCTCCGTTGGGCTGGGGATCGGGTCGAGATGCTTGACCAGCGCTTGCTCCCCGATCGGGAGGAATACCTTCAGCTTCGGAGCGTCGAGGCGGTCGCAGCTGCGATCGAGGACCTCGCGGTTCGAGGCGCCCCTGCGATCGGGTGCTCAGCCGGCCTCGGGGTGGCCTTGGCCGCGACGGTGAGCCCGGCGAGCGATACCGCTGCGCTTGCCGAGGATCTAGACGTCGCGTGCCAGCGCCTCGCGGCGACGCGTCCAACGGCGGTCAACCTATTCCATGCGATCGAGAGGATGCGTGGCGCGCTGGTGACTGCGCTCGCGGACCCCGCTGCGACCGTGGAGGGTGTGCGCCGCCGGTTGGTGGATGAGGCGCAGGCATTGATCGATGAGGACCTCGAGAGCTGCCGTTCGATCGGTCGCGCCTCGTTGGACCTCGTCCCCTCGGACGCGCGGATCCTCACGCATTGCAACGCCGGCGCTCTGGCGACCGCAGGGTACGGCACCGCGCTTGGCGTGGTCCGCGCGGCGGCGGAGGCAGGCCGCTCGCCGCGCGTGCTCGCGGGAGAGACTCGTCCGTTCCTCCAGGGAGCCCGTTTGACGGCCTGGGAGCTCGACCGCGCGTCGATCCCGGTCACCGTGCACACGGACAACATGGCCGGCTTTCTGTTGCAGCAAGGAGAGGTCGATCTCATCGTCGTGGGCGCCGATCGGATCGCGCGCAACGGCGACGTAGCGAACAAGATCGGGACCTACTCGATCGCGGTGCTCGCGCACGAACATGATGTGCCTTTCTATGTTGCGGCGCCGTTGTCGACGATTGATTTTGGCGCAGAGACGGGCGCGGAGATCCCGATCGAAGAGCGTGGTCGCGCGGAGATCGCCGAGATCGGGGGCCGCAAGATCCTCCCGGACGGTGTTGGGGTGCGACACCCGGCGTTCGATGTCACGCCAGCCCGCCTCGTGACCGCGATCGTGACAGATCGCGGGATCGCTCGGCCGGATTACCGGGCTTCGCTCGCCGCGTTGCGGGAGGACGCGGACGGCGGGTGATCCCGCCGGGGCTACAGGCGTCGCGCTCTCGACGCGGCGGGTCCTGTGGGCGGTGGCGCGCGAGAAGCTGGCAGGTATGCGTGAGAAGTCCTACCTCTTGGCGGGCCGCGCGCGCGTCCCCCCGAAACGCCGCGCCGGCCCCAGCGTTGCGAGTCATCGACGATTGACGCAGCCGGTGGTCGCTCCGCGGAGAGCGCTTTCGTTTCGGGCTCAGGGAGTCTGTGATGAGTCAAGATGCCGCAGCAGGTGTGAGTGGAGAGGCGATCTGGCTGGATGGCGAGTTCGTCGGCTGGGAAGATGCGCAGGTTCATATCCTGACGCACACGCTGCACTACGGACTCGGGGTCTTCGAGGGGATTCGCTGTTATCGCACGGAGGATGAGCGGTCTGCCGTTTTCCGTTTGTCCGAGCATGTCGAGCGGCTGTTCCAATCCGCGCATATCAACTTGATGGAGGTGCCCTTCACGCGCGACGTGGTGCATGAGGCGTGCCTCGAGACCCTGCGCCGGAACCACCTCACCGAGGGTTATCTGCGCCCGCTGATCTTCCTCGGCGCGGGTTCGATGGGCCTCAATCCGGCGGGAAACCCGGTTCGGGTCGCCGTGGTCGGTTGGGAGTGGGGTGCCTACCTGGGGCAGGAAGGCATGGAGCGCGGGATCCGGGCCAAGGTCTCGACCTACATGCGTCACCACGTGAACGCCAAGATGACCAAGGGGAAGACTTGCGGGGACTACGTGAACTCGGTGCTCGCCAAGCGAGAGGCCCTGCTCGACGGGTACGACGAAGCGATCATGTTGGACACGCACGGCCTCGTTTCGGAGGCGACGGGGGAGAACTTGTTCGCGGTCCGGGGTGGGACCCTGCGGACGCCTCCTCTCCAGACGGTGCTCGGGGGGATCACGCGGGACGCCATCATGAAGATGGCACGTGACGCGGGGATGGACGTCGTCGAGGCGCCGATGACGCGAGATGAGCTGTATATCTCGGACGAGGTCTTCTTGACCGGGACGGCCGCTGAGGTGACGCCGGTTCGCGAGATCGATCGGCGTCAGATCGGGGAGGGCCGGCGGGGCCCTGTCGCCAAACAGCTGCAGGAAGGCTTCTTTCGCGCGGCCAAGGGGCAAGATCCTCGCTATGTGGACTGGCTCACCTATCTCTGAGCGTAGCCCCGGCGCGCGGCCGACCTACTGCAACACCTTGTTTTTGCGAATGTAACGGTCTGTTTGGCGCTCATCGAAGAATTCGCGCAGGAGCGGGTGACGGATCGGCGCATCCGCGCTGTCGTGCTCCAGGTTTCGCTCCGCCACGTAGGTCGTGTGAGACGCGTCGTGAACGAGGACGTGATACCAGGGCGCGTCCTTCGGCGGGTGGGAACGCGCCATCGCTTCGTACCACTCGTCGCTCGCTTGGCAGGTGGGGTCGACGTCGAGGATCACGCCGCGGTAGCCGAACCGCACGTGGCGGATGATCTCCCCTACCGCGAATCCCGCCTCGAAGTCGTCCATGTCGCACAGCATAGGCCGCTTCTCGCGGCCGCCCACGCGCTCTTTTTTGTGGTACATTGTGTTTCATTGTGACTCAATGTAGAGGTCTGTGTCATGGCTGGACCGACTCGAACCGGAGGCCGCTCGGCTCGCAAGGAGCGGGTTTTGCACACGAGAGTCTCGGAGCAGCTCTCCGAGGACATTCGCCAGTTTGCGGAGGAGGTCCGGGTTCCCGCATCGAATCTGGTCCGCAACGTCCTCGAAGAGGTGTTCAGCGTGGTTGGCACGGTGAGTGATGACGTCGACGGGCTCCTCGGTGGGCTACGCGAGGAGGCGCGCGGCGTGCGCACCCGGATCCTTGGCCGGCCCGATCGGTCACGGCGCAGCGCGACCCATGAGGATGACCTCGAGGCTGAGCTACGCCGCGACGAGCGCGCGGGTCAGGCTTCGTCCACGGGTGGCGTCTTTCCCGACGTACTTGGCTGGCAGCCCCTCGTTGCGAACCAGGCGCAAACCTGCGCGGGCTGTGGAGCCGGACTTCGCCCCGGCGACGACGCCTTCTTCGGCGTTCGGTCGACCGGTCTCTCAGAGCTCGTCGTTTGTGCCCGCTGTCTCCCCGCTTGAGGAGGGGAGGCGTTATTCCGCGAGCCGCGCTGCTGTCCCGTCGAACCCTTGGAGGATCCTGCTGAAGCGATCGCCGACCGCGCTCTTCCAGGCCGGGTGCGTCGGGATATAGAGTTCCCCCGCCTGGACCCCGGCCAGCGCGATGTCCGCCACCTCGCGGGGGCTGAGGACTCGTGATAGCTCACCGCCCAGGTCGAGTTTCTGTGCCTCTTCAGCGACTGTTAGTGCGTCCGGGGATGCGTCCGGACCCCCGAGGGCCTCCGGGCGGTTGCGCGCTGCCTGGTTGATCTGTGTGTCTACGCCACCCGGACACAGGATCGACACTCCAATCCCGTCGGGAGCCAACTCTTGACTCAGGACCTCTGAAATCGCGAGTACCGAGTACTTGGTCACACAATAGATGCCGGTGCTCTCCAGGGGCAGCAGCGACGCGAGGGATCCCGTGTTCAGGATGTGACCCCGCCCGCCTTGTTCGCGCATGCGCGGCACGAACGCGCGGACCCCGTTCATCACGCCCTTCAGGTTGACGTCCAGCAGCCAGCTCCAATCCTCTGGGGACGACTCTGCCAGCGGCCCGTTGACCAGCACGCCTGCGTTGTTGCACAGCAGGTGCGCTCCCCCGAATGCGCTGAAGGCCTGGTCCGCGAGCCCCTCGACAGCTTCTGCTGAAGACACATCGCACGCGACCCCAATCGCCTCCCCGCCCCCTGCGCGGACCGCCTCCGCGACCCGCTCGACGTTGCCTGCCTCGATGTCTGCGCAGACGACCTTCATCCCTGCGTCTGCCGCGGCGAGGGCGAGCCCCTCTCCGATCCCGCCGCCGCTCCCCGTGATGACCGCGACCCGTCCTTGTAGTTCCTTCACTGTTGACTCCTCAAATGGTTTCGGTCCCCGTGAACGCGAGCTCGTCGGGGCGACACACGAAGCGCAGCTTCGGGAGAGTGACGCGCCCTCGAGAGAGCGAGGCAGAGACTGGATAGACGGGGATCAGCCGGGGTTCGCCCCACTGCTCCGCGTCGAAGTGATCGACAAGCGGCGTCCCCCGCTCCGCGCGCCCGGGCTCGTACGCCGTGTCGCACTGGATCAGCCGGAGGCCTCGTTCGAGCCGGGCGGCGTGCAGGGCCGAGACGTACTGGATGTCGCGCATCCCCAGCGGTTCCGGGTCACGTAGGCCGATCGAGAGGATCGTCTCCCCGTGTCGGTTGACCTCGCAGCGGGTTTCGTCGTAGCGGTGTTCGAACGTGACCGCCGCGACCTCCAGCCCGAAGCCCCAGCGTTCGCCGAGTACGCGCGCGGCCTCGCGGTTGTCCACGTAACCCTGTGTCAGGAGCGCGCGTGGCCGGACACCGCTCCGGCACTCGATCCGTGTCATCGCGAGGTCGAAGGCTCCCCACGGGCTCTCGGGGACGCGCCACGCCTGCCAGTTCAACAAGGGGGGCAGGGTGGGATGGAGTGAAGGCGGCAGCATCGCGCACTCGGGCGACGAGTCGATCTCGCACAGGACCTGCAGCACGGAGACGTCCTCGAGGACCTCGGGCGCCGTGTCCAGCCGATCCATCGCGACCGCGCGAGGAGACAGCAATGTGGCCGGATCCCCGGTCCCTACGAGCATTGGCCCTGCGCCTCGCGCTGTCGATGGAGCGGCAGGCTCCCTTCGGTACGACTCGGTCGCGGGAACGCCGGCATGACCTCGCGGGCGAACAAGCGCATGCTCGCCAGCACTTCTTCTTGATTGAGGATCTCCGCGGCGTTGAGCAGGAAGTTGACGTTGTCCACGCCAAGAGACTCCCAGTTCTTCGCCGCGTCGATGATCCGCTTCGGGTCGCCGATGCAAACTCCCTCTGGGATGCTGGCGCCAGCGCTCGGGTCGCTGGCGTCTCGCCGGCTCGGTGGGGCGACGTTGGCGAGTGACTGGTACGCGCGGGTGGGGTAGGCCTCTCGGGTGAACAGGAGGTTTGCGTTCAACATTCCGAAGTAACCTAACATTTGCATGCCGCGAGAGGCCGCCCGTTCGAGGTCTTCGTGGCAGTACAGGAAGTTCAGCGTGGCGACCTGGTCGTTGACGATGTCGCTGACCGGGTCGCAGTTCTGGATGGTCCGGCGGTACTCCTGCAGCCGTCGCTCTTGCTCCGCGTAACTCGCGGTCGCGACCCCGAGCGCGCCCAGCCCGCGCTCGGCAGCGTCCCGCTCCGTACCCGAACTGGTGACCGTCACCCAGAGCGGAGGGTGCGGGTCCTGGAACGGTTTCGGCAGCACCGCGCGTTCCGGCATGGAGAAGCAGTTGCCGTCCCAGGAGAACCGCTCCTCCGTCCACATGCGAGGCAGGACCTGGACGAACTCGTCCCACTCCTTCTTCGTGGCGTCGGGGTCGGCCTGGAAGCCGCCGAGCTCAGTCCATGTCGAGGAGCGGGCGGTCCCAAACTCCACGCGGCCCCGTGAGAGCTGGTCGAGGAACGCGCCCCGCTCTGCGGCGCGGATCGGGTGATTGATCTCTCGAACGGTCACGACCGCTCCGTGCCCCAGGCGGATCCGTTCGGTCTGCATGGCGACCGCTGTCAGGAAGAGCTCCGGCGCCGAGCAGTGGGAGTAGCCCTCCAGGAAGTGGTGTTCCACGGCCCAGATCACGTCGAAGCCGAGTTCATCCGCCAGCCGGGCCTGTTCGAGCGCGTTCACGATGACCTGCTGCTCCACCTCGCGAGTGAACGGGCGCGGTACCGAGAGCTCGAAGAAGATTCCGAATTTCATCTGCGACTCCGGGTCAGCGTTGGCTCTTCGGAGCTTATCGCGCTGGCTCCCCGCTAGGGGTAGATTCCGAGGGCGACCTATCCAGCAAGGGGGACCCATGCATCTCAACCTCGGTACGATTCTGCAGGCGACTGCCTCTGAAACCCCGGCGGCAACGGTCCTCAAGCTCGACGATTTCGAGATGAGCTACGCCGACCTCGACCGCGCGGCGCGCGGGGTCGCCGCGGGGCTGCGGGAGCGGGGTGTCCAGAGCGGAGACCGGGTCGCCCTGCTCATCCCGAACGTTCCCGACTTTACGATCGCCTACTTCGGGGTCCTCTACGCCGGCGGCGTCGTGGTCCCGATCAATGTCCTCGCCGCGGCGCCGGAGGTCACGTACTTCATCGAGGACTCCGGGGCGAAGCTCTTGATCGCACACCCCCTGTTTGGCGAAGCCGCGAGCGTGGGCGCGCAAGGGGCGGGCGTGCCCTGCCTGGCGTCGAGCGGCGAAGGGGAGAGCCTGATGACGCTGGCGGCGGGTGAGGGGGTGGACTCCCTCGAGGCGACCGACGCCGCGCAGACGGCGGTCATCCTCTACACCTCGGGCACCACGGGGAAGCCGAAGGGCGCCGAGTTGACTCACAGCAACCTGTTCCTCAACTGCGCGTTCGTGTTGCCGCGGCTGGTCACCTTCGCCCCCGGTGAGCGGCTGGTCGCGTTGGCGACGCTGCCGCTCTTCCATTCCTTCGGCCAGACCTGCATCCAGAACGCGTGCATCGCGATGGGCGGGATGTTCAGCCTGTTGCCCCGCTTCGACCCGGAGGCAGCATTTGAAAGGATCGAGCGAGACCGGTGCAACCTGTTCGCGGGTGTTCCGACGATGTACTTCGGGTTGCTCCATCACGAGGGGGGCGAGCGATACGACGTCTCTTCGCTCAAGTACTGCTTGACCGGTGGGGCGCCGATGCCCGTGGACGTGCTGCGGGCCTTCGAGGGGCGCTTTGGTGTCGCGGTGCAGGAGGGGTTTGGCCTGTCGGAGACCTCGCCCGTCTCGTCCTTCAATGTCCTCGACAAGCCGCGGAAAGAAGGTTCGATCGGGTATCCGGTCTGGGGGGTCGAGATGTGCATCCTGGACGCCGAGGACGCGCCTTTGGCGGATGGCGAGCGTGGGGAGATCTGTATCCGCGGGCATAACATCATGAAGGGGTATCTCGGCCGCGAGGAGGCGACCGCTGAGGCCCTGCGCGGTGGCTGGTTTCACTCGGGAGACATCGGCTACAAGGATGAAGACGGTTGCTATTTCATTGTCGACCGGAAGAAGGACATGATCTTGCGCGGCGGTTTCAACGTGTATCCGCGTGAGGTCGAGGAGGTCCTTTATGAGCATGGGGCGATCGCGGAGGCCGCCGTGATCGGCGTGCCGCACGAGAGCCACGGCGAAGAGGTGAAGGCGGTGATCGCCTTCGTCCCGGGGAAGGAGGCCGGGGAGGCGGAGATCATCGCGTGGTGTAAAGAGCGCCTGGCCGCCTACAAGTACCCCCGGATCATCGAGGTGCGTGAGTCGCTCCCGAAGGGGCCGACGGGGAAGTTGTTGAAGCGCGAGCTCCGCTAGTGGCTCGCGGCGACCTCTCCGACGTTCGTCGTGTCCGGTCGGAGCGTGAGTGAAGAGATCGCGACGCCGAGCGGGGTCGGGTCCTGGTTGAGACCGATATCACGCGGCGAATAGAGCGGCTCCAACTCGAACTGGAACTCGAGCGGGCGAGCCGTGGCGAGACCGGCGTCCAGAAAGAAGGTATCCCGGAGGTGTTTGCGCAGCCGCGCCATGGGCCAGCGGCCCACCGCGACCCCGCCCACGCGCACGACGAGCTCGCGCGTGTCGCCTTCGGTGGCGATCGCGTTGGTGAAGTCGACGTCGACGAGGATCCCGCCGGCGGTCGGCGGCGGGCTCACGCGGAGGTGGGCTGTGGGTTGGGTCGTCCAGCGCGATCTCTTGTCGGGGCGACGGAACCCCGCGGGCTGATAGCTTTCCGCGTTGCCGTCTTGTCCGAAGTCGATGGGGAGCCCCCAGTAGTAGTCGGTGGGGTGGGCGAGTCGATCGGCCATCGCCGCCGCGGCGTGGGCGACCTGTCCTCGCGCGTTCACGTTGCTTTCGGGGTCCCAGAGCAGCGCGGAGTGGATCGCGAGCTCCGAGAGGACCCCGGTCAGCAGCGCCCGGTTCCCGTGGTGCTCAGGACCTGGGACCGCTGGCGGAAGGATCGCGATGATGAGCTCGCTCGTTCCCTCCGTTACGGCTTGGAGCTCCTGGAGCAGCGTCACGATCAAGCTGCGCTCGACGTACTGCTCACAATCGACCGTCGCGGTGCTGGCGGGAGTTCGGGCGGAGAGGGACGTGAGCGTCTCGAGCAGCCTCGACCGGAACGGTTCCGAGCTGCTTGGATGTACTGAGGGGGAGAGCTGCTCGACGATGTCGGCGCGAAAGCCGACGACAACCGTGCGAGGGGGGTGCTCGAGCGCTTCGAGCGTCTCTGTGGTCCGCTCGACGATGCGCGCCAGGCTGTGCCCCGCGACCGCGTAGCTGAGGACGGGAACCTGCAACGCGTCACCGAGCTTGCCTGGCAGGGAGCCGCCGGGGCGGGACGGGTCGTGGGTGACCGAGCCATCGCCGAATACCGCGACCCAAGGCGCGTCATCGCGTGGGATCCGTTCCGTCTGGGGGCGATGAGATGAGTGAGGCCCCGGGACCCAGCCGAGCGAGGGGTGCCGCTGGTAGTCCCGTGTGACGAGGGAAGCGCCAGCCTCCTCTCCGATCGCGGGGGACGGGAGGGTGGTGCGGCAGGCGCTCGGCCCAAGGGGCGGGGACGTCGCGCCGTTTTCCCGGAGCGTCCACTCGGCGGCGAGCGCGAGCAGCAGGGCGCCAAAGGCGACTCCCAGGAACCTGCGAAGCGGTGGGCGGGCGGATCGGGTCACGTTGGTTTCTCAGCGTCGTGCGGCGCGATCCCACGTTGCGACATTGGACCTCGCGTACCCGCCAATCATCCCCGATTCCTCCCGTTCGTGCGATCGCCGGGGCCGCCTGTCGTTCGGGCTGCGCGTGCGCGCACGACGGGGTTGCAATGGGGCTGTACTCGTCGATCTCTGTGGTACGTGGTAGCTTCCGGTCGCTGAGCCGCGGACGCCCCTCGTCCGTGGACGAGCAAGGCACCCCCCGTCTGCACCCATCCCCCGTGGTGAGAGACAGTGACGAAATCGCTCGATTTGGGGCCTTTTGAACGCACGCTGTGCGTTCGGCCCAACTGGGGTCAAGGCTTGTCCCGGGAACCCGATAAAGCATGTGTTGCCGGAGAGCTTCCGCTCGGGGGCGGGGTGCGTTACCGCTCCAGCCGCGACCAGTCGCTCGAATACGAACAATCCAACTCTTTTGCTCGAGGCGGTGATCCAATGACCAAGGCAATCCAACAGCACGTTTCTGGCTCCAGTGCCGGGAGGGCCGTGAGGCTTGGGCTCCTGTGCCTGTTCGTCAGCGCGGGGGCCGTAATGCTGTCCGCAGCGGCGACGGCGAGTGAGCTGGAGGATGTGCGGATCGGGAAGCACGCGGACAAGACTCGAGTCGTCTTCCAGCTCTCGACGCTTCCTGGCTATCAGGTCGAGCTCAACAACCCGGCCCCTGGCATCGCAGAGCTCGTCGTCGCTTTCGATGCGAGCGGCCAGGTCAACTTGCCAACGGTCCCGAAGGGTTCACTGATCGAGCAGTTCGATCTACAAACGGATGGTCAGCGCAGCGTCGCCCATATCCGGCTCGCTGGAGATGGGCTCCGCCATCGCGAGATCACGCTGCGAGAGCCCCCGCGGCTCGTCATCGACATCGTCAAGGAGAGCGTCACGCCTCCCACACCTCCAGCGCCGAAGCCGGTCGCTGCCGTTGAGCCTGTCGCGGCTCCCGTCGTGGAAGAGTTCGTGCTCGAGGAAGTCGCGGTCGAAGAGGTCGTCGTCGACGAAGAAGTCGCGGTCGAAGAGGTCGTGGTCGAGAAGGAAGTCGCGGTCGTCGAGGAGGTCGTCGTCGAAGAGGTGGCAGTCTCAGAGGTCGACCCCGCTGCGGCCCTGCCGTCCGACCCGACGGCTCCGCTGAGTGGCTCGGAACCGGTGGTCCCGATCGCCGCGAGCCCGCGAACCTCGCTGCCTCCCGCGACGGAGCCGCCGGTCGAGGCGTCAACGGAGTCTGGTTGGTTCACGATGCGAAACCTGGCGCTGGCAGCCGCCGGCGTCGCTCTCGTGATCTTCGCGAGTTTCGTGTTGGGTCGCCGGTCCGAGGAAGACGAAGAGTTTACGCTCGACGAGGAGGACGATCTGGGCGGGGACAACCCGTTCTCCGGTCTCGAGAGCCCGGTAGGCGCGGCCGCGACGGAGCCGGCCGTCGTCGCGGAGGTCCTCGAGCCCGCGCAAGACGCGCCGGAACAAGCGGAGCCGTTCGAAGTGACCGAGGCGTTGCCGGTTGAACTCGTCGATGCCTCGGAGCCGGAAACCGCCGATGAGCCTGGGCTCGCTTTCGATGACACCGACGCATCCGAGGAGCCGGGGGAGCCCGTTGTCCCTGAGCTGCCTGACCCGGAGGTGGTCGTCCCGATCGGACAGCCGACGGCGGCGCATGCCCAGGACGAGGCGGGGCCGCAACTCGTTCGCGAGCTCGCGACCCGTGTCGCGGAGCTGGAGACCCGGCTGGAGGATGCGGTCGACTCGAAGGATCGTCTCGAGCGGCAGATTGCCGCGCAAACCGAAGAGCTTCGTGTGCAGCGAGCGGCCATCGCCCGGACGCAGCGAGCCGTCCGCAACCTGACCCAGGTCACGGAAGACAAGCCAACGGAGCCCACACCGCGCGTCGGTGGATAGCGCCGGATGGCGGATCAGGAGCGGCACGCCTTACGCCGTCGGGTCCACCGCTCGCAGGAGCGTGATGGCCCCGATCGCGCCGATGTACTCGCCGTGGGCGAGGAGGTGAACCTCGCAGCCAAACGCGCCGAGCAGTGTTATCAGGCGCTCTTCGAGCGCAGGGTTCCCTTGGATCGTCGACCCGCCGATGAACACCCGCGGGGTTGACGTCGCGTGCGCTAGGCCACCGACGATGAGGCTGATGTTCTCGGCGATCAGGTTGACGAGCCCCGCAAGGAGATCCGTGGGGGCAGCGTCAGCGTCCGGACGCCCGAGCTTGCCGAAGTTGGAGGCTGTCATGTTCCCCGCGAGGGGCGCCTCTCCGCCCTCGAAGACTTCGGAGACGAGGAGATCGACCGCGGCGCGTGAGCCACGAGCGGCGAGCTCGCAGGCTTCCGTGAAGTCGCTTGTGCCCGCGAGGGCCCGGCCGAGGCCAACGAGTGTTCCGCCACCGAGGGCGGTGCCGCCGACTCGCACGGCAGACGATTCGTCGATGCGTTGGACCGACGTGCCGGTCCCAAGCGAGACGAGCAGGAAAGGGTCGCGGAGCGCGTCGGGCTCGCTCCAGACCGTCTGTCGCGCCCCAGCCGCCCAGGATTCGAATTCGTCATGTACCGTCGGACCAGCGCCGATCAATGCCTGCAGGGCGGCGGCTCGCCCGCCTGTGAGGCAGATTCGGTCCGCTTGGAGCCGCGCGATTCGTTTGGCGACGGACCCGAGGTCGGTCGCGGGGTGGCGTTCGAGTTGGAGGTCGCCGGAGGGAGACGCAATGGCCAGTTTGACAAGGGAAGCGCCAGCGTCGATGCCGAGCGTCTTCTCGTTTCCGGAAAGCTTGTCTTCGTTCACCGGACCCAACCCGATTGGTTGATTCAAGCGACATGTATACCGCGTTCTATGGACTTCGTGAGAGACCGTTTCGGCTGAGCCCGAACCCGCGTTATCTCTATTTGAGTCAGTCTCACCGGGAGGCGCTCGCTCACCTCTTGTATGGCGTTGAGCAGGGCGAGGGGTTTATTGCGATCACTGGTGAGGTGGGGACGGGGAAGACGACGCTGTGCCGAGTACTGATCGAGCGCTTGGGGCCGGCGACCGATGTGGCGTTCCTCTTCAACCCGAGCCGCTCGGGCATGGAGTTGCTGCAAAGCATCGCGGAGGAGCTGGGGCTCGAGGTCGAGGGGCTGAGCCGACGCGCGTTGCACGCCCAGCTGAACCAGTTTCTGCTCGCCCGGAAGGCGGCAGGGCGCCGCGTCCTGCTGATCATCGACGAAGCCCAGAACCTGTCGCAGTCCACGCTCGAGCAGGTCCGTCTCCTCTCGAACCTGGAGACCTCATCCGAGAAGTTGATTCAGATTCTCTTGCTCGGGCAGCCTGAGCTGGATGAGAAGCTGGACTCCCACGAGCTGCGACAGCTGCGGCAGCGGATTAGTGTCCGGTGGACGTTGGAGTCGCTCCCCTCGCGTGACACGCGGCGTTATGTCCAGTGGCGCCTGCGGGTCGCCGCGGGGACTCGCCGCGACGTCTTCTCGCCCGCGGCCTTGCGGCAAGTTCAGCGCGATACCCACGGGACACCCCGTCTGATCAACGTGCTCTGCGATCGCGCGATGCTGTTAGGTTATGCCGAGCGTGAGAAGACGATCTCGGCGCGAACGGTTCGGGAAGCGGCTCGTGAGGTGGCCTTCGACGCGGGAAGCGGGTTCGCCCGCGCCTCGTTTCGCTGGGCCGCGGCGGTCGCTGTCGTCGTTTGTGCCGTTGGGGTCGGGCTGATGGGCTGGCGCTGGCACACGGCCCCGCAGGACGCGACCTCGCTGCCGTCGGTTGAGACGAAGCCCGTGGCGTTGGGCGGAGAAAACGCAGCGGCCACGGTTCGCTCTCCGCGGCTTTCGGAGGGGGCGGAGCCGTGAGCTCGATCCTCAAGGCCTTGAAGCAGCTCGAGCGCGATCACGCGGACGCGGACCCGGCGTCGCGACCGTTGGTCGAACCGGCAGACGGGACGGAGTCGCCGCCGCCGGCGGCTCGCCGGCGGCGGCGTCAGCGCGGGATCCGCGGTGGGGCCGGTGTGGCCGGAGTCCGCGCCGCGGTTGTTGGGGGAGCCCTGCTCGGCGCCGTGTTGGACCCGGCGCCCCCCGATGGGTCCGAGGCCGGGGAGGTGATTTCGCCTGCTGCAGGGGTCGTCGATTCGTCGGTCCTGCCGTCGCGGGATGGGGCGCTCCAGGCGGTCGGCTCTGTCCCCGAGCGTATGGAGCGCGTCGCCAGCCGGCAGCCGCCCGTTGCGGTCGAGTCGGTTCGCCCAGACTCCGTCGAGCCCCGCGAGTTGCCCGGCAGCGCGCCTGGGCCAACGAGTGCGCGCGCAGAATTAGCAAGCGCACAGGGTCTGGCGCTCGCGCCGGACCCTGTCGTACTCGATCCGGTCGTACTCGATCCGGTCGTACTCGATCCGGTCGTACTCGATTCGGTCGTACTCGATCCGGTCGTGCCGGATCGTGTGGCGCCAGCGCCTGAAGCGGCGCTCTCCCCGGTCGTGCCGGCGCGTGCGTTGGCGGCGTCCTCCCCGGCGGTCAAGCGTCGGCCGGCATCGGAGCCCGCCGCTGTGGTGGATCCACGGGGGGCCGCCACGATCGCGGCCCTCGAGCCTGTTGTCGACGCCGAGACCGCGAAGACGCCGCTACCGGGTCTCGACTCGACGCGTTGGCATCCCTCCCCAGAGCGCCGTGAGGCGCAGGTCCGGGTCGCTGGGCGTCGCCGCTCGGTCTCGCAGGGTGAGGTGGTCTCCGGGTATCGGGTCTTGGACATCACCCCCTCTGCGATCGTCTTCGAGCGCGAGGGCGGCACCTTCCGCGTCCGCGTCGGGGATCGCTAGGCCAACCTCTGGTGCTGCAGGGCCCGTACCCGGCCCCAGGCGCGCCGTTCGGGCCCTTCGCCAGGGCGACTGTGTGTCATGATGGGCCGGCGCCATGTGCCGATCGGTGGGTCCGTTCGGGAGCCATGGGCGGGAGGGAATCGATGGCGACCGCACCTCGAAGCTTGCACGACGCCTATCGTCGCTGGCTCGCAGCCCAGGAACAGGCGCTCGAGATCATGGAGAGCGCTGCGCAGCCGGGTACCGAACAAGACTGGGCGGAGGGCTACCGCTGGCTCACGCGCATCGCGAGCTTATGTCAGGACTGGATCCTCGAGAAAGAAGACCCGCTGCACCCGACGATCTTCCGGAGTCAAGGCGAGGCGCGGAAGCTCATGGTCGACAACCCAGATGTCGACTACTGGTTTTCGTCGCTGGACGCGCAGCGGACCTACCGCCTCTCAGGCAGTCGAGGGGCCGCCCCGTATATCGGCTTGAGCGTCGGGACCGACGTGTTTCGTGGAGCAGTCGAGGGTGCGCGGACGGGGACGCTCGTGCAGTCCAACGTGGATCGCTCGGGCGGCGTTCGGGGAGGCGTGATCGAGCTCTTCCTCGCGCCCGATCGGGAGCACGTCCCCGAAGGCGCGGCGTGGGTCGAGCTTCCGCCCGGCGCGACGCAGCTCTCTGTGCGCGAGACCTTTACGGACCGTTCTCAGCAGAGACCTTCCGAGTTGAAGATCGAGCTGGTCGGCTCGGTCGCGCCTCCGCGCGCGGAGCCGGAAGTCATCGCCGAGAAGCTGGATACGATGTCACGCTTCCTGCTGTTCGTCGCCAATACGTGTGGGGTCATGTGGAGGGGCGCGGCGGCCAACACGAACCGGCTCCGGGGGGCTCCAGGCCGGAAGCACGTCGAAGCGCAGGCGGACGAAAACCGGACGCACTCGGACGCGGACATGGTCTATATGGGTGGCAAGTGGTTGCTCGCGGACGACGAGGCGTTGGAGATCACCATCCACCCGCCGTCCCGTCCATTCGTCTACTGGGGGCTCGTGATCATCAACCCTTGGATGGAGTCCTATGACTACCGGAGCGCTTCAACCTGTTTCTCGAACGGGACAGCGCAGCCGAACGCGGACGGGTCCTGGACGCTGACGATCGCTCCCAACGACCCCGGGGGCTCCAACTGGCTAGACACGGGTGGGCGTCGCGAGGGCTATATGTTGCTGCGTTGGGTCCTGGCGGACAATGTGCCCGATCCCACCTGCGTGCTGCGTCGCCTCTAGCGGGCATCGGCCAACCCCTGGCCCGGCGCTCGCGCCGCTAGTGCAGGTGGTCGTTGTCGTCTCGAAAGCGTGTTCGTTTCGGGTCGTCGTTCGTCCGCACGGCGCGCAGCTTCTGTCGCATCTGATGGCGGCGCCACTTGTGCATCAGCCCCTGAGGGGTTGGAGCGCCCGGCGTTCGGCCTTCGTTGAGCAGGTAGATCCAACCGACGATCGCGCCACCGAGGTGACCCAGGGAGCTGATGCGAGGGTTCGAGTCGAGCATCTCGAGGAAGAAGATGAGCGGGATCAGCCAAATCGCCTTGATCGGGATCGGCGGGAAGATCAGCATGATCGTTCGCTCGGGCCACGTAAAGGAGAAGGCGAGCAGCACCGCGAACACTGCGCCCGATGCGCCGAGTGTCATCCGGTTGAGAACCGTGTCGTATCCCGCGATGTAGCCGAGGTAGGGGACCGTGGCGATGATCACTCCCGCGAGGAAGCCGCACGTGAGGTAGTACCGGAGGAAGCGCTGTTCGCCCCAGTGCATTGCCAGAGTCGACCCGAACATCCAGAGCGCGAACATGTTGAAGAGGATGTGCATGAGGTCTGCGTGCAGCCACATGTACGTGAACGGCTGCCAAAAGTGCCCGTGCCCCCAAACCTCTTCGGGGACGACGGCCCCAAACGCGACGACCGGGTTCGTGATGCCGTTCTGGGACCAGACAGTCGCGACGAATACGATTACGTTGACGATGATCAGGTTCTTGATCACCGGGGGCGTGTAGGGCGGGCCGAAACTCATCTGGGGGCCACCGCGTCCTTGCACTGGGTTCCCACTCCTCGTTCGTTGCGCCGTCTGTCGATCGGTTTACGACGACGGCGACATGGGTCTTGCGCCATTCGTTCCGGTCTGAGGGTCAGGGCGCTGGTTTCGGACAGAGGCCATCGGCTGCCGTAGCAGGGAGGCTACGGGGCTTCTCCAGAGGCGTCAACGCGGTAGCGACAGCCCGAGAGGTGGGCTGCGGTTCTCAGCGCTCGCTGGCGAGCGTCAGCTCAGCTTGCCGAGGGAGCGGGCCGCGAGGAGCAGCGCGAGGGCGCTCTTCGCGTCGTTCAGTTCGCCGCTGAACACGCAAGAGAGCGCGTCGCCAAGCGACATGGGGACCAATTCGATCACCTCGTCCGCCTCGAGTTGTTGGCCCACGTGCTCGAGTTCGAACGCGGCGTAGAGATGGATCACTTCATCCGTGAAGCCCGGTGTCGTCCAGATGGAGCTGAGGTGTTCGATGCGTCCGGCGCGGTAGCCGGTCTCTTCGATGAGCTCGCGTCTTGCGCACGCCTCGGGGGCTTCGTCGGGGTCGAGCTTGCCCGCGGGCACTTCGAGGATGTTTCCGCCGGTCGCGTGGCGGTATTGCCGGATCAGGATCACCTCGTCTTCACGCAAGAACGGCAAGATGCAGGTCGCCCCCGGATGCCGAACGATCGCGAGTTCTGTCTCGTTCCCGTTCGGTAGCTGGACGCGCTCGGTGTCGACCTGTAGCCAGCCACTCCGCCAGGTGTTCAGGATCTCTTTGTCGGTCATGCCTTCGTACTCCCGGCGGCCTGTCTTCGCCGCATGCGTTTGCTCCACTTCCCCGCCGTTCGCTGAACCCGGAGGGGGAGCCACAGCGCCAGCGCGTGCCCGATGTCCCTTGCGCCGATCTCGGGCGTGGAGGGGGCTTGGCGCTTACGCAGCGCGACGAGCGTCCCCGCCCGTCCAATGCGTTCGTACTCCGGGTAGCGTTGTGTAAAGCGGTCGACCGCGACCCGGACGCCTCGGTGCGACCAGCGGTCGTCGTAGTCATGCAGGCAGACGATCCCGCCGGGTCGTAGAAGTCGGGTCCAGCGGAGGTCTCGCGTGACGTCGAGCAGCTTGTGCCCGGCGTCGATTAGCATGAAGTCGAACCGCTCACCCCGCTGGGTGGCGACCTTCCAGGCAGCGACACTCGTGGCCACCCGCAGTTCGACGCGGCCCTCGTCGAGCCCGGCCTGTGCCAGGTTGGAGGCGAAGGCCTCCCGCTGTCCGTCGAAGTACCGCATACGGTCCACGACCACGAAGCCACGACCCGGGGGGAGACACGCGAGCATACGGCACAGCGTTCCACCGGCTGCGGTGCCGATCTCGAGGTAGCGCTCCTCGAACGGTTCGGAGCGCAGCAGACCGAGCAGGAGCTCGTGCTCCTCGGGGGTCATCTCTGCGGCGAGTGTCGCCTGGGATTGTTTCATCGCGGCCCGAGTATAGGAGGAGCTAGGCTTGGATGATGCGACAGGAACAACCCGCGACGATCCCGTTCATTGGCACAGGGGGCGCGCCGGGCAGGGCGCTCGAGGGCCTCTATGTACCGGGTGGAGACGATCGGCCCGGTGCGCTGATCGCCCCGCCCCATCCGTTGTACGGCGGCAGCATCGCCAATCCGGTCGTCACGGAGATGGCGCTGCGCTGCGGGAAGCTCGACATGGCGTCGCTCCGGTTCAATTGGCGCGGGGTGGGCGCGAGCGCGGGCGAGACCAGCGGGGAGCTGGAGGCTTCGCTCGAGGACTACGCGGCGGCGCTCTCTTTTCTGGAGGACAGCGTTGCGCCACCCCTGGTCGCGTGTGGCTATTCGTGGGGAGCGGTCGCGGCACACCGCGCGATCGAAGGGAACGCCTCCGTTCGCAAGCTCGCGCTCGTCGCGCCGCCTGCCGCAATGCTTGAGCGGGAGCGATTGGAGGCCTTCGCGGGCGAGCTCCTGATCGTCGTGGGGGAAGCCGACGCGCTCGCGGACCCCACCGCGCTGACGTCGATCGCAGAAGGGCTCCCGCGGACCCAGCTGGTCACGCTGCCCGGCGTGGATCACTTCTTCGGGGCGGGGACCCACGAGCTGGGGGTCGCCTTCGAGACCTGGTTGCGAGGCTGAGCGACGCTCAGGAGGCTTCGGGCGCCGCCGCCGCGTCTGTCGCCTCGGACTTATCGTCCGTTTCGGGGACCGGCGTGGGCTCGCCTAGCGGTCGGTCGCGCAGGTTCCGCCACGGGCCATACAGCAGGCCGTCGCGGAGCGTCGCGTGCTTCGACTCATCGAGCGCCCAGGTCGGGCCTGCGACGACGACGTAGGTCGCTGCCCCGAGCACGCCGAGCGCGGCGGTAGCAGGGCGGAGGAACGCGAGGTCGCCAAGGGCGTTCAACGTCAGCGGGGACCGCGTGATCGCGACCACCGCGATCGTATCGTTAACGATCGGCGGCACCAGCGGGTCGACAGCCTTCGGCAGTGTTGGCTTGGACCAGCGCACCTCCGAGAAGGCTTTCAGCCGCTCGGGCTCCGGCACGGTGGCGTCGTCCGCTTCGGCCTTCAGCTCGTCTTCGATCTCGCTGTCTTCAGCCGCGAGGAGGTCGTCGTCGAGTTCGTCGGCGAGCGAGGGACTGGCCAGCAGCACCAAGAGCAGCGCCGCAAACAGGGTCCGAGAGAGCGATTGAGAGTCGATGGACATGCAGGGTTTCCTCTAAGGGGACGGCGGAGGATACCACTGCGCTGCGCGCACCCTCAAGCGCGACTTTCACTGGCGAGTGGCAGCGAAACGGCGTTCAGAACGCGTCGGATCGGAGGAGTCGGGCCGCGTCCTCGCGGTTGGAGCGCTCCACGGTCTGCTCTTGCGGCTCGCTCCCCTCGAGGAACGGCTGGAAATAGGCATTCTTCGTGGTCGCGCTCGCGAGCAGCCCTGATTCCGGGTCGATCCGGACCGAGACGATGCCCTCGGGCTCCGGGAAGTCCCGGACCGGGTAGCGACGAATGGCCTCCCGCATGTAGTCCCGCCAGATCGGCAAGGCGGCGCCTGCGCCGGTCTCGCCGAACCCCAGCGCGCGAACCTGGTCGTGCCCGACCCAGACGCCCAGGGTGACCTCCGAGGAGAAACCCATGAACCACGCGTCGGCCTGCTCGTTCGTGGTGCCGGTCTTGCCCGCGAGGTACCCGCCGAGGCGCCGGACTCCTCGCCCCGTGCCCTCGAGCACGACCGCTTTGAGCAAGTCGGTCATCAAGAAGGCCTCGGCTTCGGTGACGACGCGGTCTGTCGGGAGGATCTCCCCGTCCGGGTAGGACTCGAGGTCGCCCTCGGCCGGTGCCCCGTCTGCGCCCACGAGCGGCTTGAGGATCGGCGGCGGCGCGTTGCCCAGCGGGACATCTTCGAGCAGGACGACGCCGTTGCGGTCCGTCACGCGTGTGACGTAACGGGGAATGACGCGCGTTCCACCGTTCGGGTAGATCGCGTAGGCCCGTGTCAACTCGAGCAGCGTCACCTCGCTCGAGCCGAGCGCGAGGGACAGGTCGCGTGAGAGCGGGGACTCGATGCCAAAGCGGCGGGCGTAATCCATCACGTAGTCCACGCCGATGTCGCGGAACAAGTGAACGGTCGCGTTGTTGACGGACTTTGCGAGCGCGCGGCGCATCGGGATCGGGCCGTAGAACCGTCTTCCGTAGTTCCGGGGTTTGTATTTCCAGCCTGTTACGGGGTCCTGGTAGACGACGGGACGGTCGATCACCTGCGTCACGGGGGTGTGGCCCTTGGAGATCGCCGCGCCGTAGATGAACGGCTTGAAGGCTGACCCTGGCTGGCGGCGCGCCTGCGTGACGCGGTCGAACTCGCTCTCTTGATAGTCGTACCCGCCGATGAGTGACAGCACGTCGCCGGTGTGATTTTCGATGGCGAGCAGGGAGCCTTGGACCACGGGTTCCTGGTGCAGCGCCAGCCGCGGGAGCGGGGGCACGACCTCCGCTTCCAGCGATGCGTCCATGTCGTCCTGAATGGGCTCTACAGGCAAGTCTGGGAGGCGGACGAAGCGTGTGATGTCACCGACCGAGAAGATCCGGGAGATCTGTTCAACGGGTCGACCGCGACGCTTGGGGTCGGGCTCGCGCGCCCACGCGACGTCCGTGACCGAGACGACCCCTTCGAGGTCGGGTCCGAGGGCGACCCGCGCGGTTTGTCTCGCGGGGTCGACATCGACGATGACGCCCTCGTACGGCGTGTCGAGCGGCAGCTGCGCGTACGTGTTCAGCTCCTCGCCGCCGCCGCGCCCCATTAGCAGGACGTCGCTTGCCGCGGGGGCGGCTCCGATGCTGGGCTGGGCGACCTGGGGCTCGGCTGCCGGGGTGCGTGTGGGCGCGTTCACGGGAGGCAGGACGGGCAGGCCGTTCGTCTTGCCGATCGCTGCGACCTCGCTCTCGAGTGCATCGAGCGCGACCTTTCGGAGAGGCCCGCGGTAGCCCTGTCGCCGGTCGTGGGCTTCGAGGCCTCCACGAAGCGCCGCGACCCCGACCTTCTGGAGCTCGATGTCGAGGGATGTCTCGACGCGGAGCCCGCCCCGCAGGACGAGGTCGCCACCGAATCGTTCGTACAGGTAGCGGCGGACCAACTCTGTGAAGTAGGCGGCTGCTTCGAAGTCGTCGTCGCCCGGGCTCGCGAGGGCCGGCGGCTCACGAAGGGCCTCCTCGTACTCGATCGAGGAGAGCATCTCGTCATCGAGCATGCGACGCAGGACGTAGCGGCGGCGCTTCTCGGCGAGGTCCGGGTTGCGGAAGGGCGAGTACTGTGAAGGTCGCTGCGGGAGCCCCGCGAGCATGGCGCTCTCGGAGAGCGTTAGGTCACTGACGCTCTTGTTAAAATAGGTCCGCGCCGCCTCTCCGATCCCATACGCCCCGTTTCCAAAGTAGATCTGGTTGAGATAGAGGTAGAGGATTTCGTACTTCGTCAGGTTGCGTTCGACCCGGAGGGCGAGCACCGCCTCACGCATCTTGCGGCGATAGGTCTTCTCCGGCGTCAACAGCAGGGTCTTCACCATCTGCTGGGTGATCGTGCTCGCGCCCTGAACCCGCTCGCCGCCGGCTTTGGCGACCGCGATCGCGGCGCGCAGGATCGACATGTAATCGAGCCCCGAGTGCTCGAAGAACGCGCCGTCCTCCGCGGCGACGAAGGCGAGTCGCGTGACCTCGGGGATGGCCTCGATCGGCACGGGGCGACGGCGTTCGACCGCGAATTCTGCGATCAACGCGCCGTTGCGGTCGAAGACCTCCGTGACCACGTCGGGCTGGTAGTCCTCGATTGATTCGAGAGTCGGGAGGTCGCGCACGACGAGCGCGTAGAAGGCGCTCGCGGCCCCCAGGGCGGAGACCGCTGCCACGCCGGCACACGCGAGCAGGATTCGAGCTCCCCTTCGCTGTCCGAAAGCCATGCAATCTCCAGTGGTTACCGCAGCCTAGCCGAGAGCCCCCGCGGTGCGCTACGGCTAGTCTCTGCGGGAGCCCAGGCGAGGCCCCTCACCGCGGTAGCGTCCAGGCTGTATCGGCAGCTCCGCTGCACAACTACAACACGAAACGGCAGAAATCCTATGTCCTCCGCCCTCCAGATCGTTTTTGTGATGGACCCCATCGAGCGCGTAAACATCGATGAGGACACCACCTTCGCCCTGATGCTGGAAGCGCAAGCGCGCGGGCATCGGGTGCTCTTCGCCGCTCCCGGAGACCTCGGGATGGTCGAGGGGCAGGCGTCGGCCTGGGTGCGCCACGCGGTCGTGCGGCGCGAGCGAGGCCGCCACGTCGACCTGGGGCCGGAGGAGTTCGTGTTGCTCGATGGGCAGATTGACCTCGTCTGGCAGCGGACCGATCCGCCGGTGGATGCCGCCTATGTGACCGCGACACAGCTCCTCGGGCTGTGTCGGGAGTCACTGGTCGTCAATCGGCCCTCCTCGATCCTGGCGTTCAACGAGAAGTTGTTTGCTGCGCACTTTGCCGACCTGATGCCTCCTACGGTGGTCTCTTCCCGCGCGGCCGAACTTCTCGCCTTCATGGACTCGATGGGGGGGGAGATGATCGTGAAGCCGCTCGACGGTCGTGGGGGCGAGGGGATCTTCCACACGAGCCGGGACGACCGGAACCTGAACTCGATCCTCGAGCAGGCGACCCGGTTTGGCGCCGTCCGCGCGATGGCTCAGCGCTTCCTGCCTGCCGTCTGGGAGGGCGACAAGCGCATCCTCTTGCTCGATGGGGAGGTGCTCGGAGCGCTGCTCCGTGTCCCGGCGGCGGGCGATGTGAGGGCAAATCTACACGTCGGTGGCTCTGGGGAGCGTGGTGTCCTCGACGATGCCGACCGCCGGATCGTCGATCGGCTCGGGCCGACCCTGCGCGAGGAGGGCCTCTTCCTCGTCGGGATCGACGTGATCGGCGGCCTCCTCACGGAGATCAACGTCACCAGCCCGACGTGCATCCAGGAGATCAACGCGATCGAGGGGGTCTGTCTCGAGGCCAGGGTCCTCGATGCGGCGGAGGCGGCGGTGGCCTCACATCGCGCCAAACATCAGAGCGCTAGGCCGTCGTAAGGCCGCTAGGCGCTTCGTGGTCCTGCTAGGCCTCCGCCGAGTGATCTTGCATAGCATTGAGCATTGACATAGACGCGGATCGCGCGATGATCTGTGATGGTAGGCCGAGGCAAGCCGACCCCCATTCCTCAGCCTGCAGTCCTCCGAGACAGCATCGACCATCTCGGTCGTGTGCCGAATGGCGCGCGTGCCGGGGAAGTCCGCAAGTTGGGACACAACGAGGGGGGGCATCAATGGCCACCAAGATCGCAAGGACCGGTGTGGAACGTGAGACGGGTTACCTCTACTTCCTCGACAAGAGAGGGGATGTGAGCCGGGTACCCGCACAGCGAGGCGGCGGCAAGCAGAGGCGCGGCAAGAAGGAGCGCATCGCCAAAGCCGGGGTAGAGCGAGAGCAAGGTTGGCTCTACTTCGTCGACAAGGAGGGCGACGTGGCGCGGGTCAAGATGGCGAAGCCCGGAGCGAAGCGGCGTACCGGGAAGGCCAAGGCGAAGCCTGCCGTCCGTCGGGCGACGGCGCGTCGGTCTCCGGCGAAGCCCGCGAAACGCGGCGTCGCCAAGCGGCGCTGACTTTTCGACGGGCGAGGGACGGGAGGGGCCTGGCGTCTTTCTGATGTCCGGCTCCTCCGGTCTCGTCCGGAGGACTTCGGTCGCGCTCCGCGGGGGGCGCTTGGTGCGTTTCCCCAGCCCGCGCCGTCGCTATCGTACGGCGCATGGTTGCGAGCGATTCCGATGCCTCCCCGGTCTACGGGCTGCTGATCGTCGATGACGAGCCGGCGATCTGCGAGTCGCTCGAGCTGACACTCGGGGGCGAGTACCGAACCTTCACCGCTTCGAGCGGAGAAGAGGGGCTCGCGGTCCTGGAGGCGGAGGACATCGCCTGTGTGATCGCCGATCAGGTGATGCCGGGGATGAACGGGGTCGAGTTCCTCGAGCAGGTCCGAGAGCGTGCCCCGGCGACCATCCGCATGATGCTCACCGGTTATGCGGATCTCCCGTCGCTCGTGCGCGCGATCAACGAAAGTCGCATCTATCGCTACATCCCCAAGCCATGGGAGCCCGATGAGTTGCGCCTCGACGTTCGCCGCGCCCTCGAGTCGTATGCATTGGAGCGGAAGAACGAACGGCTCGCCGCGCAGCTCGCGAGCGCGCTCGAGAAGCTCCAAGCCGAGAATGTCTTCCTCCGCCGGGAGGCAGGCCGCCGTTACAGCTTCGACGGGATCATCGGAGAGAGCCCCGCGATGCAACGGGTCTTCG